>OJEH01000913.1_pt1 | contig 9033 bp, 10 predicted proteins | sample 1593001 | NCBI WGS metagenome assembly OJEH01 (sample SAMN05416886, study PRJEB24817) | seawater metagenome | isolation source: Sea water | place: Canada:Atlantic | collected 2013-11 | reverse complement strand
TTTCGTAATATTTACGAGCCTGCCTTGAAGAGAGCGCTACTATATAGGAATAAACTTATAATGCAAGGCTTTAACTACCTAAAACTGTTCAAGTGAACAAAAAGCAATCAAAACTCTATTCTATACTCGCTCTTTGGTGAGGAGTAATCATTTTTTGAAACTCCCAATCAGGGTGGCCCATTACAATAAAGTCTGGGTTTTCAGTGCTCTCACGTTGGTTATATGTTAAAGGGTTAAACTCTGCATCAGTAATGCAGCCGCCCGCTTCTTCTACAATAACTTGTGAAGCCCCTGTATCCCACTCACCTGTTGGGCCTATTCTTAAAAAGCAGTCCGCTTTACCCTCAGCAACAATACATGCTTTTAACGAGCACGAACCAACCGCAATGGTTGTAAATTGGCTATTTAAGTATTGACTCACCGACTCAATTTTCTGACGGCGACTTACCGCTAGTGTTAAACTTTCAGGCGGAGCTACGTATATTCGTGTGTCGCTCTTTTCTTCACGCTTAAAAGCACCATTTTTAGCACTCGCAAAGTAAGTAATACCTTTTGACGGCCAATGAATTACACCCAACACAGGGTGGTTATTTTCAATAAGCGCAATGTTTACCGCAAAATCACCACTTTCTAAAATAAATTCACCTGTGCCATCCATGGGATCAAGTAACCAATAACGCTGCCAATCTTGCCTATCGGCTAATGCAGGAATAGGTGTTTCTTCCGACATAATAGGAATATCGGGCGCAAGTGCCTTTAAGCCTGCAACAAGCACATCATTCGCAGCTAAATCGGCTTTAGTTACTGGTGTGTGGTCTGACTTTTCTTGTTGGCCAATATCATCTTTTTTGTATATAGCCATAATGGCATCGCCTGCACGTTCGGCTAATTCAATACAAGGTTCTAATAATTTATTCATCGGCAGCTCCAGATGCTAAGTACTTATCTAATAATAGCAAAGCGGCAACACTTCGTGCTTCGGTAAAATCATCTTGCTCTAATAATGACTGCCATTGCGTTAATGGCCACTTAACAACAACTAAAGGCTCAGGCTCGTCGCCTGGAAGTGTTTGCGGATATAATTGCTTAGCAAATAAAATATGCATGGTGGCATTAAAATAACTAGGTGCCATGGTCACTGTTTTTAATGGTTTAAAAAAGTCTGCGCCAAAACCTACTTCTTCTTTAAGTTCTCTATTAGCAGCTTGCTCTGGTGTTTCGCCTGGGTCGATCAGTCCTTTAGGAAAGCCTAGCTGGTAGTCATTGGTGCCCGCGCAATACTCACGCACTAGCAGCATTTCGTTATCAGCCGTTATAGGCACAATCATTACAGCGCCTCTGCCACCACCTCGAATACGTTCATACTGACGCTCTTCGTCATTCGAAAATTTTAACTCTAAAGATTCCACAGTAAATAGGCGACTTTTAGCGACAACATTATTACTTAGGATTTGAGGAGGTGTTGGATGCTTTTTCTGTGTCATTGGCGTTAATTTGCTATCATGGCAGTTGTGCTTAATCATAAACTTTTCACAGGGAAAAGCCCATGCTAAATTGGTCAAAAATCGATACCGTTTTACTTGATATGGACGGAACACTCCTCGATTTACATTATGACAGCCATTTTTGGTTAACTGTTCTTCCACAGCAACACGCCTTAGCGAAAAATATAAGCCTGAGCGAAGCAAAAGAAGATATTTTTAAACGCTACCAAGCTGTAAGCGGCCAAATTGAGTGGTATTGCTTAGATTATTGGGAAGATCAGCTTAAATTACCAATTATGGATTTAAAGCGAGAAACACAGCACCTTATAAAAGTTCGTGACGACGTGCCCTATTTTTTAACGGAGCTAAAAAAAGCAGGAAAAGAGCTTATATTGCTTACCAACGCACACCCAGAAAACGTCATGATGAAATTTGAACACACCGCAATCGATAATTATTTAGATGGTGTAGTGTCGACTCATGAATATGGCGTAAGTAAAGAGCAGCAAAGTTTATGGCACCAAGTACAAAATGATTTAGGATTTAACAAAACACGTACTTTATTTGTTGATGACAGCGTAGCTGTATTAAATGCCGCAAAAGAATACGGCATTGGGCACTTACTTGCGGTTGCTAACCCCGACAGCCAGCAACCACACAACGAAATAGCCGATTACCTAAGTGTTACCGACTATCGCACTATTATTTGACTCGGTTTTGGATACATTATTTTTTCGATAATGTTTTTCTAAGCCATAGCAGTTGGGTGCATTGAATTTTGATAGCGCCCAGCATAACTTGATACATCAGTGTCCGTTTCAAAAAGAAATAAAGAAGCTATAGGCATACCTGGTACTAATTTATAGTAAAATTCACTCATATTAATCAATTCCAAAGTAATTTTTCCCCTATACCCAGGATCTATTTGACCATCACAAACGTGAGCAAACAAAAATCCTCGAGCAATTGACCCCTTTGTTTGAACTAATCCAAATTTGTCAGTAGGTAATGCAACTTCTTCTTGAGTACACGCTAGTAATTTCCCATTAGGAGGAAGAATAATATCTTGCCCTTCACCTAATGTAGTTGTTGTCGTTTCCATCCTCCTTGGAGGAGTAAAAGCTTCTCCATCATAAGGTGCATATTTAGTGAATTGATTATCTAAATGAAGCCCTATTGATGTAGTATCAACCACAACATTATGGCTTCGTCTGATTACCGCATTATTTTCAACTAGATCTTTGAGTGCAACCTGTGTAAGGATCATTTCATTAAACCTTCGTAATTAAAATTGTAAGGACTGACGTTATAACAGATACGGCTCCGGTTATTACATGCGGTATATGATTACTAAAGAAATCTTTAAATTTGCTGGTTTCAATTGGCTCAATGTTTACAGCATTTCTTGTGCTATTTCCAACAATTGGATGTTCTGTTGTCAAAAAAGTTAGAGAACAAAATTTATCTTTTTTAAACAGTGACACTTTCTTATTGCCTACGTTAAATACTGGTATATTTAATTCTCCTTCGAATAAAGGATCTACCTTCGTATTTGCAACAAGAATCCCCTTTGCACCAAGGCTTCCTTTAGAAGATAAAAAAGCAAACGCATTATTTGGCATTTTTATCCTCTGCTCTGTACGTATAAGCAAGCAACTATTTGGCGAAATTACTACATGACCAGTAATATTTCTCCACTCAGTATCTCCTGCCTTCTTATAAACATCACCAACACTTAGATCGACAGAGACTTGTTCTGCTGAATCAGTGCATAAAGAAGTTATATCTATACTTCTATTTTCCAAGTCCTTTGCAAGTATCATAAACAGTCCTTATTATTTAGTTAGCTTTTGCCTGAACTACCAAAACCACCTTCACCACGTTCAGTCGCATCAAATTCATTAACAACATTAAAACCTACTTGCACTATTGGTAAAAATACAAGCTGAGCTATTCTTTCACCCACTTCAACGGTGTATGTTTTATCACTACGATTCCAAAGAGAAATAAATATTTGCCCTTGGTAGTCTGAGTCAATCAGCCCAACTAAATTACCCATAACTAAACCATGCTTATGACCAGACCCTGAGCGAGGGATTATAGTAGCGGCAAGGCCATTATCTTTCATATGAACTGCAAAACCAGATGGTATAAGCTCAACTTGCCCAGGTTCTAAAACTAGATCGGCTTCAATACAAGCTCTAAGGTCAATACCAGCAGAACCTTCTGTTGCATATTTTGGTAATGGGAATTCAGTGCCTAGGCGCTTATCTATAATTTTTAAATCAATATTTCTCATTTTCACTTTCTACTTTGAATAAGTTTATAAACAGAATAATACAGATAAAATGCTGAAAGTGCATTGCTGTATATTTTTATTAGTGTGCTCATTATGTTTATCGTGAGATGGTAAACTCATGCCATGAATCAATTAAATCAATGAAGTCTTCAAAACCACAACCACTGCTTAAGTCGTTTTCTTCAAGCATTAAATCATCATCTTGATAGGCAATTAAGTCTTCGCTGTCTTGGTGCAGAGCATGAGCCTCAAATAAGGCCTCATCTTTAGATAAAATTAAATCTATTTCTTGGCCTTTTAGAGTGACTGGCTCAAAACTCGTTTTGACCGACACAATAAGTGCTTGCACCATAGCGACTTTGTCTTTGCCAATTTCTTCGTTTAACCAACGACCTATTATTGCGTGTTCGCTGCTTATTTTAATTCGTAAACCACTAATAGGGTCACGTATAAATTGATATTCCATAGCTATTACTTATTAAACGTTAATAACGCGATTATACCCGTAAATTAGCTGTAACGCCGACCCTAAAAAACAAAATAGCGCCATTGGGCGCTATTTTTGTAAAACGTTTAAATACCTAACTTCGCGAGCGGTATCGTGCCGCATCTATTATCGACCATAAATAAATAATAGGGACTAATACAAAACCAACGAGTACGTAAATAAGTGCGTAACTTATAACAATAGCTAGCGCAAAAAATATAGCCGCTAAAATACGCCCTTGTACTAGTTGTCCTAAACCAGGAAAAAATATATTACACAATGCAGCAATCACATTACCGCCAGACCCTTGATCAGCCATACTCACCTCTGTAGTTAATTAATTTTAAATTTTAGTTATCTACTTACTATCACACTTTATGCCAATTTATTAAAGCTTAAAAATCAGTTAGTTAAATTACGACTCACTAATTACTTTGGTATTTTTTACTAAATATAGGTCAATTTGATTATTTTTATTATTAATTTTAGTCACTTATCCACGCCAAAAACTATCCAGCTGATTGGTTTTAGAGGTTATTTTTATAATAGCTGTTCATAAAAACAGTATTTTATTTAGCCTAACAAAAACACCTGTTATACTGCCCTCAATATTGATTAAAAAGGCGTAACGATGGACGTTTCAGAATTACTCGACGGCTTAAATGACAAACAACGCGATGCCGTTGCAGCCCCATTACAAAACATGCTGGTGTTGGCCGGTGCTGGGTCTGGTAAAACACGAGTGTTAGTTCATCGTATCGCGTGGCTTATGCAAGTTGAACAAGCATCAGCTTATAGTATTTTTGCGGTAACTTTTACCAATAAAGCAGCTAAAGAAATGCGTACCCGCGTTGAAGAAACCTTAAAAGCACCGGTTGGCGGGATGTGGATTGGTACTTTCCATGGCTTATCACACCGTATTTTACGCGCTCATCACCGTGAAGCTAACTTACCAGAAGCCTTTCAAATTTTAGACTCTGACGATCAACTTCGGATGATCAAGCGCTTATTAAAATCAATGAATATCGATGATAAAAAATGGCCCGCCAAACAATTTGGCTGGTACATCAGCGCTAAAAAAGATGAAGCACTTCGCCCTAAAGATATTCAAGCATACGATATTAACGAGCAAATGATGCTGCGTGTTTACGCCGCCTACCAAGAGGCCTGTGATAGAGCAGGCCTAGTAGATTTTGCCGAAATATTACTACGCAGCTACGAAGTGTTAAAAAATAACCCTACGTTACTACGTCATTACCAGCAACGCTTTGCACATATGCTCGTAGACGAGTTCCAAGATACAAATACCATTCAATATGCATGGTTAAAGTTACTTGCAGGCGATACAAGCAGTATCATGATTGTAGGCGACGATGACCAAAGTATTTACGGTTGGCGCGGTGCTAAAATCGAAAATATTAAACGATTTTTAACTGACTTTAGTGCAGAAACCATTCGTCTTGAACAAAACTACCGTTCAACTGCAACTATTTTGAAAGCGTCTAATGCATTAATTCAAAATAACTCAGAGCGTATGGGTAAAAGCTTATGGACCGACGGTAACGATGGCGAGCCAATTTCTATTTATGCGGCATTTAATGAGTTAGACGAAGCGCGCTTTGTAAGTAGCAAACTACGAAGCTGGTTAAATGCAGGTAATGCCCTACAAGATGCCGCAATTTTATACCGTAGTAACGCGCAATCTCGTGTACTCGAGGAAGCCATGCTGCAAGAAGGCTTAAAATACCGTATTTATGGTGGTATGCGATTCTTCGAACGACAAGAAATTAAAGATGCGTTGTCGTACTTACGCCTAGTAGGTAATCGTCAAGACGATGCCGCATTTGAGCGTGTAATTAATACGCCAGCACGTGGTATTGGCGACAAAACATTGAGCCATATACGCGATTGTGCACGAGCAGAATCGTTGCCGCTTTGGTATGCCGCAAAAGCAATTGTAGAACAACAGCATTTATCTGGTCGTGCTTCTGGTGCAGTAAGTAAGTTTGTAGAACTCGTTGAACAAATAGAAGATAAAATTAGCGACCTAACTTTGCATGAGCAAGCCAAGTACACAATTCAAACCTCAGGCTTGATGGCAATGTACCAAGCTGAAAAAGGTGAAAAAGGCCGTGCTCGCGTAGAAAACTTAGAAGAGCTAATTAGCGCGTGTGATCAGTATGAGCTGCCTGAAGACGAAGAGTACAGCTCACCTTTACAAGGCTTTTTAGCCCATACGTCACTTGAGTCAGGTGAAGGACAAGCAGAAGAACACGAAGACGCCGTACAAATGATGACGCTTCACTCAGCTAAAGGCTTAGAGTTTCCGCTAGTGTTTATGGTAGGCGTAGAAGAAGGCATGTTCCCTTCTCAGCAAAGCAACGAAGAGTCGGGTCGCTTAGAAGAAGAGCGCCGCCTTTGTTATGTAGGCATGACACGAGCAATGGATAAGTTATACATTAGCCATGCTGAGAGTCGCCGTTTATACGGGCAAGAAAAATACCATAGCCCATCTCGCTTTTTACGCGAAATCCCTGAAGACTGCGTAGAAGAAATCCGTATTAAAACACAGGTTTCTCGCCCGCCTGCCGCTGGGCGTTTTAGCGCATCAGTTAGCCATGCCGCATTTGAAGACAGTGGCTTTAACTTAGGACAACGCGTACTGCATGCTAAGTTTGGTATTGGTACTGTACTGAATTATGAAGGTAGTGGCGCACAATCTCGCGTACAAGTTAACTTTGACGACCTTGGTAGCAAATGGTTAGTAACGGCCTATGCACGATTACAAGCTGTATAAAGCTCACCTAAATGAGTTAGAACAACAACTAGCTGGCGCATATCATCGTCAGCTAGTGCTAATTACTGGCAGCTCAGTTTGGTGTTATGAATTACTTAACTCATTAATAGATGAAAACAATACACTTGTTGTATCAAAGCAGTGCGCGATTAAAAATTCGTACTGGCCTACTCGCACTCACCAAATTTTAGGGCAAGAATTTGCTCATGCTGTTTACGATGGTTTTAGTGGTTTACACCCTGATAAACTTGCAGCACTTACCGGCACCGTTAAAGCAGGCGGTATGCTGTTTTTATTACTGCCCGAATTAAATGATTTAGCCTCTTGGCAAGATCCAGCATTAAGTACGGTGCAATCACACGGTCAGAGCATTGACTACAGCATATTTAATCAGCGTTTCGCAACTATTATTAAACCGTTACCCGCTTTTCACTTTAGTGAAAAAAATGGCTGTATTAGTAATAACGCTAGCTATGTAATGCATAATAAAATTGATTATGAGCCACAGCAAAACTGTATTGAGCAAATAGTAAAAGTAGCTAACGGCCGTGCCAACAGGCCTTTACTCATTAATGCCGATAGAGGTAGAGGTAAGTCGGCAGCACTTGGCTTAGCGGCGGCAAAACTAACTGATAAAAAAGTAATTATTTGCAGCACTCAGTTTAAAGCGACCCATAGCAGCTTTAAACATTTAGCCCAAGAGTTAAGCCTTCAATACAACGCTGAACATAAACAGCTCGCCAACTTGCACTACGTTGCACCTGACGCTTTATTAAACACACTACCTGAGTGCGATTTACTACTCGTTGATGAAGCTGCAGCAATCCCTGTTCCGTTATTACTACAAATGCTAGCTCATTACCCTCGTATAGTATTTGCAAGCACTCTGGTTGGGTATGAGGGCAATGGTAGGGGTTATACCATTCGCTTTAGTAACTATATTAAAGCACACTATAAAGCCTCTAAAGTTGTAACACTTGATGAGCCACTGCGTTTTGCTAAACACGATCCCCTCGAGAAGCACATTCGCACCTTGCTTGCACTCGATGCAGAATATATAGAGTTAAGTAGTGATGAATTAGAGCAGCCAATTCATAGCGAAGTAACTCAGCAATCCCTTGTAAACAATGAGCCTTTACTGCAACAAGTTATTGCCCTACTTGCACTGGCTCACTATCAAAGTAGTGTCAACGACTTACGCCAACTACTAGACGCACCATCGCAAAGACTATTTATTAGCAAAATTAATAATCAATTAGTTGGCGTATGCTTAATCGCCATAGAAGGTGGTTTGAGTGAAGAACTTGCCCTACAAGTTATAAGTGGAGAGCGCCGTCCGCAAGGACATTTAATGGCGCAAGCACTCTCACAACTTAGCTTTAATAATGACTGTTTAACACAACTGAGCGCACGCGTTGTACGAATAGCGATTGATCCGAGTTCCCACAATATAGGACTTGGTAAAAAGTTACTTAGTTATTGCGAGTCGCAGGTAAAAAGCCAATGTAGTTGGCTTGGTGCAAGCTTTGGCGCAACAGCGCAGTTACTTAATTTTTGGCAAAACCTAGGGTTTGATACTGTAAAATTAGGTTATCAACGCGATAAAAGCACCGCTGAACATTCGGTGCTTGTGGTTAAATGCTTCAGTGACAAAAGTACAATTCTTCAACCCCTAAAAAAGCAGTTTAAAAACGATTTCTTTTATGCTCTTTTAACACACTTTAGAACACTAGATTGGCAACTCGTGAATATTATAATTGAAGGATTTAGCGACGAGTTAATAAGCCTAGAGACTCACGAGCGATTAGCGCTGCTCACTAAAAGTAACTTCACTCAATTTAGTATCTCTGCAACTCTTTGGCAGTTACTGAGCCAGTCACCTTCTTATATATCTCGATTAACAGAGTCGGATAAACAACTTTTAATAAAGCTGTCTCTTATACACATCTGACGCTGCCGACGATAT
>OJEH01000889.1_pt1 | contig 9122 bp, 8 predicted proteins | sample 1593001 | NCBI WGS metagenome assembly OJEH01 (sample SAMN05416886, study PRJEB24817) | seawater metagenome | isolation source: Sea water | place: Canada:Atlantic | collected 2013-11 | reverse complement strand
AGTGTGTCCATCATTTATGTTAATGATTTAGTTGCTGGAATATATTTCGCACATATTAAAACATCTAAAGGATCTAAGACTTTAAAATTGGTGAAACAATAAGTTTTACTAATTTTCAGCTACATTTTATTATAGTTCTCCAAAGTCATTATAGTATTGTATTTTTTTTGTGTTGTTATTAGATTTTTTGTAATTTGGTAGATCATATTCTCCTTGGGATAATAAAAAGCATGTAAAATAACAACCGGAAACTAATTAACTTTTTCATGAATAATCCTAGACTTTTAGCTCTTTCGTTTTTCTTAATATTAATTTTACCATCCTGTTCTTCAAAACAAATTAATGAAGAATCTCCTTATGCAATCCAGCTTAAAGAAGTTAGAAGTTACTACAAGGCATTGGATATTCAGGAAAGATTAGAGGAATATGGAGTTGAATCTTATATTCTTTCAGAAGAAACAAATGATGGTAACTGGTACAGAGTATTGTCTGGAGCTGAAAAATCGATTGATGATATTAAAAATCACAGAAAAGAATTAGAATCACTGACCTCAATGACTGATTTTGAAATCATAAACTTTCAAAAAATAGAAGACAACCTTGTTTTAGATTTTGAGGATAATTTATCTGAGCGTAAAAGACTAAAATCTAAAAAACCCAATATTCCAGAAAAGATTTACAATTTAGTTAATAAGTTTCCGGAGGATAAAAATTTTATTATAAAATCTTTCTTTGTTACAAACTCTCCTGACTCTATAAATGAGATGAGAAAATTCAAAGCGTCATATGACAATATAAAACACGATCTTCCAAGAGGTATATACATGAAGAGTCTTATGAAGAAATCAAATGCAATCGCTGAGGTGATTTATGAGGACAAACTTTTTGGTGATAGAGTTACATTAGACATAATTCAACTTAAAGAAGGTTTAGATTTAGGTTTGACGGAAAATACAAATATTGGAAGTAAAGAAATTGCTAATTATTTCGCAGAACTGATTTTGGAAACAGGAAATTATGTTTTTGAAGATAAGTTAAAGATTAAGGTCTCCTCATTTCAAAAATTATCTGGTTATAAAGTAACCATTCAGCCTAAAAGAAATAAAGAAGATTTAAGAAAATATTTTTGTCTAGTTTCTAAAGATTCAAGATTTTTAGTATTTTCTCAGTCTACTGATAAAACAGATGAAGAAATTATTGACATCATTGAAGAACTAGGAGAGAGTGATGGTTTAGCGTCGTATGACGAATTCTATAACGCATTTTACGCATTGCCAACAACATGTAACATAAATGATGAATTTATATCAATTTATTGTGAAAAACTAACTTGGAGTTATGCCCGCAGTCGAGGCTATGCCAAATGGGCGAAAAAAATGGTTGGTCATTGGAAAACCAAAGCTTACTTTAGCGGAGAAGAAAATAATAATTGGTCGGTATCATTCTTTGATTTACTAAACAACAGTAATGTAGATTTGGTTTATAATAATCTTTACATCAATGATAGAAAATCATCTAGAAATAGTGATATAATCGATGTACTTAACAAACAAGGGGTTGTTTTCACAGGTAAATACCCAACTGAATTATCCTTCCCTGGGAATCGATTTGTTGTCTCAATCAATAATAGTAATAGGGGAAGGCTTACCAGAGATAAAAAGTTAACTATAGCAGGGTGTTTACAAATACAATAGTCAACTAAAGATTGTTCTAGTAAATTAATCAACTCGGTTTGACAATAATATATCCAGAGATATAAGAAACGGAACAAATCCTATTTTCGAAATTTGTCCCGTTTTGTACTCAAGGTGGGAATCGAACCCACACGTCTTGCGACATTGGATTTTGAATCCAACGTGTCTACCAATTCCACCACTTGAGCAAGTTTATTGGAATGCAAAACTATAAAATTAATTCTGTTAATAACAAAAAATAGTCACTTATATCCTTTTCCAGTTCAAATAAAGTTATAAATTTGCAGCTCGCTTAAAAAATTAGTTTAAAGCACTCAAAAACAGAATACTATCATGTCGATTGTAAATTTACCTCCCAAAATTTTTGCCTGCACCAACTCCATGGTTCTTGGAAAAAACATCGCTGCTGCTTACGGCATCGATTTGGGAAACGTCATTACATCAACATATAGTGATGGTGAGTTTCAACCTTCTTATGAAGAATCTATTCGGGGCACACGTATTTTTATAATTGCCTCTACTAATCCTGGGCCAGAAAATTTAATGGAATTATTGCTAATGTTGGATGCGGCCAAACGTGCTTCAGCAAGACATATCACAGCTGTGATACCTTACTTTGGTTGGGCTAGACAAGATCGAAAAGACAAACCGAGAGTGCCTATAGCAGCAAAATTAGTTGCAAAAATGCTAGAAACAGCTGGAGCAACTCGCATCATCACTATGGACTTGCATGCCGATCAAATTCAAGGTTTTTTTGAAAAACCTGTTGATCACATGTTTGCCTCGACCATCTTTTTACCTTATTTGCAGAGTTTAAATTTAGACAATTTAACCATTGCATCTCCGGATATGGGCGGTTCAAAAAGAGCCTATGCCTACTCAAAAGCGTTACGAAGTGATGTGGTAATCTGCTACAAGCAACGAGCCAAAGCCAATGTGATTTCTCACATGGAATTGATAGGAGATGTGACAGGAAAAAACGTAGTGCTAGTGGATGATATGGTAGATACTGCCGGAACTCTTACCAAAGCAGCCGACCTTATGATGGAACGAGGTGCTTTGAGTGTAAGAGCTATTTGTACGCATCCTATTTTATCTGGGAATGCTTATAAGCGTATTGAAAATTCTAAATTAGAAGAACTGATTACAACAGACTCAATTGCAGTCACTCAGAAATCCTCTAAAATTAGAGTCTTGAGTTGTGCAGATTTATTTGCGGATGTAATGAAAAAGGTACATAACAATGAATCTATTAGCTCAAAATTTGTAATGTAAATAACTAAATAATTAATATATACACATGAAATCAATTACAATTAATGGATCGAAAAGAGAAAGCGTGGGCAAAAAATCAACAAAAGCCTTACGTAATGCTGGACAGGTACCTTGCGTTATATACGGAGGAGACAAGCCAGTACATTTCTCAGCAGAAGAATTGGCATTCTCCAAGCTAGTATATACACCCAATGCACACACCGTTGTGATTGCTTTAGGAAGTGATACTTTGAATGCTGTTTTACAGGATATTCAATTTCACCCAGTAACAGATCGTATTTTACACGTCGATTTTTATCAATTATTTAATGATAAAGAAATCGCTATGGACATTCCAGTACATTTTATCGGAAAATCTTTAGGGGTTGCTAATGGGGGGTCTTTAAGAAAAAACAAACGTAAACTTAGAGTTAAAGCATTACCATCTAACTTGCCAGATTTTATTGAGGCAGATGTGACGCCACTTAAGATCGGAGGTAAACTATATATCACTGAGTTAGCAAACAAAAGTTTTAAGTTTTTACACTCAGATAATACTGTTGTTTGCCAGGTGAAACGTTCTAGAGTTTCTATAGATGAAGAAGAAGAGGTTGAAGAAGGAACAGCTGAAGGTGCTGCTCCAGCTGAAGGTGCTGCTCCAGCGGAAGGCGCTCCTGCTCCAGCAGACGCATAAACTTCTATTTAAATCATTATTTTAAAAAGCATTCTGTTATTCAGAATGCTTTTTTTATTTTTACATTATGTTTAATTGGATATTTAGAAATAAACGTAAGTCAAATAACGCTGTTGAGATGTCAAAAAAATACTTAATTGTTGGGTTGGGGAATATCGGTGCTGACTATGTAGGTACCCGTCACAACATTGGCTTTAAGGTTGTGGAGCAGTTGGCAATCCTTAATGGGGCAGTTTTTGAAACCAAAAAGCTAGGAGACTTAGCAACGTTTCGTTTTAAGGGACGTGTTTTTACACTTTTAAAGCCAAACACCTATATGAACCTAAGTGGCAAAGCGGTAAAGTATTGGCTTGAAAAAGAAATAATTCCTCAAGAAAATTTACTTGTTGTTACGGACGACCTCAATTTGCCCTTTGGAAGTTTGCGTCTTAAAATGAAGGGTAGTGATGGGGGGCATAATGGTCTTAAAGACATTCAATATAAATTAAATACAAGTCAGTACAACAGACTTCGCTTTGGGATTAGTGATGAGTTCTCAAAAGGACGACAAGTCGACTATGTTCTAGGTGAATGGACAACAGAGGAGTCTGAAAAACTAAAAGAGCGTCTAGACCATTGTGCTGAGCTAATCAAAAGCTTTGTAATGGCTGGGGTGAAAAACACTATGAATACTTATAATAACACATAAAAAGAAGATCCATAATGTTTTTAAATATTAATTTAACAAGGATATAACAAAGAATAGTCTTTCCTTTAAAAACGCTAAGGTGTGATATATTTTTACTTAGAGTCTAATTATTTGATCTAAAAAAAACAAAAACCATCACTCTAAATGTATTTACCTTTTTTATCTTTGTTAATTCATTATTTCCAATTCAAAACGACCGTTTGAAAATAAAATCTGCCGCCGATTACGATCAAATTAAAGACTCTATTGTAACCATAGGAACCTTTGATGGCGTTCACCTAGGGCATCAAAAGATTATTAACCAACTTGTAGGGATAGCAAAAGTAGATCAACTTCAAGCACTGGTGTTGACCTTTTTTCCACACCCACGAATGATCGTTCAAGAAGACTCGTCTATAAAACTTATTAACACGATAGACGAAAAAGCAAGTCTAATGCAAAACCTTGGCGTAGATCATCTTGTAATTAAAGCTTTTACTAAAGATTTTTCTAGATTATCGGCTCTTGAGTACGTACGCGATGTGTTAGTAAACAAGCTTCATATAAAGCATATTATAATTGGGTATGACCATCATTTTGGACGTAATCGCACGGCCAATATTAAAGACCTTAAAGAGTTTGGAGCGTTTTATGGGTTTAAAGTTACCGAAATTGATGCGCACGAAGTAGGGGATGTGGCAGTAAGCTCTACCAAAATCAGATTGGCTTTAGAAAATGGAGATATTACAACAGCAAACCAGTTTTTGGGCTATAACTTCATGCTAAGTGGGTTAGTTGTAAAAGGACGTGGCCTTGGTAAAACTATTCAATTTCCTACAGCTAATTTAAAAATTGAGGCGTCCTATAAATTAATTCCAAAAAAAGGAGTTTACTTGGTTAAATCACTCATAGATACTCAATTGGTTTATGGAATGATGAATATCGGAATCAATCCTACCGTTAGTGACTCTGAAGAAGTTTCGATAGAAGTCTTTTTGTTTAATTTTAACCAATCGCTTTATGGTCAAGAGTTAACAGTCCAATTGTTAGATCGGATTCGAGACGAAATAAAATTTCCTGGACTGCAAGAATTAAAGTTACAACTAGAAACTGACCGTCAAGCGGCTTTAGATAAAATTGAGCTATTAACTAAAAACTAATTCGATTTAGAGCTAAAACCAATTCTTGTTTTGTTCTAAATGTTTAAATTTACCATATAAAATAATCAACATGTTACTAGTATCTTACATAAGAGAACACCAAGCGGAAGTTATTGAACGTCTTAGTAAACGGACCAATGAAGCCAATTCATTAATTGAAGCGGTTCTGGAGCTTGATGAGTCGCGAAGAGCTCTACAGACCAAAGTAGATGTAATTTCATCTGAATTGAATGTTATTTCTAAAGAAATCGGTGAGTTATTTAAAACAGGACAAGCTCAAAAGGCAAATGAGTTTAAACAAAAGACCACTGACTTAAAAGAGACGAAAGCAACACTTTCAGAAGAATTAAACACAGCCGCAGACTCCCTACAAGCACTCTTATATAAAATTCCAAACCTTCCTAATACCATTGTGCCAAAAGGCTTAACAGAAGATGATAATGAAGAGATATTTAGCGCAGGAACTATTCCGGTGCTTTCTGAAAATGCTATCCCTCACTGGGAACTGGCTAAAAAATACGATATCATAGATTTTGAGCTTGGTAATAAAATAACAGGCGCTGGTTTTCCTGTTTACAAAGGAAAGGGTGCTCGTTTACAACGTGCGCTAATTAACTATTTTCTTGATAAAAATACCGCTGCAGGCTACAATGAAATCCAAGTGCCTCATTTAGTAAATGAAGCCTCCGGCTTTGGAACAGGTCAATTGCCAGACAAAGAAGGGCAGATGTACCATGTAGGTGAAGATGACTTATATTTGATTCCGACGGCTGAAGTGCCAGCGACCAATATTTTTAGAGATGTTTTATTGCAAGAAAGTGAACTTCCAAAAACTCTAACTGCTTATACACCTTGTTTCCGACGTGAAGCAGGAAGTTATGGCGCACACGTTCGGGGCCTCAACAGACTGCATCAGTTTGATAAAGTAGAAATCTTAAGAGTAGAACATCCTTCTAATTCTTATGCTGCTTTAGATGGAATGGTAGAGCATATAAAGTCAATCTTAGAAGAATTAAAATTGCCATATCGCATTCTGAAACTCTGTGCTGGAGACTTAGGTTTTACTGCCGCACTGACCTATGATTTTGAGGTATTTTCAACTGCTCAAGACCGTTGGTTAGAAATTTCCTCAGTTTCTAATTTTGAGACATATCAAGCCAATCGATTGAAGCTGCGTTTTAAAAATGCAGAAGGCAAATCCGAGCTAGCACATACTTTGAATGGAAGTTCATTAGCACTTCCACGGGTGTTGGCAGGAATTTTAGAAAACTACCAAACCGATCAAGGCATTCAAGTGCCTGAGATTTTAGTCCCTTACACTGGGTTTTCGATTATTGACTAATGATGCGTTTAAAGCTTAAGTAATGATTTGTATAAAAACAGAGATCTCAAAATAATTTTGTGAAATCAACTACGAGTTAAGTGCAATTCTTCATAAGTCATTTATTATGTTTATAAAAAATAGGTAATGAAATTTGTAATTTGCTTTTTTGTAGGTGTTTTTTGCTTGGTGTCTTCGGCTCAAGTGAACCCGGCATTAGCAAAAGAATACTACCAGAAAGGTGATTTTGAAAAGGCATTAGTGCTTTATAAAAAATTACTAGTAACCTCCCGTTTGCATCCCGATTACAACCTTAAATTAATCGATTGCCACCAACAACTCAATCAGTTTAAGGCTGCACAAGAACATATTGAAACGCAGATATTTCAGTCTAAACATCCACAGTTTCTTGTTGAATTAGGCTACAACTACCAACTTCAAAATAAACTAGAATTAGCGGAGTCTAACTATGATCGAGCTTTGTTGCTCGTTGAAGAGGAGCCTAAATATGTGTATGGAGTTGCACAACGATTTGAATCCCATTCGCTACTTAGTCAAGCGATTCAATCCTATGAAATTGGCCTGGCAGTGGCCCCCAATGCACCCTATTATTACCAACTTGCAGGGTTATATGCTGCACAACAAAATATAGAAAAAATGATGGAGCGGTATATGGATTATGTTAAAACAAATCCGCCCTATATGAATCAAGTTATGAGGTTACTCGCGGATTATATCTCCGAAGATTCAAGCCAGCCATATAATCAGCTATTCAAAAAAGTTCTGCTCAAGAAGTCGCAAGCTACTCCGGATCCTTTATGGAACCAATGGTTAAGTTGGCTTTATGTCCAGCAAAAACAGTTTTCAAAAGCCTTTATTCAAGAAAAAGCAGTCTATAGACGGAGCTCTGAATCATTACAAGGGCTTATTAACCTTGCTGTTTTAGCGAATGAACAAAAAGCTTATAAAACAGCTCTTAATGTTTTTGAGTTTATAATTCAGAACTCAACAGACTCCCGATTTCTTATTTTGGCCAACTGTAAGCTTTTAGAAATCCAGCTTGATATCGCGACAGATTCAAAAAGTTATCAAGATATAAAAGCATCTTATGTAGTATTGCTAGATCGATACCAACTGGGACAGCAAAGTATTGAACTTCAATTATCTTACGCACATTTTTTGGCGTTTTATGACAATAATATAGAGGGCGCTTCTACATTTTTAAAAACCGCTCTGAATGAAAACTTATCAGCTTTGACAGCCGCTAAATTAAAAATGAAGCTGGCCGATCTATTTGTAGCTCAAAACAAATTTAATCAAGCATTGGTATACTATACACAAATTCAGATGGCCGTTAAAAATAGTCCTTTAGCTCAACAAGCGCGTTTCAAAGTTGCCAAAACTAGTTACTATAAAGGAGATTTTGATTGGGCGGAAACACAGTTAAAAGTGCTCAAGTCCTCTACTTCTCAACTTACAGCTAATGATGCTTTGGAACTACAGTTGTTAATTACAGACCATATGGGAATTGACTCACTAAACTCTGCTTTAAAGCGATATGCCAAAGCAGATTTATTATCGGTTCAGAAAAAACCAAAAGAAGCTCTTTTGTTGTTAGATTCAATTCTTAAAGATTATAAAACAGATCCAATTATTGATCAAGTTTTATTATTTCAAGCTCAACTCTACGAGTCTCAAAAACAATATATGAAAGCAGCTTCTAATTATTTGCAAATTATAAAAGATCATGAAGAAGAAATTCTAGTGGATGATGCCTATTTTTACCTGGCAGAATTATACCGAACTCATTTAGAAGACTCAGAAAAAGCACAGCTTAGTTATGAATCTATTATTTTTAATCATGAAGATAGTATTCATTTTGTAGAGGCTCGTAATCAGTATCGTATATTGAGAGGCGATCTAATTAATTAATCACAACATGTTAACCAATGATAATTTACAACGTAACTGCTAATATAGATGATAGCATCCACGAAAAATGGTTAGAGTGGATCAAGCAACACATTCCAAAAGTTCTTTCCACAGGCTTATTTTTAAAGGCAACATTTACTAAAGTCTTGGTAGAAGAATCTATGGGAGGCTTAACGTACTCAATTCAGTATTTAGCTCCTTCCAAAGAAGCTTTAGAATCCTATTATAAAACTTATGCCTCGAAGTTTCAAGCAGAAGAATTAAGGCTATTTGCAGATAAGATGCTTGTATTTAAGACCGAATTAGAGTGGATTGACGAATATACTGTAACCCAACAATAGATGACTGTAAAAGCAAAAAAATTCTTAGGGCAACACTTTCTTAATGACGAATCTATCGC
>OJEH01000887.1_pt1 | contig 9128 bp, 11 predicted proteins | sample 1593001 | NCBI WGS metagenome assembly OJEH01 (sample SAMN05416886, study PRJEB24817) | seawater metagenome | isolation source: Sea water | place: Canada:Atlantic | collected 2013-11 | reverse complement strand
GACCTGTACCAAGCAATTAATTATACACAGTGTTGTACGTAGTTTTTATTATTCAGAGTCTTGTTTTTCAATATATTATGTCAAAAATAAGGTCAAAATAATGATTAATATTAATGCAGTTAGAGCAATAATTATTCTTTCCTTTTTTCGTTCAGATTCCGCTTTCTGTCTAATTTCATTTTTAATTCGAGTAAGTTCTTCTTCGGAAACTTTTTTAAAAGTCAATTTTTGAGGTTCGCCTTTTGGAAAATTCAAATCTCTATTATTTGATTTAAATTTTGGTTTGTTTGATGTTTTCATAGAACGATTTTGTTTCATTCTATTGTTCATATCCGCAACGTGTCCAGCTCCTCCGCTCATTCTATAAATGTTTTATTTCCCAATTCAGTTCGGTTTTCTCAAATTACGTACAACGGTCCTCGGCTATGGCTAGTGCGGATTTCAAAGCTTCTTCCTTGACAGCCCGCACTTACGCTTATTTTTTTGCAATATCCTCATTTTTTGCTCAATCAGCCCGCATTAGCCATAACCGATGTTGGCACTCGTTTCATTTTTCTTTAAATTCTATTGTTTCAATAATTCTTTTTTTTTGATCAAGTTTTCTGCAATTTGAACAGTCAATCATTAGTCTGTTGTCATTTTGTAAATCGTCCGTGTAGGCAGCAATATATTTTAAATCATTCTGTCCAATAGTGATTCTGAATTTTTTAGAGTTGATAGTTTCATTGAAAACTTCAAAGTCTGGAGAAGTCAACTCTTTTAATGTGTTGGAGTAAAGTCCGAAGTCAAAGAAAAGAGTGTCATTTAGGTCAGTTAAACCACCAACAAAACTGTCATAGCCTCGCAGTCTAAATAACTTAAATTCAACTGGTGTCTGAATTGTAAATTTTTCAATATTCACTGTGTGCCACCCTTGAATGTCACTTTCTGAGTAGTAGTCAGGATTGGTCAAAATAACTCCAAATTCAATTGGTTCATAATCGGTATTTTTTAAGTCAAAAAAGTAAGAAGTCAATAAAATAACTAGAAGAACAGAAGCAATTCCTATTATCAAACTTGAGTCTATAAATTGAGATTTATTTTGTCGTCTTCTGTTCATTTTAATGAGTGCCAACGGTCTTGTATATGAAAAGTAGCGGATTTTATGCACTAATTTTTCAGTTTAACAATAACCTCTAATTTATTCATTTTGTTTCGATTAAGCGATTAAACCGCTATTTTTTATATACGTTGTTGTGCGTTCGTTATTCTAACATCCATTTTAAAATCTTAGCCTTAATTTTCCTTTGTATTTTATCTCTAAAGCCTAATATATTAAATCCATTGGTTAAATTTAATAATGTCATAACTCCAATAATCACCCATAGAATATTCTTCACCGTTTGACTTGGATTTAGGTAATCCGTGTATAAGTTTACTACTAAGCAATAACCAATTACTAAAATCATAATGACAAAAATAAATTGGGAAATTCCTTTAGAAATTTTATCCGCTTTTTTATCTAATGATCTTGTTAATTTTTGTTTTTCTGCTGAAACAACATTTAGCTTTTCTTTGGTTTGCGAATGAGCTTTTTCTTCATTATTTAGTTTCTCTTGTTCTTCACCTTTTATTGAGTACATAATTGTATCCAAAATTTCTGCGGTGGAAGAACCATCAAAAGCCTCTGGGTCACCCATTGTGTTTTTCTCTAATAAATTTAGGGAAGCCCTATGAGTTCGAAGAATATAATATTCGTCATTATTAATTTTTTTCTCTGCTTTCAATTTCTCAACTTCGAGCATATACTTTTTAATCAATTCAGTACTTGGTTGAGTTGCCGAATAGCAGTCGGCTATAAATCTTTTAGTATTTAAATTTTCTATTTTTTGAGGTGATTGTAACCAAATTACTGTGCCTAAAAATACATCAGTTAAACAAGTTGGAATTGTAAAATGAGTACCGTTCTCTTTTGACTCGAAAACTTTGCTTGCAAATGCTAATGCTGTGTTTGAAGTTATAAATAAATGCTTGCTGTCCTTTATTACTCTTGGTTTGTAACCTTGCCTAAATCTATAAATACCAGATAAAACTTTTACATCTCTATTGATTGTGCCTTCCTTAGAGTAATCGTCTTTGTCATAATTTTTTATTATGTTTTTGTATATCCCTTTGATTGTCTTTTTTAACTCAACTTCATCAATTTGGAATTTTTCATTATCAACGTGGTCAGGTACACTGGTAGAAATTATATTTAAATCGGTTAGCATATTGTCTACTGATAGAATTTTTTGTTCCAAATCAGTTGCAGTAACACCTTCTCTATGACAGAATCTTAAAATTCGTGAAGCCTTTTCAAGGTCATAAATTCCTTTTTGTAACCAAGTTAATCCATCGTTTAAAATATAGTCTACTTCACCTCGTGTAGTATCAAGAATAAAAACATTAGCTTTTTCTTCATTTAATATTTTCACAAGTTCTTCAATAGATGATTTTTTAAACTCACCCGAAAATCCTAAAAGTCCTAAAATAATAGGTGTATCTAAGTAGATGTTCAAGTCTTTTAGCTTTCCAGAAAATGAATTGAATTCAGAATATAAAATAGCACCTGACAAAGCGTGACCAATTGAAATATCAGTAAGAAACTGAAATAAGGTCGGTTCTTCTTTTGCAGCAAATAGGGCAAATGAACTAATAAGGTACTTAAGCTTTTTAGTAGATTTTACATCTGGTAATACTGAATGGTCTTTTGCAGCAAATAAAATATCTAAATCGTGTTGTTTTAAGAAAGATAATAGAGCTTTTTCGATTTCATCCTCTTCGACTTTAAGGTTATGCTCTTTTTTACCGAATTTTATTATTGATGTTACTACTTTATTAAACTTTCTTTCAACGTCTGCTGACTCAATGTGCTTAATATTGCTTGTGGAATTTTCTTTGTCATATACAAAATCACCCTGAACCCTTTTTACAATTCCTTTTTTTCTTGCTCTATTGAAAATTGTGATAAGTGCATTTTTGGGAATGTCTAAGCCATATCTTTTTTTAAAGTCTGCTTGAAATAAAGCTAAATCTATTTTTTCATAGTTCTTATCATTTAAAATGGCAGCTGTAAATGGTATAAAATTATCAATGTAATCTGATTTGTTTCTTTCCCAATGGGATTTGATAATTGCTAAGCTTATTAAGGTTCTATTCATTAATTCGGTTGTTTTTTAATGACGCACAACGTGTTTGTGTATGATTTCGTTGCGTGTTTAAGCACTAAAGTTAGCAAATAAATCACAGATAGAAAGTCCGCGAGGACTTTCGTAAGTAGGCTATAACTAGCAATGAATTATACACGGTGTTAGCCACTGGTTTTATTCACTATTATTTTTCTTTCTGGTGAATTTTCCCATTCTTGAGTCAACTCGTAATCGTTCAATTCTTTTTTAGGATAATTTCCACTAAATGACCAAATCTCAAGATTGTCAATTAAGCCATTTGTAAAAAATAAAGTACAATCAGCTCCAATTTTTAATTCAGTTGATTTAATTCCAACACCATCTAAAATCAAGTCGCTTTTCTCCGATTTATATTTTTCAATTCCGCTTTTATGCTCAAACCCAATAAAAACTCCTGAACCTGTATATTCATAATCAGATTCAGACAGGTATTCCAATTGCGATTTTGCATTTATTCCTTCTTTGTCTCCGTCTAAAAGAAGCTCTAAAATATTCGCAATAAATTTTGATTTTAACATAGTCAAAGATTATAAATAGTCATTTACGTCATCTTCTGGAATCCATTCTTTCATTTCAGGTAATACACGTTTCTGCATAAATTCAAAGAAATCAGAATGTTCGGATTCGATTATATCCCAACCTTTCGTATTTGTCCCGAAAGATGGATGAAAGACTATAACATTCTCCGTTAATTTGCCGTCCACAATTTCAAATCCGACAAACGTGTCCATATCTTGTCTTCGTCCAAAAGTCAGAACTTCACGATTTTGTTCACACTCAATTTTAAATCGTTCGTTGATTGAAGAATTCGGATTAATTTCCGTTTCAAAATTCCAAGGAATGAATTGTGTTAAATTCAGTTTCGCAAACCAATTATATGTATTGGGTATTTCGTAGTTCATCTGTTTTTTCAACTTGTGGCTAACGTTTGTGTATATGAAAAGTAAAGGTTAAAATTCAATACTTTTCGGACGTTGTGATTGTTAATTAATTTGCTGAAATTTTAGGCTTTCAACTTCGCCTTTATTTTTTATATACTTTGTTACCTACTGTATTTTATTTTGTCCATATTGTTTTTAATATGTAACTTATATCCTTAAACCACGTATTATGGATAATCGGCCAATAAAAATAGAAAACTTTGTTATCGAAAAACCCTTTAATGTTAATTCAAAAGAAGGCTCTAAAATGCTAGAATTTCATATTCTACAGCGTATTGGTGAATTTGAAGAATATACTTTAAAATCCGTTAGTGTGAATGATGTTCAAGAGGGCTTTCTTGTAGTTCTTCTTTTGGAACTGTCATAAATGTGTGCATAATTACTGCATCCAATAAGTTTCCGTTTTTAATTAATTCTTGATAGTTAGGGATTGTTTTAAGTCCGTCATATGCTACACCTAAACTTTTTATATTATTAGGTTGACTTATTCTATCAAACAACTCCTCTGTTTCTGAATACTTAGAAATTAATTTTTTTTGATTATTGTTCATTTCGTTGTTTATTTAGTTTTTCACAACGTCTGTTACTTTATATTGTAGGTAACGGTCTCGTATAACCGTCAGTTACGGGTTAATATGCGTTAATTTTCGGTTTAGCACAGACGTTAGCAATTCCGAGTGGATTCGGACGTAGTCGAATCCGCCGTAATTGCGGTTATACATTGTTGTAGCACGTTTTTTTTATTCAATTTTAAACTTTTCATTTATAAACATTATTCTTTTTGCGTAGGCTGTCGAATCTCCAACTTCTTTAGTTTTGTCAAACGCTATAAAATCCACAAGTCCTTCAATTTCATTGTGTTTTTTGTCAAATATTTTTCTCGTGAAAGTATAATCTTTGTCGGCATCAAAGGCAAGTGTAATCATAGATGTGTCTTGCGGGACGATGAAATAAAGGTCAGATTTCACAATTTCGTAACCTGGGTAATAAAATTCAAAATCAACTTTTAAAGAATCATCTACATTCCACTTTTTATTGTAAAATTTGGTTCGATATAGATGACTTTTTTCAATAATTGAATCTCCATTTGAGTCAAAATATATTGCAGTATTCAAATAGGTTGAGTCTGGTCGGATTTTAAATGCGCTGAAATCTACAGTTTCATTTTTATTGTCAATATCTATGAAAAAAGGATTTGGAACAATATAATTTCGTTTGCAAATCAACTTATTATTTTCGTAAAATGAATGTTCTCCAAGAGCCATTTCATTGATATAAATTCCTTTTCGTAAAGTGTCTTTCGCTTCGTTAAATTTTATTTTAAATTTTCTGATATATTTTTTTCCGTAAATAGTTGTGTCAGAAAGTGGGCGATATATTATTTCATCATTACCATTGTCAAATGTCGATTCCACTTGGAATGTTTTTTCATTACAGCTTGTAAAGAATAAAAATGCAATAATTATGAAAAATGTTCTGTTCATTGATTTTGGTCAAATGTGCTACAACGTGTTTGTATATGGTTTGTTGCGTGGTTTAAGCAACTAATTTAATAAATAATTACCGACCAAGAAAGTCCGCGAGGACTTTCGTAAGTAGGCGAGAAGCTAGCAATAAATTATATACGGTGTTGGGCAACGTTATTTTATTAAATCTAACTTCAATCTATTGTGTTCGGAAGGTTTTTCCATTTTCCAAACGGATACGTGTTCATTCAATTTATTAGCTTTTAATACTTTCTCAATATAGATTTCCGTACAATTATATCCACATATTATATTCCTCAGCGCATTTTTATTTAAATTATGTCTACCAAAGTTTTCTTTAATTAGTCTCAATTCTTTTTCATATGCCCAGTTTTCTTGTTTTAGATAAAAGATTTCAAATATATCTTCTTCATTTTCTAGAAGTTCAATTGGGATTTTTTTTAATTCTTTTTGATAGTTCATAAATCTCAAACCTTTGAAGAAATCTGAATCTAAATCCATATTATATTGTAAGTATAATCCTTTATGATTATTGGCATAATTTGTTAATAAAGGCATATTAATTCCAGGAAGCATTGAAAAACAAGCTATTCCGTGTTTGTTTATAAAATTCGGAATTGATTCTCTTATAGTTTCTTCCAACTGTTTTGGGCTTAATTTCTCTTTAATATATTCTATCTGTTTCTTTCCAGCAATCATTTCAAATGCTTTGAACAGTTTCTTTATATCAATATTTTCTAATTCAATTAAGTTTGGTGTTGAGTCGAAAGGGTCATTTAATAATTCTCTTTTTTGAAAATAAACATATGAATTTTCTATTTCGTCTAAAGTGAAATCGTTGTCAGGTCTGTATCTAAAAAGATAAGGTTTTCCTGATTTCTCAATTTCTTTTATCATAGTTTTGTTTTAATGTTGCCCAACGGTCTTGGCTATGGTTTCGTTACGGAATGGTACGCGAGTATCATTCCGCCGTAACCATAAATTTAGCAAAAAGGCTCGAAATTCCGATTAGGAATTTCAGCCGTAATGAACTATAGCCGTTGTTGTACACCGTTTTTATTTCGTTTCTTTTAAATAGTAATTCAAAGTGTCTAAAAGTTTTTCTCCTCTTAGGTTCTTTGCAATTATTTTTCCTTTTTTATCAATTAAAAATGAGGTTGGGTAGCCAGTTACATTATAGTTTTCTTTGAATTTATCTGAATCTGCATCTAAAACCTGAGGCCAATTTATTTCGTATTTCTCAATTGCACTTTTTAGCATTTCTTTTGTATCGAATACAGCAACGCCTAAGAATTCAACATCATTTCTATCTGTTTCATCGTAAGCCTTTTTTAAATTAGGAATTTCATTGATACAAGGTGCGCACCAAGTTCCCCAAAACTCTAAATATAAAAGTTTGTCTTGGAAAAAATTTAGATTTAAAGAGTCATTCGATTCAAGCTGTTTAACTACAAATGGTTTTGCATTAAATCCGACTCTTGAAGAATATAAAATAGTGTCCTCTGGCATTTCTTGCAGTCGAAGTTCGTTTGAGTTTATATCAACTCCAAGGTTTTTATAAAGCTTATTATCTATCTCAATAAATTCATTAAAATTCACAAACTCAGAACTCTCATTATCAATTGCAATTAAACTTTTATCATCATAAGTGAGATTTGAAAATCCATTGCTTACTAAAATTCTATTTTCCTGATAAAAGGTTTCTGCAATTTTGGGGAAATTGTAAATTAAATCTCCATCGCTCGTTGAAAGGACTAGAATTTTTATTTCTTTTTCCTTGATTCCATTATTTGTACTTATTTGTGCAACTACTGATTTAGAATTGTCTATTAACTTTTGATAGTCTAATTCAAATGCTCTAGGTGTTGGTTTTAGTATTTGTTCATCGGAAAAATCATTGTCATAGTTTGTGTCAATAATATATTCAAGTTCATCATTTTGATTTTTTCCGATTGCTACGTGGACAAAACAATTAATAGGCTTTTCAGATAATTTTCTTTTGTTTAAATCAATTTTCCAGGATACTTTTAAGTCATTGAAGAATTCATCACTTAAATTTCCTTGTTTGTAGTTTTGATAAGCAAATTGATGCGCATCAAACCATACTTGGGTTACATTTGATTTAGTCCAATTTTTTGGTGTTCCAGTTGTTTCAACTTTGGTATTTCCCCAAATTCCTTTTTCAGTCAGTGGTGTCCAATCCAAAAATCCAAATCGCTTTTCAAAAGGTCCGTAACCTTCAATTTCTTTAAGTTTTAAATGAATTAAATCAGACTTTTTTGATTCTTTCTGACAAGCAAATAGGTTAAATAGAATAAGCAGTATTAATAGTTTTTTCATAGGTTTTTTTAAATGGTGTACAACGTTTGCGGTAAGTGTAGTAGCACTAATTAAAGCGCAAAAGCCTACCTGTTTCCAATTAATTTTAATGAATATAACAATATTTCATGAAACCCATACAGCTATTACATTTACCGCTTGTTATACACTGGCATTTGTTACCTTCTGTTATAAAACTTTTAGTCTATGCACTTTCTCTGCTCTTTTATGATTTTTCATTTTTTTTTTAGATAAAAACTAATAAATTAAAAAGTTTTTATATATTTGCATCGCTTTCTATATGCGCATTAACGCATATGTTTATTGTATTGAAAAGATGGATGAATGCATTAAAGTATTTAAAGCCTTATCGGATACCAAAAGATTAAAAATCATTTGGTTGCTTACAAATATTGATGAAAAAGTTTGTGTTTCAGAAATTGTTGAGGTACTGGATGAGTACCAGTATAATGTATCTCGACATTTAAGGATATTAAAGGAGGCGAATTTAATTTCGGATGTGGGAGATGGTAAATGGGTTTATTATAATTTAACTCCAATTACCAGTGAATTTAGGCACTTGGTTCAAGAAGCTATAAAAGCAATGCCTACCGCACAAATGAAAAAGGAAATAAATAAATGTAAATCACTACTGGCTAAGCGTGATAATTAAAGAGAATAATCAACATATTTCTTAGCCATTGGGAAAAATATGTAATTGAATTTTACGAACATAACATATGTGGATAAATGCATATGTATTACTAATATTTGGAATGAATATTATGAATGAAAAAAAATATAATGGATTTTGGTAATTGTTTTAAGAGGTTGTACGAGTAATAAGGATAGAACACATAAAAAACCAAAATTAAATTGTTACTAACTAAGCATATGAATTCAAGAATGAACGAACTAATCATTTTTATAGGGATGGGAAAATAAGCAAAAGGTTTTTTTTTACCACAACATATGTAGATAAGCGCATGTGTATTACTAATATTTAAAATAAATATCATGACAAAAAAATAAGAAAATGGATTAAATTAATTTTTTCAAAAAAACTTGAAAGAAGGATTTAAAGTGTAAATGAATAAGTAGATGATTATCAGATAGACGTGATAATTATAAATCTGTCTCTTATACACATCTCCGAGCCCACGAGACGGACTCCT
>OJEH01000873.1_pt1 | contig 9195 bp, 10 predicted proteins | sample 1593001 | NCBI WGS metagenome assembly OJEH01 (sample SAMN05416886, study PRJEB24817) | seawater metagenome | isolation source: Sea water | place: Canada:Atlantic | collected 2013-11 | reverse complement strand
GAGGTAATCCAAGATTATGTCCTAATTCGTGTGATATTACCTGTCGATCTAACGCAGGGCTAATTATTAATAATGCCTCTCCAGCAGGTTGCGCTATTCCTGAAGCAAACCCCATATCTCGTGGTATAAAGCAATTTAAAGCATCGGTCTTAAAAAATTGATTATTGTTGGATTTAGCGAAGTTTACCAAATTTGCAAAATGAGCTGTAGGTCCAACTCCTGCAATGTCTGAGTAGTGATTTGTGTTATTAAACGACGTATTATCATAACCTTTAAATTTAAAATAAATACCGTGAGGATTAAATGCTTTATTAATTCGAAGTATTAACTTTAATACCTCAGTCTCTCCTATTTGATACTCATTAGTTCCATCAGTTTTATTTACCACCCAAAAATAAATATTCACCACTATAGGTGTAATAGGTGCTCTCGTATTAGATGCGTTAATAATCGCATCAATATCATCTAAAGTCTTATCTGAAATTACTGTAGCACAATCATCAATAGTCTGTGCTGTCATTCCTGAAAAATTAGAGAGAGAGAGAGAGAGAGAATAATTAGATACGTAAAATGTTTCATAGTTTTATAATTATTTTGGTTAATTTATTAAAGTTAAGGAAATTAATATTACTTAAAAGTTAATTATTAACAGTGACATGAAATTTACAGATCAAATTCTACTAATCGTTTAAAAACTCTTTAATGGTCGTTGTGATAAATTCTATTTGGTCATTTTCTAATTCTGTATGCATTGGTAACGACATAACCTCTTGAATTAATTGATTTGTAACTGGGAAATCTGCTTCGTTATAACGATCATCTTGATACGCTTTTTGTTTATGCAACGGTATAGGATAATATACACCACAAGGAATTCCTTGTTCATTTAAATGCTTTACCAACTCATCTCTCCTTCCATTGGTTATTTTTATAGTATACTGATGAAATACATGACAATCGCAGGTATCACAAATAGTATCTACGCCATCACATTTTCCTTTTGGCACATCTATATACTTATGATCTTTTAAAGCTGCGGTATATTGTCTCGCAGCATCTTGGCGTTTTGCATTATAAGTGTCCAGATGTGGTAATTTTGCTCTTAACACAGCCGCTTGAATACTATCTAATCTTGAATTTACACCAACAACATCATGATGGTAACGCTCATACATACCATGGTTAACTATACCTCTAATAGTATGTGCCAAATCATCATTATTTGTAAAGATTGCACCACCATCACCATAACAGCCTAAGTTTTTTGAAGGAAAAAAAGATGTTGAAGCTACATGACCAATAGCACCAGCTTTAGTCTTAGTACCATCTTTGTGAGTGTAATTAGCACCTATGGCTTGTGCATTATCTTCAATAACATAAAGATTATGTTCTTTAGCTAGCGCCATAATCTCATCCATATTAGCACAGCGACCAAATAAATGTACAGGTACAATTGCTTTTGTTTTTGGAGTAATAGCCTTCTTAATGGCGTTAATATCTATATTAAAATCAATAGGATCTACATCTACCAATACTGGTGTTAGTTTAAGTAATGCAATAACCTCTACTGTTGCCGCAAACGTAAAATCTGCAGTAATCACTTCATCACCTTGCTCAAGACCTAAGCCCATCATTGCAATTTGAAGTGCATCTGTACCATTAGCACAAGGTATAACGTGTTTTACACCTAGGTAATCTTCTAATTCTTTTTGAAAACTGTGCACTTCTGGTCCATTTACAAATGCTGTTGTATCTAAAACATTTAATATTGAAGTATTTACAGTGTCTTTTATGTGTTCATACTGACCCTTAAGGTCAACCATCTGAATTTTTTTCATTGTCTATAATTTGTAACCCAACGAAAATACAAAAAGTTGCATCGAAAGTCAGCATTTTTATAGAATGCCTTACATTAGCAGAAACTACAACCCAAGCTTTTGAATTTTATATATAACAGTCTCATAATTTGTGCGTCCTATCTCTTAAAGCTAGTAGCGCACTTTAACCCTAAGCTGAAACTTTTTGTAACGGGCAGGCAGCACGTATTTGATACTCTTGAAGAAAAGATAGCGGCCAACGATCATATAATCTGGTTTCATGTAGCTTCTTTAGGTGAATATGAACAAGCTGTGCCTATAATAAACGCTCTTAAAAAGAACCATCCTATTCATAAAATTTTAGTGAGTTTCTTCTCTCCTTCTGGCTATGAAGTGAAAAAAAACAACAGCATAGCAGATGTTGTGGTTTACCTGCCATTAGATAGCATAAAAAACGCAAAACAATTTATTAAATTAGCACATCCAGATATTGCAGTATTTATTAAATATGAGATTTGGCCTAACTACCTTAGGCTATTAAAGAAGGAAGGTATACCAACTATTTTGGCTTCAGGATTATTTAGGTCTTCTCAAGTATATTTTAAGCCTTATGGTGGTTTTATGAAAAAAGCACTACGTTCTTTTGATTATTACTTTGTTCAGGACAATGCTTCTAAAACCTTATTACAATCTATAGGCATAGATCAAGTTAGCGTTAGTGGAGATACAAGGTTTGATCGTGTATCACATCAAATTGAGATGAACAACACATTGGCATTTATTGAAGAGTTTTTAGATAAGCACCTTTGTGTAGTTTGCGGCAGCACTTGGCCGGAAGATGATGCTATCTTAATAAATTACATAAATAGCTTTAAGGAGAAAAAAACAAAACCTGTTAAGTTTATAATAGCACCTCACGAGATTAAACCTGAAAAAATTAAAAAACTAAAGGAAAAGCTTAAACTACCAACTGTAAGTTATTCAAACAAGGATGTATCTAATTTAAAAGACCATCAAGTTTTTATAATAGATACTATTGGTCTACTTACTAAAATTTATAGCTATGCAAACATTGCCTATGTTGGTGGTGCTATGGGCACTAGCGGTTTACATAATATCTTAGAACCTGCAACTTTTGGTGTTCCAATTGTAATTGGCTGTAATTATGAAAAATTTCCAGAAGCAAACCGGTTACGACAACTTGCAGGATTATATAGTGTTAAAAACGAAGAAGATGTAGCTTCAATTTTTAACAAACTAATCTATGATGATTCTTTTAGAGAAACAACAGGTTTAATAGCCGAACATTTTATAAATAGTAATACTGGTGCTACTAAAATTACTGTTGATTATATTAATAACACCTTAAGACCTACAACATAAAAAGATTAAACTGTTGTCGCTTGATTTAAATATCTTCTAAAGGGTAACATTTCTTTATAAACAGAAATAACTTTCTCTTTAAAACCATCTCCAACTACTTCTTGTTGGGACACATCATGAGACACCGCAAACGTACGATGGCGCATTAAGTTTATATACTTATGATCTTTAGAAAATCCTTTAGGAGCTGTTTTTAAAGGATCTTGATTTATTATGCTTCCGAACATAGCTTTAAAAGAAGGCTTTTCAATTATAGCTACAAGCTCTTCGCCATTATAATCTAATGCTTCCCTAATACTTGTAAGTGTATTAGTTGGAGGTTTCCAATAACCTCCAGCAATAAAAGATTCTGTTGTACCTAAATGAATATAAAAATCTCCTTGTTTACCTTCGTGATCTAAACCTGCTCCAAAATGATTTTTGTAAGTTGGTTTTTCTGGATGAAACATAAGATTATTATTAATTCTATTTATTGCTTTCCTGCCTGGTGTATACGTATAGTCTGGGTCAATTTTACCTAGCTCAATATCTAAACCATTTAACCAATCTATATACCAGTCTCTAACATCATGATAATAAGATCTATTTAGGTCCATCCATTCCTTAGAATTGTTTGCTTGTAAGTCATTCAAAAATTGATATAATGTTCTGAAACTCATATATGTCGAATATTTCTTAGGTTTTATATAAAATCTTTAGAAAATTAGCAAAACTTTAATAATAACCATACATAAGTGCATATAAAGAATCCCTAATTTTGAGGCATTAAATAAAACTATCAATTATGAAAAAAGTAATCTTATCACTTGCATTAGTATTAGTTGCAGGTTTAAGCTTTACATCTTGTAGAGAAACAGAAAAAGAAACTGAAACTATTGTAAAAGAAGTTGAGGTTGAAGCTGAAGAAACAAAAGGCGCTTTAGAGCGTGCGGCTGAAGAAGTTGACAAAGAAGTTAATGAAGAAATTGACGAGGAAATCGACAAAATCGGAAACGACGACTAATAATAAACTCTTAAAAGCCACTTTAAAAAGTGGCTTTTATTTTTAAAACTTAAAATTATGAAAAAGTATATAGCAACAATCGCATTTTTAGCTGCAATTACAGCATCTGTTACATCTTGTAGAGAAGCAAAAACAGATGATGATGCAGACGATGAAATTGAAAACACCATACAAGAAGGTGTAAATGAAGTTGAAGAAAACACTGGTACAGGTGGTACCGATGATAATTAATCTTAAAAAAAGGATTTATGAAATCTATTATATATAAAGGCTTTCTTTTTGCTTCTATGTTTGCAATTTTAGGATTAGTATCTTGCAGAGAAGAACAAACCGAAGAAGAAAAAATCATTGAAGAAATGAAAAATGAAGGCGCAGAAATTGAAAGATCTTCAGACGACGGTGACGTTAAAATAAAAATGGAAACCGAAGAAAAAGAAGTGAAAATTAAAAAAGACTCAGATGGCGACACAAAAATTAAAGTCGACACAGACGGAAATTAGGTCATCATCTTAAAAAAGATAAGCCGCTCAATTGAGCGGCTTTTTTTATGCACTAAATTTATTTATCTGTTTTTTAAGATCTTCCATACTTTGTTGTAGTTCTCTCATTAATGTACTTTCTGAAGTGTTTTCAACTCCAAAAGTTAATCTACTACTCACTTGCCAAAGTTCTTGTATATCGTCTACATTAACGGTAATTGGTAAATACTCTTCATTAAAAGATACAAGCAATACTTTTTTAGGGTCTGGTAATTTCTGAAGTTTCTTAACAAGAACAGAGTCTTGTAATACCACAACGTGTACTTTATTAATATTATAATCTGTAATATTAGATACTGCCTTTGCCAACACCCAATCTTCAGGCTGTAAATTTGGAGTCATACTATCTCCTTCTACCTGAAAGCCTCTATAGGTTGCATTTCTATATTGTGGTAATGGTATATTAAAGGCTGGAAGCTTTTGATACCACTCTACATCGTGAATGTTTTGTGGATATCCGGCAGCTGCTTTTTGGTTAACAAAAACCATAGCATCTTCGTTATCAGAATCTACAGTTAATACACGAGGACTAACATCACCATTTGTAGTTGTTAAGAATTTTTTTGTGCTGTCACCAAAAACCCATAACGGATTAACATTAAACTGCCTTAAAAGTTCTGCAATCACTTTTCCCGATAACTTGGTACGACCTCGCTCTATATCTGCAGTTGTATTCTTAACCCCTAAGAGCTCTGCAAACTCAGTTTGGGTATAATTATTTTCTTCGCGAATTTGTTTAAAACGCTTTGCCTCAAGTGTTGGTGGTAGTCCCATAAGGTAAATATACGTAATTATGGAAATATTCCAAATTTAATTACTAAGAGTTGCCTTAAACACATTTGCTATAAATCTTTTATTGTAATGTCTTTGATTACTTTGCATTGTATTTAGGTCTATGTAATCTATTTGCTCAAGGTTATAATTTTCAAAAAAAGCATATAGTTCTTCATTACATTCAAAAGGGCTAATAATTATAAACTTAGTTTCTGTGGGTAGATTTATCATCCCTTCGTGATAAACAACAGGAATATTTTCACCATAATTCCATAATATCTCTACCATTTCATTATTAAACACATAAACTGGTAGTTGTGTCTGTTTTATTTCAGGTTGTACTGTTTCGGGCAACCTCATATTGGTATTTACACTTAAGGCTGTTGTTAATGGCAAACCAAATGTTGTTATGCATAGTATAAAAACAATACTTAAATAGAACACGGTTTTAATCTCTCGTTTATATAGTGCTCTTAACAAAAAAACACTGACTCCTACCAAACTTAAAGATGCCAATAAAAACCAGAACCAATAACCACTTAAATCGTCTATAATGATAATCCCAAGTACGGGAAACAGTAAACCAACACAACCTATTATCGTGTAATTAATATATATTGGTAGCACCTCGTATCTAGACTTTAAGGTTTTAAAATTTTTAAATAAATATTGTATGTAAAAACTACAGTTAAATGCAAGTGGTATTAATACTGGCAAGAGATACCGAGATTTCTTTTCTGGGATCACAGATAATAAAACAACTGAAAAGACCGTCCATAGCAACGTAAATTTATAAGCTTTTAAATTGCTTACTCTATGTTTTAAATACGGATAAAGTAAACTTATAAAAGCAGGAATTGTCCACAAACCAGATTGTGTAAAAAAGCTCCAATAATAATAAAATGGTCTTATGTTTTTATGACTCCAAGCGTTAGTCTCTTTATTTGCTATTTCTAATAATGTTTCAGCATCATTACTATTTATATAGATATACCATGACATAGATATGCCAATAGCTAATACTAATGCAACCACAAGACCAATTGCAAGATTCTTTTTCAACTTGAACTTATATACGACACCATAACTTATTAAAAATGGAAGTAATAAACCGTACATAGAAACTGGTCCTTTACTTAATGCAGAAAAACCAATAAAAATTCCTGCTAATAATGCATACTTCAAATTAAATTCTTCTGAAAGCAAATAACTAAAAAGCGCATATATAGCAGCCATCATAAAACTATGCGTGTAAATATCCCAAGTACCTTGACGGCCAGAAAAAACTATATAAAATGAAGTGGCCAGTATTAAAGAAGTTATAAAGGCTTGTGTTCGTAATTTGGTAAGTTTAAATATAAAATTGTAGCTTACTAATACCAATAGTAGCGAGACTAATGCAGAAGGCAATCTAAGAGCTGCAACATTCTTTAATCCAAAGATAGCTCCAGAAATAGCAGTTAACCAGGTTGGCAAAGGTGGCTTCTCATATCTTGGCAGAGCGTTCATGGTTGTAAGCAGCCAATTATCTTCTCTAAGCATATCTCTAGCAGAAAGAAAATTTCTGGCTTCCATAATATTTACATAGAGCACATCTAAGTGAACAAAAAACACCAATAGGCATACCGTAACTACTAGTATGAAATGCGTGGTTTTATTGTGACTTAGCATTTCTTATAAGTATTATATTTCTCACATAAACTATGAGTCCAAAAAAGTGACCTACAAACAATACAGGATCTTTTCTGAATAATGCATAAAAAATTACAATTACAGAACCTATTAAACTAAGTAACCAGAAGCCAAATGGTAAAGATGATTTTTGTCTTGCTTCAGAATACAACCATTGGTATATAAAGCGTGTTGAAAATACTATTTGTCCAACAACACCTATGGTTAATAACCAAAAAGGAATGTCTTCATTTTTAAACAACATTTCTGTATCCATAGTTCCAAATAGCACAACTCCTAACACACATAAAACTGGAAGCGCTAAAATTAAAACTTTAAAAAAATTATAAAAACTATCCCAAACTTTTTGAATCTGTAGGTTTCTTACATAAATGTAGTACATAAAAAACTGTCCTAGGATTATAGCAAAATCTTGTCTTAAATACCCATAAATTAAAAGTATAAACGCTGCTAAAAGTCCTAATTTCCAAAAGAGACTCGGAGTTACAACTTTTTTCTTTTTTTCTGAAGTTAACCATTGGTGTAACGTACGTCCTGAAAATAAAAGTTGTGCAAAAAAACCTACTGCATAGATTAACCAATCATTCATCCGCGTTTATTTATTCTGTAGTTTATATATTTCCATTTCATCCAGCTAAAAGCAAAGCAATCTAATAACGGACTTATTAATCGATTCCATAACCCAAATTTAGCTTGTCCTGCCATTCTTGGAAAATGTGACACTGGCACTTGCTTAATTGTCCCTTTTTGTAGCAATACCATAGCCGGTAAAAACCTATGCAAACCTCTAAACATAGGAATACGTCTTGCTGTTTCAGTTTTTAAAATTTTTAAAGGACAACCCGTATCATCCATACCATCTTTTGTAAATAATCGTCTTACAGAATTTGCTATGAAAGATGAGGCATTTTTAAGAAAGCTATCTTTTCTATTAGTTCTTGTACCAGTTACAAGATCATAATCCTCAATAAATTCTAGTAAAATATCAAAATCGTTAGGATCCGTTTGCAAATCGGCATCTATATAACCAGTTAAGGTAGTTTCAACGGTATCAAAACCAGCTTTAATTGCCGCACTCAAACCATAGTTTGTGTCAAAAGCTATAAAATTGAAAGCTGAATTTCTGTTACAAATTTCTTCAATTTTAAATAAGCTTCCATCCAAAGAACCATCATCAATAAATAAAACATTACATGGGAATTTAGAATTACTTATATACGTTGAAAGCTGCTCCTCTACCCTATCTAAATTTTCAATTTCATTAAAAACAGGAATAATTATGGTTAATCCTTTTGTCATATATCGTATTTGAAGTAGCAAAAATACAATGTCTTTTATGTTTTAGGCATCACTAAACTCATTTTTAAACTAATAATTTTATAATGAAAACATGAAGTCCGAAATTAAAAAAGCTAACTAATAAATTATTAAAAACACCCTATCACTAAGACACTTACCGAAAAAATATGCCGTTGCTCCTAAAACTGTCACTATTAACATTCAGGTAATCTTAAAAACATAAATTGCAGGTTTTAACTGTTTAGTTTAGTGAGGTTTTTTTTATGAAACATATTCTACAATTAGTTCTTACGCTTTTTATAAGCTTTTCATCTTTTTCGCAGGTTTGCGTTCACTCCATTACAAATGCCACTCCATTAGAAGGTACAAATGGCACACAAGTAACAATTACAGGAACAAACTTTACAGCGTCTAGCACAGTTTCTATAAATGGTAATCCTGCAAGCAGTGTTACATTTATTGATGCAAATACTCTAATTGCCTCAGTAGCAAATGGAACTACAAGTGGTCCTATAGAAGTAACAGATTCAAGTTGTACTACCACATTTGGAACGTTTACAGAATTAAACGATGCTAATAGTTGTAGTGTAATATTTTCAGACATTATTATCTCAGAAGTTTTTGATAATAATGGAGGTTCTCTTGGTTATATCGAAGTATTCAATGGCACAGGCAGTCCTGTAAACCT
>OJEH01000841.1_pt1 | contig 9395 bp, 7 predicted proteins | sample 1593001 | NCBI WGS metagenome assembly OJEH01 (sample SAMN05416886, study PRJEB24817) | seawater metagenome | isolation source: Sea water | place: Canada:Atlantic | collected 2013-11 | reverse complement strand
CAGCCTCAAAATAGATCACTTAATTAAGCGAATTGGTATACAGTTAACTTAAAAATTAACACTCCAATTAAAAACAATAACAAACGAGGCTGTCTAATTTGAATGCATCTATATTAACTGAAGTAATACTTCCGCTCGCTCTTGCACTTATAATGTTTGGTATGGGTCTTGGACTCACAACAACCGATTTTACTCGTCTATTTAAAAACCCGCTTGGCATTGTCATGGGTTTAATAGGCCAATTTGTAGCAATGCCTTTATTAGCATTAGGGCTGTGTTATTTACTTAACCTACCAACGCCTATCGCTATTGGATTAATGATATTAGCTGCTTGCCCCGGCGGTACTATGTCAAATGTAGTAAGTCAGCTTGTTAAAGCTAATTTAGCACTTTCGGTAAGTTTAACAGCTGCCTCTACTGCAATTAGTATAATAACCACACCGTTTATTATTGGCTTTGCTATGAGTCAGTTTGCCCCAGCAGACGATGCTACTTTTTCTATTTTAACTACTTCATTAGGGCTATTTTTTATTACCTTAGTGCCAGTTGCTATAGGCATTTGGTTACGTCACTTTAAAAGTGATTTTGCCATTAAAGCAGAGCCGTTTTTTAGACGCTTCTCGTTGTTTTTTATGCTTATGATGATTGCCGCACTAGTAATAAAAGAGCGCGATTTATTAGTTAGCTCATTTAACGATGTATTTTGGGCGTGCATAGTGCTTAATATTGGTTCAATGGTTGTTGGTTGGTTAATTGCTAAGTGTTCAAAATTAAATTTAACTGATTCGCTGACGCTTTCAATTGAGGTTGGAATTCAAAATGCATCGTTAGCTATTTTAATCGCTATTAGCTTTTTAAATAAACCAGAATACGCAGTTACCAGTGGCGTGTATGGCCTTGCTATGTTTATAGGGCCACTGCTATTAATTGGCGGGTTAAAGCTTAAAAATAAACGTACCGCTAGGGCTGTTAACTAGGACTTTTAATTAGGGCATGTTGACCAAGTTACTTTAATTTATGGCTGCGGATAACGTAGCCTTAAACTCAAGTCTAAAAATACCACCAGTTAAATGTATGCTCTGCACTCATCGCGCCAACAAGTTGTAAGCTTATAAAACACTCTCAAGCTTAAATATTGCGCCAGGCGCTGAACTTGCTCGCGCAAGGAGCGAAGCTTCTAATTACTAAAGCGCATTTTAGGATGGGATAAGAGTGTAAGTAATACGGTAAAAAAGCAGTTAATTATTTAGTTACTAAAACTGCGCCTCAAATATGAGGCGCTACTTTAAAACTTACTATTTGGTTTGCATGTTTTTAGCGCGTTCTTCTGCATCTATTAATGCTTGCGATTTAGGCGCGCGTTTTTTCTCTTCTATTTTGGGTTTTTCAGTCGAGTCAGGATCCCAGCTTGAGTCTAACGATAAGTTAGCAAATGGATTTTTACTGTCTGCTTTTTTAGGCTCACTTTGTGGCTCATCAACTGGCGGTGTTGTTTGTGCTTGCTCAGGTGTTGAGCTTTGTTTTTTAGGCATCGGCTTTTCACCAGGTAATGGTGCATCTGGGTTAAATGTACGTACCTCTGGTTCTTTAAAGTCTTGCTCTGTTGTATATGTAGTCGATTGAGCGTCAGCAATTTGCTCTGGTGCGTGTAAATCTACAACCGGCTCACTCGCTGTTACTGGCTCAGGAGTACTAATAACCGGCTCTACAGTGTTGTGTTCGGCTTCTATTGGCGCAGGCTCCGTTATATGAGCAGTATGATGCTTACGTTGTTTTTTTACAGGCTTTGCATCTGGATCAAAGTCGCGTACTTCTGGCTCATTAAAGCTGCTGGCATTTTTAATACGCTCTAAGGTTGTTTTTGCTGCTGCTTCAAACTCGGCTGTATTAGGCTCAGGTTTTTGCTTTACTTCGTTAAACGTAGCGGTACTTGTCTGCTCTAAAGTATCAATTGAGTTAAGCGGTGTAGGCTCAATTTCGCTTGTTTGCACTTGTTTAGCTACGTTGTTTTGTTCATCTGAAATTTGCGGTGGTGTATGTTCAATATCAGCATTTTGTGTAGTGTTCGTAGGCTCTAAAGGCTCTTCATTTGCCTCTACGCTGCTCTTAACTGGTTTATTATTTTGAGTTACTTCGTTGATGACGACAGGCTCAATCTCTGGCTCTTTTGTAGTTTCAGGTTTAGCTGGCGTAACAATTTTTTCTGATTTAACTTCAGGTGGAGCCGCTATAGTCGGTTCTGCCATTATTTTACTTTGTTTTGCACGGCGCAGGCGCACGACGACCATAGCGCCAATAAGTACCACTATAACAAGTATTAAAGTGGGTAAAAGTAACGAGCTTGGGCTCTGCGCTACAGGTTGCGGCGCAATTACTGGGGCTGGTTTAGTTAACACAGGTGCTGGTTTTACAGGTACAGGCTTTTCAGGCTTAGGTTGAACGCTTTGCTCTGGCGTTGCCGGTTTTACTTGCTCTATCACAGCTTCGTTTTTTTGCTCTGTAACTACTTGCTCGGGTGCTGCTTTTGTTGGCTCTGCATCGATTACTATTTCGTTACTATTGGTATTTAGCTGATCGTTTATTTGTTGTTTTTGAGCATTAGTTAAATTAAGTGTTTGCTCGTTGATGCTTTCTTTAACAGCTTCTTCAGTAGGTTTAATTACAGGGGCAGGTTCAACAATTTTAGGTTGTGGCTGAGTAATAATAGCAGGCTTTGGCTCTATTATTTGGGGCTTAGGTTGTGCTTGAATTTCTTTTGGCTTATTACAGTTATTTTTGTAATCACGCGCAGCTTTACGATATTTTTGACTCGCTTTATTATTACTATTTTGCTGCATTTCTTGTTTAATTAAAATGCACATAGCTTCGTTGTATGCAGCACTTTGCGCACTATAAAATAGGGCAAAGCAAAGGGTAAATCTAATTAGTATTGATATCATAAAGTTATGCGCGCTTAAATATTAATAGTTTGATTTTAAGCGCAAAATTGAAAATTATCCAGAGTAATACGACTAATCAATAACCATAAGGCTGCGATATTCATCGTAAGCAAATTGGTCTGTCATACCGCTTATATAATCTTGAATTAATCTACAGCGATAATAAAATTCATACGCTGCAAAGTGATCGGGCTCTTCTTGCATTGCATCTATTGCGTGTTGGTAACTATTTAAGTGCTTTTTAGAGAGCTTTTTAACAAGTCGCGACTCAATTAATAAACGTGAATCGCCATTTAGAGCGCGCCTAAAGTCATCGCTGTTCAATTGAAGTAGCGGTTTGTAGCAATCGAGTAAGCCATTAATTATTCTATAACCTTGCAGCTCTAATTTTTCGACTTCTTTGTTTGAAAATACATGCTCAAGTGCCACTTGCTTTAGCATTTTGGTTACAGCGTGTAGATGACTTCTATCTTCTAAAAGTGCTTGGTTAAAATCGCCATGATAAATAGGTTCTATGTTCTCAATAAAGCGTTTTGCAGCATGTCCAACTAGCGGATGTAAAAGTGCTACGCGCAGGTATATAAAAAATTCGCTGTTAAAGTTATACGGTTGTGCTTTGGCGCGCTCATGTGCGTAGTCAACTGCTTTATCTACAAAAGTTTGGTGCTCTGTGTCGTCTATTGTTAGGTTTATGAGTGCTTTTTTATAATGACTTTTAAGCTGTGTACATAAGAATTCGGTGCTTATGATCCCTTTTTCAACAGCATCCTCTATATCGGCTAGGCAATACGAAATGTCGTCGGCGGCTTCCATTATGTAACTTGCAGGATGGCGGCAGTAAGGCTCAATAGTGAGCTCTTTTTGTAGCGCTTCAACAAAGTTTTTTTCGCTGTAGTAGTAACCCACTTTTTTCATTAAGTAGTTTTTATTTTGGGGTATGTCTTTTACATCAAGCCCAGCAGGGCGAGTGTATTTTAAAATACCAGCACTTTGGCTGTAAGTTAAATTAAGCGTTTGCAACGAATGAATTATACGTATGCATTGAGCGTTGCCTTCAAAGTTACAAATATCAAGCGCAAGGTGTTTAAAAACAACACCTATACCTGTATTGGGCTCTTTGCAGCGCTCGGGTGTTACGCTTGCTAGGTTGTTATTAAACCAGTGGTTTATTGCCGCTTCACCAAAATGTCCAAACGGTGGGTTGCCTATATCGTGCATTAGGCAGGCCATTTCTACTAAGCTTTCCAGGGGGCGTTCTAAGTCGGTTAAGCCGTAATCTTTTTGTTGTTGGTAGCTTAAATTTGCAAAAATACGTTGCACTATAAAACGACCAACCTGTTGTACCTCAAGCGAGTGAGTTAAGCGCGAACGAACAGCTGCGTTGCGTTCAAGCGGAAACACTTGGGTTTTTTGCTGAAGCCTGCGAATAGCGGCACTGTTAATAATACGGCCACGGTCGCTTTCTAGCGCCATTTGTAAGTTGGAGGTTGTGCGGTACATTCGTGCTGGCGTTATTTTTTTACTAAAATCTATGGTCATCTTTATACTTATCCTTTTTACAATTGATGACTGGCATAGTTTTTAGCACATAGTCATTTGTCTTTAATATACAGGGTTTAATCTATCAGTTTGTATCATAAAGTAACAACTTGCTTTAAAATAATTTTTTGAGTAATTGTTGTGCATTTATAGGTGTTTATAATGAAACAGTGGATTTTAAAGGCGTTATCAATTTGCCTAATGTTAGGAATGAACAGCGCATTTGCTGCAAAAGAGCAAACTGTGGTGCTTGTATCAATTGATGGCCTGCGTTGGGATTATATTGAAAAACACGGTGCGCCAAATTTAAAAGCAATGGCCGAGCGCGGTGTTCGCGCACAAAAACTAATACCTGTTTATCCAACTAAAACGTTTCCTAACCATATTTCTATTATTACGGGCTTACTGCCGGTAAACCATGGCATTGTTGATAATAGCTTTTGTGATAAAGCGCGTAAAAACGACTGTTACAGCATGGGCAAAGCATTGGGCGATAGCACTTGGGTGAAGGGGATTCCGCTTTGGAATTTAGCAAAAATGCAGGGACTTAAATCGGCTACTTATTTTTGGCCTGAGTCAGATGCGTTATTTAACGGCATGACACCAGATTACTTTTATCACTATTCTAAATACAGCGATTACCAAAGCCGTGTTGATCAAATTATTCAGTGGTTAAGTTTACCAAAAGCACAGCGCCCACGTTTTATTGCGAGTTACTTTTCGCTAGTTGATAGCATGGGCCATGAGTTTGGACCAGACGCACCACAAACGCGAGATGCAGTTAAACAACTTGATGAATTAATGGGACAATTACAAACCCGCTTAAGTAAATTAGAGCAAGAGGTAAACTTAGTTATTGTCTCGGATCATGGTATGGCGAGTATAGATCCAGATAAAAGTATTGATGTAACCACACTGCCTCAAGATGAAAACTTTTTAGTTAAAAACACCGGTCCACGTTTACTCATATACACTCAACCCGATGCAATAAATGCGGATATAGCCGGCTATAAAGCTCGTTTACAAAAAGCAGCAAACGGTCGTTATACAGTATTAACTGACGAGCAGTTAGCAGCGTATCATTACAATAAAGGCACCCGTGTAGGCGATATTGTGGTGCAAACTACAGCGCCAGCGGTATTTACCAATGGTAAAAAACCAACCTATTTAGGGACTCACGGTTATGCATATACCGAGGATATGGCAGCATCATTTATTGCTGTAGGCCCTGCATTTAAACAAGGTATAAGCCTTAAAGAAGTGAGTAACCTTGATATCTACCCAGTACTTGCAAAAGTGATGGGGCTTAAATTGTTAAACAAAGTAGATGGCAATGGTAAAACATTAATGCCAGCAATTAAGCAAAAAGTGGTTGTGCATTAGCTTAATCTATAAGAGCGCGTAAGCGCTCTGCAGGGAAGAACATGTAAAAACTTTAAAGTGGGCTATTTAGCCCACTTTTTAATGCGCTACTTATTTAAAGTTAGCAATACTTGTTTTTGTAGCAGTAACCGTGCGAATTGCATACGCTTGGTTTGTAATACCAAATGCAATACCGTTTACGCTCCAGTTAGGGTTAGAGAAGTAATCGTACTGAGTAGCGCTACCGTAAACGTGCGGGTAAGCCATAATACTTGCAAACTCATTTTGTACGCCATGACCCATGCCATCAACATATACACCGCCAGATGTGTCACCTTGTTTGCGTGAATGCGCTAAACCTTGGTTATGACCAAGTTCGTGTACAAATGTAGTTGCACCACAATCAATTGCAGTGATTGAGTACATACGGCTGCTCATTGAGCTGTATAGATTGCCATTAGTGCCTTGGCCAACCCATGCTAAACCACATGAAATAAGCCCATTGCCAGCACTTTGGCCAGTACCTAATACGGCAATCATGTCGGCTTTCCAATCGCTGCGTAAACCATCTACGTAGCTGCTATTTGTAACCGAATCTAACCAATCCTCAGACGGCGTTACTGCGTAGTCACCTAAGTTTTGTTTACCAGCTAAGCGTAGTGTTATATCAACGCCATTTTGGCTATATACCTGATTACTAAAAGCAATTAGTTGATTTATTTTAGTGTCAATATTGCTAGTTGCAGCAGCTGATTGGTCGGTATATAAAATACCGATATCGATTGTTTCTGCTTGTGCAACACTTGCTGCACATAATGCCGCAGCCAGTGCGGTCGTTGTGATTACTTTTTTCATTATTGTATTTCCTTACTCTTGTTGTGGTTGGAACTGTTTTTAACTTGGTTGAGATTATAAAAAGCAGACACACTAAAGCTGCCTTATAGTGCGGCTTTAATTACTTTTTATACTTTTTGGTTAGCCATCAATTTTTGGTGCAAATATATCGATGCTTTTATCTGATTTGGGTTTTGGTGCGGTTACTTCATGCTCTATGTGGCTTTTATATAAATCGCGTTTTGCTGCAATCCATCCGTACTTACCTTTACTTTCGAATACATAGTTGCCAGAAGGTGCAGTAAATTGGCCATATACGGCATCTTTACCTACCGTTAAAACGGTATTATGCATGCGACCGTCAACACCCACTATTTTACCAAATATGCTCTTATCGCCATTTTCAGACTCAACCACATTAGTCACTTCTGCGGTGAATGTTTCGGCTGTTTGCGGAATAGCTAAATCAAAATTTTCGCCAGTCTCTAACGCCTGTAAAGAATTTAAATCAAACTCAATATAGGCCTCGTTATGTAAGTCGGTAGGTAAAACTTTTGCGTTTATAAGCACTTGCTTTGCTTTGTCTGATAGGCGATTTACGGCATCAAATTCCTCAAACGGTAAGCTGTTGTCAGGGGCAACAATGGGTTTAACGGTAATGGGATCTTTACTCATATCAATAGGTGCAGGGGGATGCGTATTGCGCGTTTTTTGTAAATCAATAGGAACAAAATCAATAGCAACAGGCGCGATAGGTTCGCCCGTTTCATCTGCATTAAAAAATAGCCCATAAACTGCAAATGCCGATAATGGTATAGCAATTAGTAAGACGACAGATCTCTTCATTTGTTTCTCTTTTAGTGTTTTTGGTTAACTATTTGTTACGTTTTATATTATTAAATGGATTAGATCAAGATAATAAATGTAACCGAAAAGAATTATTTCTTAATTTTATAATTCCTTATAAAATATAAGGATATTTATTTTTGGTGTGTTTTTTGCTCTTTTTAGTATTGGTTTTTAGTAGTGTTTACGCGGGCTTTGGCTCAGTTACAGGTACTTGTTTGTTTGGTTAAATACAATGGTTAAAAGTGACTTTTTGACGTTAATTACAATGAAAAATAAAAAGTGAATTTATTTCACCTTTTGTAAACCAATCGCTAATTGCAATGTAATTATTGGGCACGTATGTTGTGAGCTGCATAAATGCATTACGAGGAATTTATGAAGGTGTCTGATCAGTTGCTTAACCGAATTACAGCAGGACTTGTGGCTGTAATTATTGGTTTTTCGAGTTCTATTGCATTAATTTATCAGGTAGTGATAACCCTTGGTGGTACGTCCGATTTAGTAGCTAGTTGGATTTTAATGCTCGGTTTAGTGATGGGCACAACGTCAATTGGTTTATCGTACTATTACAAAGTACCTGTTTTAATTGCGTGGTCTACCACAGGAGCTGCATTACTTATTTCAAGTGCCCAAGGGTATAACTTAAATGAGGCTATTGGCGCGTTTATGCTCAGTGCATTGCTCGTGTTTTTGTCGGGGGTGACGGGCTGGTTTGAAAAAATAATGAACCGTATTCCAAGTGAGCTTGCATGCGCCATGTTGGCCGGCGTGCTTGTTACCTTTGGTATCGATGTGTTTAATTTTATGAACGACATGCCTTTAGTAATTGGCTTAATGGTCGTTATGTACTTTATTGGTAAACGCTTTTTTGCCCGCTTTGCTATGTTAAGCGTGCTTATTATAGGTGTATTACTCGCTTGGCAAATGGGCCATATTGATACCAGCGCGCTGTACTGGAAAATGAGCGAATTTGCTTATATTGAACCCGCTTTCCACTTGCAAGCATGTATTAGTATAGGTTTACCACTTTATATAGTTACCATGACTTCGCAAAATTTACCGGGTATTGCGGTTTTAAAAGCACATAAATATAAAGCGCCTATATCTGCATCTCTTAATGTTACTGGCTTTGTAAATATGCTTAGCGCCCCTTTTGGAGCCTACTCTATTAATTTAGCCGCTATTACCGCAGCTATTTGTATGAGTGATGAAGCGGATAAAAATCATGATAAACGTTATTGGGCGAGTATAGCGGCTGGCGTATTTTATATTTTAATGGCGTTGTGCGCAGCTACATTAGTTGGCTTGGTAGCAAGTTTACCGCAGGCACTTATTTTAGCTTTGGCGGGCATTGCGCTATTTGGCACCATTGCTAATAGTTTGCAGCAAGCCCTTAGTCGTACTGAATATACTGAGGCCGCAATAGTCACCTTTTTAGTAACTGCATCTAACTTAACATTGCTCTCAGTAGGGTCTGCTTTTTGGGGGATTATAGCGGGTGTGCTAACGCTTATTACCACCAGGAAAGACTAAAAACTGTGAATATGTAAAGCGAAATTATTGCTCATATAGATGATTAAAATAGTTTAACCACGCTTATTAAAAAGGCTGCAATTGCAGCCTTTAGTTTTACAAACAGGGTTTACCTAATCATAAGTATGATGGCGAGTTACGCTAAACCGATTAAGTATATGGTGCATAACATACACAACACATAAGCTTAAGATTATAGCCACAGATACCGAACTAAACCGGTACATTGCACTATAAACAAGATCTTGGCCTGGCCCGAGTGAATTTCCAAACAAAATACCAAATGTAGTCAATACACCAAAACCAATGCCAGGTATGCCTCCGCCTAAAATATGAAAG
>OJEH01000834.1_pt1 | contig 9420 bp, 7 predicted proteins | sample 1593001 | NCBI WGS metagenome assembly OJEH01 (sample SAMN05416886, study PRJEB24817) | seawater metagenome | isolation source: Sea water | place: Canada:Atlantic | collected 2013-11 | reverse complement strand
TCGTCGGCAGCGTCAGATGTGTATAAGAGACAGATGGTAATGATGGCTACGGCGAAGATGAAGTAACGGGCACAAACTATGCCGAGGGTGGCAGTAATACACCAGGCCAACGTGGTCGTGTATGGCCATTTTTCACAGGTGAACGTGGCCACTATGAAATAGCAGCAGCTAACGCAAACAACGCCTTTGATGATGCTAAACAAGCGCAAATTAAAAATAGTTATGTTAAAGGTTTGGAGCAATTTGCCAATAAAGGGCTAATGCTACCAGAGCAAGTATGGGATGGCGTTGGTGTAAATAAAGCAGGTTATGAGCTAGGCGAGGGCACAAACTCAGCAACGCCACTTGCATGGACACATGCAGAATACATTAAGCTTGTACGCTCACTCAGTGATAAACAAGTATGGGATTATTATCCAGTGGTTGGCGAGTCACTTAAAGACTAATATAAAGCAAGCTGCAGTTATTAAAAAGGCTTCTAAATAAATTTAGAAGCCTTTTTTACTATTCAGTTATTCTGTATTTAAACTAACATGAATCAGCAATAATACTTAATTATTTGTTGGTAATAACTAGATAACGAAATTTTTATCTTGTTATCAGTACGATTTTCTTACCTCAAAATAGATCACCTAATTAGGCGATTTGATATGAAGGGTGCTCTTCATATGAAATGAATGCCACCCTTTTATTACATTATTTGAGGCCACATTTATTATCAAACCAAGATAACAACTCTGTATAAAACTCTTTTTTATGATCGTAGAAAAGCGTATCAGAAAAGTGATCAGCATCTTCTAGCTCAATATATTTAAAGTCTTTTTTGTACTTTTCAAGCTCAGATACAAAGTCTCTACTGTGTTTTACTGGAACACGACTGTCGATATCGCCATGTACAACCAGTATAGGAATATTTACTTTATTTACTTGCTCTACAGGAGAGACACCAGTAATAGTAGGGCGTTGTAAGATACTTAAAAAGCGATTTTCGTTAAGAGTTGCATTGATACGACTCAAATCACTTACACCCGCACCGGCAACAACACATTTATATATGTTGTTTTCACGCATAGATGCAGCAAATGCAGCATAACCACCATAACTCCAACCAAATAAAGCAAGCTTATCTTTTGTTGCTAAACCTTTATCTATTAAATATTGTGCGGCGTCGTCTAAATCATCTTGTTTTTTCAAGCCCCAGTTATTATCACCGGCTACCCAATGCTCCAAACCGTAACCTGTAGAACCTCGGTAGTTTGGTTGAATAACTACGTAACCATGATAGGCGAGTAACTGTGCCCAGTCATCAAATACAACAGAGTCACGAACCCAAGGACCACCGTGAGGGAGTACTATTGCGGGGTAAGGACCTTTAGTTGCAGGAATAGTTACGTATGCTTTTATTTTACGTCCATCTCTTGCTTTATAAGAGATATATTTAACGGTTCCTAATTTACTTTTATCAATAAACGGAAGGCGATCACCAATCTTAGTTAACTTCTGTTTATTAGTAACAATGTAATAGCTGCCAGGGTTATCGTCAGCAGATACTCTCACTACTAATACATTATCGTTATCAGAGCTACTGATGATTTGTACAAATTTACCTTTAAATAAAGACGCAACAGATTCGTTAAGTGCTTGCAGGTTAGGATCTGTGAAATAAAACTTAGGTTGCTTAGTTGTATAGCGAAAGCCTTGTAAGGTGCCGTCGGTATCAAGTATTACACCATCGGTATCTACAGACTTAAGACCAAATTGACGTTCAGAATACTGACCTGTTTTAATATTATAAATATAAATGCCAGTCGTATTTTCGCCTAAGTTGGCATTAACATAAACTTCGTTAGGGTTACCTTTCGCAAACCCTAAAATCTCAAAGTTTTCACGCTTTTTAGGACTAACTTGCTTAATTACTTTCCAATCATCATTACCTTTATCTCGGGCATAATAATCGATTGCGTTATCAGACTTATTCCAACCTTGGGCTATTCTTATTTCACCGTCGTAATCAGAAACGAATGAGCCTGATACTTTTTCATTTCCGCGCATTACAGTAACGCTTCGTCCAGTATTAATATTAAAGCGCACTACATCTGGAATGTAGTTATTATTAATATCAACCTCTACTAATACTTCATCTTTTTTGTCAGGAAGTATATTTATTATATTAAATTGAACATTTCGTTTTTTCTTAAATGGTAATAGCCAGTCGCCTTTACCATCTGCATCGGTTATTGCAAACTTATTAACCCAGTATTTGCGACTTCCATCTTCTAATATTTGCCTAAACATAACGCCAAGTTTTTCATCGTTTAACCATACGATTGAAGATATCAGCATTTTATCAGCGCCTAATCTTACAGGCTCTGCATCTAGGTTATTTGGATCTCTTATCTCAATTATATAGTCACCATTTTTAGTAGTCGCTCTTAAAATAGCAAGCTTCTTACCATCAGGTGATGCTACAACACTGCGTATAGCAGATGACATTGAGAAAGCATCAATACTGCTTACTTGTGCCGCATCTTCAGTTTCGCTATTAGCAAAAGAAGATAGGCCTAGTAGGGTTAATCCTACTAATATTCTTTTTTTAAATTTCATTTTTATTCCCTCAAAAAAAATGGCCTAAAATTTTAGGCCATCTGGATTGAATATTTACTCAGCCAATTCTAATTAAAAAGAAGCTGTAAAACTGATGTATGGGCTACGACCTGAAGTGTCATAACCAACACCTAGAGGGATATTAGTGTTTGAAAAAGAACCACTTGGATCTACTTTAGGAGGAGCTTCATTAAACACGTTACGAACACCAAAGTTCACTTTATAAGCATCGTTAGACCAGGTCATACCGATGTTATGTACAAAGTAGTCATCGGTGAAACCAACTGGGCGACATTTAAGTGCTTCACCGTTAGCATCAGTTAAACCACGACAACCTGCAGTGCCTTCTTCAAATTCACCTAAATCATCCTCATCTTCACGACCTTTACCGATGAAACGCGTTTCCCAGTTAAATCTAAAATCAGAGTATTTAAGTTGTAAGCGAGCGGTACCACGCCATTCTGGAGAATCTGGTTCGCCCATATTGTCATCAATAGTACCAAGCACGTCAAAAACTTGTTCTGTCATGCGAGTAGCTTGAAGATCTAGTGTAATACCTAGGTTTTCTTCTGCGATTACTGTATCTGTTTCAAAGTAGATATTGTAATCAAAACCTTTAGATGAGATTAAACCAATATTGATAAAGCTAGCATCAACTAAATCAATTTGACCATTTTCATCACGCCCGATACGGCTACAGAAAGCATCATTACCATCAGCAGAATAACACTGACCAATACTGTAACCAGCGCTTGGTTCTGCAATACTATTCGTTACTTCAATATCAAAACGAGTTAATGACATTGTTAAATCAAATGCATCAGTGAACGGTTGTTCAAAGATAAAACCATATGTTTTAGCCACTGATGTTTCAGGACTAAGCTCAGTTGTACCGCCAGTTTCAATCTCAGCGCTGTAAGCTGCAGTGTATGAGTCAGTTCCATTTTGACCTAAACCAAGAGTAGTTGGATCAATACCTGATGCTTGACAAGCGTTTAGTACAGCTGTATCACGTGTTTCTTCAGCTGCATTATATGTAGCTGCTGAACCTGGGTTCAATGGGTCGATATTACGAGCATCTTCTGGAACAACACATGGATCGGCAACTGTATTAAAACCAGACGTACCGTTTAAGAAACGCTCGCGTAGGTTAGGTGCTCTGTACGAAGTACCTTTTGTTGCACGTAGAGTAAACCACTCAACAGGACGGTAAATTGTTTTAAGACTATAAGTTGATTCTGCATCGTAGAAAGATTCTTCAGAAACACGGCCAGAAGCTGTAAATGTAAGTTCTTCAGCGCCTTTAACACCTTTAAGTAAAGGGAATTCAACTTCTGTGAATATTTCCTTTAAGTTACGTGAGCCATCAGCGCCTTGGTCAGCAAAATAGCCCCATAGTAAGCCTTGAGATGCAGCAGCATTTGGATTTGATTCAATTTCATCACGACGATATTCAACCCCAACGATACCTGCAACAGTTTCGTTGTTCCATGGTAATGCGAAGAAATCACCACCCATGAATGCATTGAAAACAAACTGGTTTACTTTAGTTTCGATATCGCGGTCGATAAATAAGTAAGCAGCTTCTTCAGGTGAAAGCGTACCGCCACCTTCTTGATAAATACTATCTGCAAATAAATTAACAGGAACACATCCATCAGAACCGGTACCACAGGTAACAGTACCATCATCATTAAGAACAGCGGTTTCTAATGAGTTAATTAAGCGCTCTTCATCAATACCAACACGGTGGTCAGTACCTTTTGATGCGCTGTACGATACAGATGCGTCGTAGTACCAATTGTCTAAGCCGATGTTTTCAAACATACCAAGATTACCAGTAACACCAGTAACTAAGCGATATTGTGAAACTTCAACCTCAGTTTGATCACGGTCACCACGAATATTGATGATTGGCTGAACGGCTTCTGGTCCACCAGGGCCCACACCTAACACGCCAAAACAGTCAATACCGTTTGTTCCACAAGGGTTATATGGGTTTGATGCCGCTACTTGTTGGAATATCTGTGCACCTGGGCTAAAAATTGGTGATTTACGACTAGCGTATAAACCTTCGTAGTAGAAAGTTGTATCGTTATCATCTTGGAAGTTATATTCACCATTAAGCATTAGTGAAATACGTTCATTTTTACTTCTGTAATCACCGCTTTTGTAGTAATCAGATTGTTGGAAAGCGTATAGAGGGTCTTGGAAATCAACGTCACGGAAACCATCGCCGTTACCATCTACAAATACACCATCATTGATACCATCGCCATCAAAATCGCCCGCTACCCATGAAGGTAAAAATCCTTCAAGACTTGATGGTACAGTTGATTCACTGAAGTTTGGAATACCAGTGTTTGTAAAGTCAGGTGTATAATAAACACTACCAAAGAAAGATGGTACGCTAATACGGTTTGTTAGAGGGAAAATGTCACATGAATCTTCACCGCTTGCTACAGGACCATAGCCACTGTTTCGGGTTACGATACTGCCATCTTCAGCTTCCCAAATACGCTCTTCACACCCTTTAACAAAAGGGTTGCCAGCTAAAGATTGAGATTTCTGTTCTGAATATTCAACACCAACGGTGATAAAACCATTATCCATGGTTTTGCCCCACATACCCGAAAGTACAGTTTCTTCACCGCCTTCACCTTTAGGTTGACGGTAAGATGCATCAAAAATAAAGCCTTCAACATCTTTTTTTAATATTACGTTAGCTACACCCGCTACCGCATCAGAACCATAAACGGTTGATGCGCCATCAAATAAATTCTCTACACGCTCAATCATTACACCTGGTATCAAGTTCAAATCAGGTGAAGTTGGCGCACCACCTACACCTGCGGGAGCCATTCTTCGACCGTTGATAAGTACAAGAGTACGCTCAGCACCTAAACCACGAAATCCGATTGTTGCAGCGCCTGGACCGTTATCTAGTACAAAACCACCAAATGTATTATCTATTTGAGCACCAGCCGCTTGGCTGGTTGACTGGAGCATTGAACCTGCATCGAATAAACCCATTTCACGAGATAAGTCACCGTTGATAATTTGAATTGGCGATGCATTTGAAAATTCGGCTTTTCTTATACGCGAACCTGTTACAACAATTCGCTCTGGCGCTTCTTCTTCTAGTTCAACGTCTGAGTTTAAGTCATTTTCCTGAGCTAGCGCGTTAGGCGCTAAGGCTACAGATCCTAGCAATAAAGAATATCTTATTGCATTTGATAGTGCTTTAGTTTTAAACATATGTAAATCCCTGAGATATTATTGTTATTTAAGCTATAAATCATAAATTAAACAAAGTGAAATATAGCATCACAATAAATTTACATTATTGAAACTAAATAGTAAATGCGGTTAATGGTGAGTAACTACGCAATAGGTGCTGAAACAGTCAGTTTTGGGCCTTAAAAGTGATTTTTTTCGCTAATTTTTTTTTAATTGTCTGTTTTTAAATGGTTTTCTTATTTGTAAACGAATGTGAATGGATGTAGTCGGCATATACATGGAAAGAGAAGGCTCAGCTTGACTTTCTAGGAATGAGAATAGGAGGCAACAGGGTGCTTTGAACTTCTTCACCACGTATCAGTTTTAATAGGTTCTCTACTAACATTTGCCCAGCAATAGTGGTGTTTTGCTCTATTGTAGTTAGTGGTGGGTTTACATAACTTGCAATGGCTATATTATCAAAGCCGACTACCGCAACATCTTTCGGCACGTTAATATTTGCTTCTTTAAGTGCGCGTATAGCCCCTATAGCAATTAAGTCACTTGCAGCAAATAAGGCGTTAAATTTAATATTATTAGCAATTAGTGAGCGTGTGGCGTGATAACCTGATTCTTCAGTAGATATAGCATTAGCCATTTTACGTTCATTTATTTTAACGTTGTTAGCCAATAGCTCATCTTTAAAACCCTGAAAACGACTAAAAAATTCGGGGCTGTGATCAGAGGCGTCACCAATAAAAGCGCAATCAGTTCTGCTATGCGCAATAAAGTGCTCAGCGGCGAGCTTACCGCCACCGTAGTTATCACAACAAACAGTTAAATCGGGACGGTTATCTACCGTTGCACCCCAGCAAACAAACTTAGTGTTTTGTTCAAGTAAGGTGTTAAATTTTGGTTGGTAATCAATGTAATCGCCATACCCGAGTAAAATAATGCCATCAGCTCTGTGGCTGTCTTCGTAGTCTGCTTGCCAATCAGCACTGGCCGATTGAAATGAAACTAATAAATCGTAACCTTCTTTAGCGCAAGCACGGGTAATACTGCCAAGCATGGCTAAAAAGAAAGGATTTATTTGGGACTCGTCAGAAGTAGGATCTTCAAACAACAATAATGCAAGCGTACTACTTTGTTGAGTGCGAAGGTTACTCGCATTTTTATCAACTTTATAATTAAGCTTTTTGGCTATATCGAAAACACGCTTGCGTGTTTCTTCATTAACAAGGTGGCTGTTACGTAAAGCGCGAGATACAGTCGATTGAGATACCCCTGCATAGTGGGCAATATCAAATGAGGTGGCTTTACCTTTCATTGTTACAACTTAATTAATTTGATAAATAATTGTGTCATTTTCGTTTATTGATGAATAATTTCAAGCTTTTTGTGAATTAACGTATATTTTTATTGATAAATTCCTGACACCGGTGTCATAATGTCAGTGTTTTATCATTTTGTTGTCAAAACGTATTCGCTGTCTATATCTTTATAGGCAGCATTTTTTACTGTGATAGCTACTTTGAGGTGATAGCTCAAAGTATAAATAACAATGGTACACCATTGTAAAATAATAAGCATGAGTCGCTTAACAAAAGAGATAATACTATGAGCCCAAACGCTTCTGCCCAATTTGATCCCATCTTAGTTGCTGATGTCGGCGGCACTAATGCCCGCTTTGCTTTAATAACTGCTTTTAATGAACAGACTAACCAATTTATAATAGAGCACATTAATATTTTTCCTAGTGCCAATTTTGGTTCTCTTGAAAGTGCGCTTGAGCAATACTTACAAACAGTCCCGCATATTTCACCCAAACGCGCATGTTTAGCCGTTGCAGGGCCAATAAAAGCTGGGCAAGTGCATTTAACCAATCTAGGTTGGCATTTTAGCGTCAGTGAATTTAAAACTCATTTCGATTTACAGCAACTTGAAGTCATTAATGATTTTGCTGCCTTTGCTTACGCTGCACCTTACTTAGATCCTAAACAAAACGTCATTGTTAAATCAGGTCAAGCTGATGATAACGCAAACATTGGTGTTATAGGTCCAGGTACTGGTTTTGGTGCCGCGTGCTTAGTTAGAACGTCTCAATCTACCGCAGTGCTAAGTTCAGAAGGAGGGCATATATCACTTGCACCTGTTAATGAACTCGATACTTTATTATTAAATGAGTTACGTAAAGATCATCCCCATGTTTCTATCGAAACAGTTTTTTCAGGTCCTGGCATAACGCATTTATACAAAGCAATGTCTGCGGTTAAGGGTGTAACAGCTAAAAATTTAGATGCCGCACAGATTAGCAGCCTTGCAAATAGTGGTGAATGTGATGTGTGTGATGCAACCTTAAACCAGTTTTGTGATTGGATTGGCAGTGTTGCCGGTGATTTAGCGGTTGTTTATGGCGCGTTAGGTGGATTATTTATTGGCGGTGGAATACTACCTCGTATGCAAGCGAGACTTCTTGAGAGTCGTTTTGTTGAACGATTTTCGCAAAAGGGTATTATGTCGCAGTACGCAGGACAAATCCCTGTAACACTCGTAACACAAGACAACATACCGCTTATTGGCGCTGCTGCGTGTTTACACGATAGCAAATAGGGCTTTGGTCTTACAGGTTGTATTTGGATAATGGACAGATGAAAAAAGTAACCATAAATAGTGTAGCAAGCCATGCAGGGGTTTCTAAAAAAACCGTCTCACGCGTGTTAAACAATGAGCCTAATGTAAGTGCCGCCACCCGAGAAAAGGTGCTTGCGGTATTTAAAGAGCTTGATTACACCCCAAATCCAATTGCACGAGGTCTTGCTCAAAATCGTAGCTTTATTATTGGCTGTTTATACGACAACCCAAGTAAAAGTTATATTACCCGAGTGCAAACGGGCGCCTTAGAAGCGTGTAAAGAAAACAACTATAATTTATTGATACACCCTTGTGAGTTTCGTGGTGAAGCACTTATAAATAATATTGAGCAATTACTACAAACTTCTCGATTAGATGGCATTGTGCTAACACCTCCTTTTGGTGATTTTGCTGAGCTTGCTTCTTTTTTAAAATCTAAAAAAATTCCTTATGCAAGAGTTGCTTCAGCTTTACTACAAGATGATTCAATTTCAGTGCGTAGTAACGACGAGCAAGGCGCATTTGAGATTACCGAGCATTTAATTAACCTCGGTCATAAATCTATAGCCTTTATTAAAGGGCACCCGGATCACAGTGCCACGCAACAACGTTTTAAAGGTTACAGGCGTTCACTTGCAAGCCATGGTATAGAATTTGATGAGCGCTTAGTCGAGGAGGGTAACTTTAGTTATCACTCAGGTGTAGATAGTGCACGCAGCATATTAGATTTATCCCCTAGGCCAACCGCTGTATTTGCATCAAACGATTACATGGCGGCTGCCGTACTTAAATTAGCAACTCAGCGCCAATTAAAAGTGCCTGATGACATTTCAATAGCTGGGTTTGATAATGCGCCCATTGCACGTCATATTTGGCCCGGGTTAACAACGATTGCACAGCCCGTTGAAGAAATGACTCTGTCTCTTATACACATCTGACGCTGCCGACGATATGCAGTGTGTA
>OJEH01000833.1_pt1 | contig 9430 bp, 9 predicted proteins | sample 1593001 | NCBI WGS metagenome assembly OJEH01 (sample SAMN05416886, study PRJEB24817) | seawater metagenome | isolation source: Sea water | place: Canada:Atlantic | collected 2013-11 | reverse complement strand
TGCATATCGTCGGCAGCGTCAGATGTGTATAAGAGACAGATTCCAACCCCTCAGTGGGTATCTATTGGTGAACTTTCTCAAGAATTTTGCAACCTTGAATCTGATAAATTTAATGTTTTCAACCTTAGCAATCCTTTATTTCTTAAGCCTGAAGAAGAGGGATCTAGCATTGATGTATTCAAAATTACAAATGAGTCTGATCTCAGCGAGGCAATTCAAAATTGTTCAAATAACAACAGACCTTTCATATTTGAAGAATGTATTGAGCACAAAGAGCTAACAGTACCGGTACTGAATGGAAGATGCTTGCCAGCTGTTGAAATCATTACTAGCGAATCTTTCTATAACTATAAAGCTAAATATGAAAAGGATGATACTCAGCTCCTTCAAATTAATTACTCTCCTGAAGAGCAAGAAATCTTAGAATCCATATGTATTAATACCTTTAATGTGATGGGGTGTAAAGGTTGGGCTCGGATTGATCTGTTGCAAGATTTTGAGGGTGAGTTTTATGTACTTGAAATCAACACAGTACCGGGCATGACTTCCCATAGTTTATTTCCAGCATCTGCAAAAAGTGCTGGACTAGATTATAAATCGCTAATTCAAGAAATTATCAATGAAAGCTAGCAACTATAAATATTTAATTACGATTATTTTTATATTTTTTGGTGAACAGATTGCTGCAGAAGATCGCATCGTAATTAATTTTGAGAGCCCGCCCTCTCTAAATCAAGAAGCTAAATTGATTCAAAATATTAAAAATTATAATTCAGTTCAAAGCATTGAGAACTATCTAACGCAACAGAATTGGATAGAGAATTTTTTGATTAAAAGCAGCTTCTTTGGAAAATTTCATCAGATTTTTATACAAAGCAAAAAACCAAAGTATGTCTGGAAAGATAAATTTTATATAGACAGCCAAGTATCAACATTTGCTTATGATGGTGGTTATCCTGATCTCATACGTTTAGATATGCCATTAGAGTATTTAACTTTTTGGATCAAAGCTGAAAATCAATACATCACATTATTTAATGATTTGAGCCTTACTATTAGATCAGTTGGTTTTCAACCTGCAGTAGGCTGGTATTTGCTCACTAGTGATGCGTTAAGAGTGAATTTGGGGGATGACCTCTCAAATGATACCTATCAAAAACTTTCACTTACACTTAAATATATGTTCGAAAATAACCTAACACCTAGTATCATTGACCTTAGATACAAAGCTGGAGCAGCACTAAATTATGGCAAATAATGGCACAAAAGATTCCGACTATGTGGTTGGATTAGATATCGGAACATCAAAAGTTGTATGTATTATTGGAAAATATATTGATCAGCATTCAGTAGAGATTGTTTCTATGGGATCCTATCCTTCCAGCGGCTTAAAAAAAGGTGTGGTTGTAAATATTGATGCTACTACTGATGCTATTCAAAAATCTATAGACCAAGCTCAAACTTCATTTGATGGAAAAATTAAAAATGTATTTGTAGGAATTGCTGGAAATCATATCCGCAGTCTGAATTCTCATGGAATAGTGGGAATTAAAGATAAAGAGGTAGTGCCAGGGGATATTGATAGAGTAATGGAGGCCGCCCAAGCAGTTGCTATTCCATCCGATCAAAGGGTACTGCATGTGTTACCACAAGAATATGTGATTGATGATCAAGATTCCATCAGAGAGCCATTGGGTATGTCTGGGGTGAGATTAGAATCCCATGTGCATCTAGTAACTTGCGCAAACAACGCCATTCAAAATATTGAAAAATGTGTCAAGAGATGCGGTATCGATGTTGATGGGTTTGTGCTCGAGCAATTAGCCAGTTCTTATTCGGTGTTGTCTGAAGATGAAAAAGAATTAGGCGTATGTCTAGTTGATATTGGGGGTGGAACAACCGATATTGCAGTTTTTAATGCTGGCTCGATAGCCTTTACTGGAGTTATACCAATAGCTGGAGATCAGGTGACAAGTGATATTGCGGTGGCCTTGAGAACACCTACTGCTCAAGCTGAAGATATTAAGCAGAAACATGGCTGTGCAGCAGCTGAATTAACAAATGATGGGGAAACTTTAGAAGTTATGAGAGTTGGAGGGAGGCCTCCAGAGGATTTATCTCGTCGGTCTTTAGCAGAAATAATAGAGCCTAGATATGTTGAGCTATTTGAATTAGTCAAAGCAGAAATTCAACGCAATGGGTTTGAAAGTAAAATCCCCGCAGGAATTGTCCTGACAGGTGGTACCTCTAAAATTGAAGGAGCTGTCCCATTAGCTGAATCTATTTTTCAAACCAGTGTGCGCCTTGGTATTCCTGAAAAATTTAGCGGCATGGAGTCTGTCTTAAAAAATCCTATTTATGCCACTGCGCTCGGATTAGTGAGTTTTGGGTTTGATCAACTAGAACAGGGCTACACATTAGAAAATAATAAATCTATTTTTGATAGAGCTTTTGGGTTCCTTAAAAATAATTATTGATTGCACGCAGTATTTACCTTAGAATTCACGCTCCTTGGTTTTTTGATGTTCAAAAAATCTATTAACTCAGAAGGAAATATATGAATAATTACGAATTAACTTTGATACTTAACCCAGACTTATCTTCTAAGTTTGATGAATTCCAGTCTAAATTTGATAAAACTCTATCTGATATAGGCTTTGAAGTGAAGAAATTAGAGAATATTGGAAGAAGACAGCTTGCTTACAGCATTTTAAATCATAACAAAGGGCATTATGCTATTTATCAGCTAGAAGGACCTGCTGCAGGAGCTCTAGAGCTTGAAACTAAGCTAAAATACGATACCTCGGTTATCAGACATCTATTATTAAAAGTTGATACCCTATCTCTTGAAGATTCTTTGTTAATGATAGAGGCACAAGAAGCTAAAAAGGCCCCACAAGAAGAAATTAAAGTGACTCCTCCAAAGGCAAAAGTATCCGTAGAAGCTAAGCCAGAAGTTACCCCTGCTGAAGAGAGCAAAACAACGGAGAGTGAATAATGTCCCAAGATGCAAAAAAGAATTTCCATTATAAGAATACAGACCTGCTAAAAAGATATATCACCGAAACAGGAAAGATTATTCCAGCAAGGGTCTCCAATATCTCTGCTTCCGAGCAAAGAAAACTAACTAAAGCAGTGAAAATTGCAAGATTTTTAGCATTGTTGCCATATACCGACTCACACAGATAAATTATGAAAATTATACTTTTAGATAAAATCCAAAAACTTGGCGGAATTGGAGATGTAGTAGATGTTAGATCTGGTTATGCAAGAAACTTTTTAATACCTAAAAAGAAAGCAATGTTTGCTTCAGACGATAATTTAAAATATGTTGAGAGTCGCAAGTCAGAATTAGCGGCTGCTTCCGCTGATGAAGTTGCAAAAGCTCAGGGCTTAGCTGATTCTACTGAAGGCTCGAAGGTAGAGATCAAAGTTCAAGTAACTGAAGAGGGAGCTTTGTATGGCTCAGTAGGAACTAGAGAGATTTCTGATGCATTTATTGCGATTGATCTTGCTGTTGATAAGAGCGTAGTTCAACTTCCTGAGGGGCCACTTAAAGAATTAGGAGATTACTCTATTACTTTACTGTTTCATCCAGAGGTATCTTGTGTTGTTGAAGTCTCAGTTCAACCAGAGTAGTTGTTATCTTTTTAATATGATGTAAAAATCATATTTATGTCAATTCAGTCCATAGAAAACACCGAACAGGTTCGCGACCTTGAAAAAGCTGTGCTTGGTGGCTTGATGCTTGAGACTGAAAGATATGATGCAGTTAGCTTGATCATTCAATTCTCAGATTTTGAAGGTCAAGATCATCAGAGTATATTCCAATCTATGGGGGAGCTTGTATATGCAAATAAACCCTTAGATCCGTTAACAGTTTCCGGAAGATTGGATAATAAAAATCTTCTAACAAGAGCGGGGGGCAAAAATTACCTAATTGATCTTGCTTCCTCGAGTCCATCAGCAGCCAATCTTGAGGCTTATGCTGAAATGATTCGACAAAAATCCATTTCTAGAAAATTGATGAGAATAAACTCAGAAATTTCACAATTAATTATTAATCCTCAGGGCAAAGATGCAGCTGCCTTGCTCGACGAGGCTGAAACAAAAATTTTCTCGTTGAATGATGAGGCTAGTAAAACAGCTTCAAGTATTCAGAAATTGGATGTATTAATACCTCAGTCGATTGATAAACTAAATCAAATTGCTAACAGCGGATCTTCATTGCTAGGCTCATCAACTGGCTTTAAAGATTTGGATGCTAAATTACAGGGATTGCAAAATGGTGATCTTATTATTGTGGCAGCTAGACCCAGCATGGGTAAAACTGCTTTGAGCATGAATATTGTAGAGAATTTTTTATTGAACAAAGAGGTTGAGGGCGGCGTTCTTGCATTCAGTCTTGAGATGCCTGCAGAATCTTTGACGACTAGGCTCCTTGCGAGTAACGCTAAAATTGACCAACAAAAAGTTAGATCGGCATCAATGAATCAAAATGATTTAAAAAGATTTATGGAATCTTCCTCCAGGTTAAAAGATCTCCCTCTTTATATTGATGATAGTTCTATGCTATCTCCAATGGAATTAAGGGCTAGAGCCAGAAGAATACATAGGCAGGAACCAAATGGCTTATCTCTTATAGTGGTGGATTATCTTCAGCTAATGGAGCTGCCATCCTCTACTGAAAGTAGAGTGAATCAAATTTCAGAAATATCAAGATCTTTAAAAATGCTGGCAAAAGATTTAAATGTCCCTGTTATAGCATTGTCTCAGTTAAACAGAGCTGTCGAGCAACGTCCCAATAGAAGGCCAGTTATGTCTGATTTAAGAGATTCCGGGGCTATTGAGCAAGACGCAGATGTAATTTTATTTATCTACAGAGATGAGGTTTATAACGAGGATTCTGAGGAAGGCAACAAAGCAGAAATAATTATAGGCAAGCAAAGAAATGGCCCAATTGGAAAAGTGAACCTTACTTTCTTGAAAGAATTTACTCGATTTGAAGATTTTGCAGTAGATAGTTACTACGATAATATTCAATGATCCAGCCAAATTCTGAGCTCATTATTGACTATGAGTTAGTCAGAAATAATATCCAGCTTATTCGCAAAAAAATCTCACCCTCTTCAAAGTTTATGGCAATTGTTAAAAGTAATGCCTATGGGCATGATCTTAATACAACTGTCAGAGCTTTAAATGAAAGTGTGGATGGCTTTGGTGTAGTTCGTCTTGAAGAGGCAATTCATTTACGAGAACAATCTGATTTACCAATTTTAATGATGCAAGGAGTGTATTCTACAGAAGCCTACGATGAGCTAAAAAAGAATGAAATTTGGACAACACTTCATTCTCTTGCTCAGATTCCTCTAGCGCATCAGTATATTGATGATCTAGTCTTCTGGATAAAAATTAATACAGGCATGAATAGGCTAGGACTGCAGTTAAGTGAATTGGATAAATGCCAGTCTTTTTTAAAAAAGCGCAATGTTTTGATGACGCATTTGGCATGCGCTGATAATCCTGATGATGAGCTAAATCAAATGCAATTCTCAAAATTTGATGAGGCATGGAAGCATACCGGTCAGAAACTCCTTCGAAGCGTTGTCAATTCTGCCGGATCAATAAATTTTCCAGAGCAATCTCATGATTGGTCAAGAGTTGGCATTGGGATGTATGGAGGTCTTTCTGATATGCCGGAACTTAAAACTGCTATGACTTTTAGAAGCCAGATTATTGGGTTTCAAGATTTAAAGATTGGAGAGCGTATTGGTTATGGAGGCCGTATAAAAACTTCTAGAGAGACTAAACTTGCAATAGTTTATTGCGGTTATGCTGACGGTTTTCCCCAACCAGCAATGGATGGGACGAACGTCAGAGTAAATAATCATATTGCTACTATTATGGGAAGAGTGAGCATGGATTTAATTTCTATTGATGTGACTGATAACCCTAATTGCGCTATTGGCGATTGGTGTGAGTTCTGGTCACCTGATTTACCTATCAACCCAACAGCTCAAAAAAATAATTTGATTTCCTATGAACTTATGACCAAAATAAGTCCTAGAGTTCAAAGACACTATATAAACGTATGAAAATTAATTACCTAGATAATAATCCAAGAGAGATTCAACTAGAGGAAGATTTGCCTCCATATATGACAGAGGCTGTTGCAGATGATATTGCTGAGATATTTAGCACGCCATTAACTGGATCTTATAACTGGGATTATACCCATCAAGATAACAGAATTAAAAAGCTGTATGAGCTTGGTAAAGAGCTTAACTGGAATGTTGAGGTTGATGTAGATTGGTCTAGACCCTTTGAGCCAATGACTGAACCAACTCCAATATTTTGGGACGATTATGCTCCATATCAAAAACTGTCTGATGAAAGAAAAGTAGAGTTCTTAAATCACAGAATGGCTTGGAGCCAAAGCCAGTTCCTTCATGGGGAACAAGGAGCGTTGTTAGTTGCCTCTCAGCTAACCTCATGCGCACCAACCTACAATGCAAAACTCTATGCTGCATCTCAGACTTTTGATGAAGCCAGGCATGTTGAAGCATTTAATAAATATATTCAGACTAGAACAAAAATGATGTATCCAATTGGCAATGCTTTAAAATCAATACTTGATAAGATTCTTACTGATCCAAGATGGGATCTAAAATTTATTGGCATGCAGATTATTATTGAGGGATTGGCTTTGGCGGCATTTCAAACCTCACGAGAACTTACAAAAGATCCAGTATTACGAGATATGCTTGGTCTAATTATTCGAGACGAGGCAAGGCATGTCACTTTTGGAATTAATTATTTAGAAGAATTTGTTGAGACTTTAACTGAAGAAGAAAAAGAAGAAAGAGCACAATTTGCTTATGAAGCTTGCTGGTTAAGTCGAGAGAGACTCATATCTACAGATGTTTTTGATCATTTTGGCTGGGATTCAGAGGACGCAAGGCAATTTCAATTAAGTTCAGATATTACTAAGCATTTCCAAAAACTACTTTTTCAAAGAGTAATGCCAAATTTAAAAAGAATTGGTCTGCTAAGAGATTCTGTAAAAGGTAAGTTTGAAGATCTAGGCATTTTAGAATATGCAACAGCTAAAAGTGATGCTGATATTGACTGGGCTGATTTATCTAGACCTTTATTCGAAGAAAGTGCTTAATTAGTATTTATTAATTCCAATATCTGATATTCTGTTTAACCATCAAAAACTGAAAACTGATGGCACAAACTAAGTACATATTTATCACCGGTGGGGTGGTTTCTTCTCTCGGAAAAGGAATCGCAGCAGCATCTCTCGGAGCTCTATTTGAGGCTCGAGGTCTCAAAGTTTCTCTCAACAAATTAGACCCATATATTAATGTAGATCCAGGCACCATGAGCCCATTTCAGCACGGAGAAGTATTCGTAACAAATGATGGTACAGAAACAGATCTAGATTTAGGTCACTACGAGAGGTTTGTAAGATTTCAGGCGACCAAAAAGAATAATTTTACTGCTGGAAAGGTATATGAAGAAGTTATTAAAAAAGAGAGAAGAGGCAATTACCTTGGTGGAACCGTTCAGGTCATTCCCCATATTACCGACGAGATAAAGCGCAGAATTAAGGCTGGTGCTAAAGGTGCTGATATAGCTATAGTTGAAATTGGCGGCACTGTTGGCGATATTGAAAGTCAGCCGTTTATAGAGGCGATTAGGCAAATGATGCTTGAATTGCCAATATCTAGAACTGCCCTGGCTCACTTAACCTTGGTTCCTTATATCAAGGTTTCTGAGGAGTTAAAGACCAAACCTACTCAACATTCAGTAAAAGAGCTAAGGTCACTAGGCCTGCAGCCGGATTGCCTTATTTGCAGGTTAGAACAAGAATTGCCTCAGGATGAAAAGAAAAAAATTGCACTTTTTTGTTCTGTTGATCCCAAGAGTGTAATTTCAATGCATGATGCCGAAACTGTCTATTCCATCCCCTTGTTACTTTACGCTCAAGGAGTAGACAAAATCTTACTAAAGAAATTAAACCTATCATCGGTTAAGCCGCCAAAGCTCAATGACTGGAAAAGGGTGGTAGAAGCAAAACTCAACCCTAAGAAAAAAGTATCTATAGCTGTTGTTGGCAAGTATGTAGATTTGAAAGACTCATATAAATCTTTAAACGAAGCCTTGGATCATGCAGGTATTGTAAATCTTGCGAAAGTTGAGATAGATATGATTGATGCGTCCAAGATTACAAAATCAAATGTTTCAAAAGTTCTTAGCCAGCACCAAGCTGTTTTGATTCCTGGTGGATTTGGAAGCAGGGGTGTTGAAGGTATGATTTATGCCTGTGAGTATGCTCGCCTAAATAAATTACCTTACTTTGGAATTTGTTTGGGTATGCAAATAGCTATTATTGAATTCTCTAGAAATGTCTTAGGCTTTAAGAGTGCAAACAGCACAGAGTTTAATGAAAAAACAAAATATCCAGTTATAGGTTTGGTGACAGAGTGGAAAGATGCAACTGGCAAGACGGAGCTTAGAAATAAAAATTCAGATCTTGGTGGGACAATGAGATTGGGTGGGCAGGAATGCTCAATTAAGGATAATTCTCTTTCACAAAGGCTTTATAAAAAAAATAAAATTATTGAACGTCATCGACATAGATATGAGGTTAATCCTGAATTCAAAGATGCCCTGGTTAAAGGTGGAATGGATATAGTGGGAACATCACTAGACGGTAAATTAGCAGAAATGATTGAAATTAAAAAACATCCTTGGTTTCTAGGATGCCAGTTTCATCCTGAATTTACTTCTAATCCTCGAGATGGCCACCCAATATTTAATGATTTTATTTTAAAAGCTATTAAAATTAAAAGATGACTGCCCTAAAGTTAAATAATTCTATAATTGGTAATGCGGAGCCTATGACTCTAATGGGCGGCGTTAATGTCCTTGAATCAGAATCTATTGCTATGACTGTAGCCGAGCAGTTTGCTAGAGCTGCCTCTGATTTTAATGTAAATTGGATTTTTAAAGGCTCCTTTGACAAAGCTAATAGGAGCTCTATTTCGTCATATAGGGGTCCAGGCATAGATGAGGGTCTAAAAATACTGGAAAAGATTAAGAATACTTTCGATGTTCCGGTCATCACTGATATTCACGAATCCAGTCAGGCGAATCAAGTTGCAGAAATCTGTGACATTATTCAGATTCCAGCTTTTTTATGCAGACAGACGGATCTTGTAACAGCTGCCGCTCAAACCAATAAGATTATTCAGTTCAAAAAACCTCAATTTCTTTCAGCCCCAGAAATGAAAAATGTAATTGAAAAATGTAAAGAGGCTGGGAATAGCCAGATTATATTATGCGAAAGAGGAAACTCTTTTGGCTACAACAACCTGTCTCTTATACACATCTCCGAGCCCACGAGACGGACTCCTATCTC
>OJEH01000830.1_pt1 | contig 9461 bp, 9 predicted proteins | sample 1593001 | NCBI WGS metagenome assembly OJEH01 (sample SAMN05416886, study PRJEB24817) | seawater metagenome | isolation source: Sea water | place: Canada:Atlantic | collected 2013-11 | reverse complement strand
GTTTAATTTAGCAAAAAATTAGTAGTGAAAATTAGTAAAAAATACTCTAGTAATTGAAACTAAAAAACGACCCTAAACCCCTTGAAAATATGTTTAATTCCGTTTTAAAAAGGGCATTTGACATCCTGTTTTCTGGCACTATTCTTGTCTTTTTCCTTTCCTGGATGTATCCGCTATTTGCTTTGATTATAAAGCTACAAAGTCGTGGGCCAGTCATTTATAAACAATTAAGAGAAGGAAAAGACGGTGTTCATTTTATGTGCTTAAAATTTAGATCAATGCATTTAAATGACGAATCCGACAATTCTTGGACAAAAGTAAACGACCCCAGAGTTACAAAATTTGGTGTGTTTCTAAGAAGAACTTCCTTAGATGAATTTCCTCAATTTTTAAATGTTTTTTTAGGAAATATGTCTATCGTAGGACCAAGACCACATCCAATACAATTAAATGATTTATACCGAGATCGTGTAGAAAAATTCTCTTTAAGGCATCAGACTAAACCAGGCATAACAGGACTCTCTCAAATGAAGGGCTATAGGGGCAGTATTGCACACTATCATCAAATAAATTCACGTGTAAAATTGGATCGATTTTATATCCAAAATTGGACATTTTTACTTGATCTCAAAATTATAGTATTAACAATTCCTGCCACTATACAGTGGGGGTTGTCAAGTAAATAGCGATTTATTATTTTAATTGTACTTAAACACCAAGGAAAACCATATTAAATTATATAATTATCCTAGTATTATTATATTAATCTTCAAATACTTAATTCCTCAATAGAGACTACAGTCCGTGTTGTAATCGTTGCAAAACCATAGGCATATCTTTTTCTTTTAATTCAGCTATTTCTATACCCCTTAAATATGTTAAACCAACATTTCTTATATTTGAATAATCAATCAATTTAGTTATGAAAAAACTACTCTTACTCTCCGCTTTTTTAATCTTAGCTTGTTCAAGTGATTATGAACTTCTTTGTGTTGATGAGGTTAGTTTATCTACATTAACAGCTACTAATATAACCAGAACATCAGCTACCTTAAATGGTGTTATAAGCACTGCATCAATTAACTGTGATACTGTTAGCACCCAAAGACAAGGCTTTGTTTATTCAAGACAACGTCAGCCAGTCATAGGCGATTTTGAAATTAACTTGGGCTTGGACTTGGATGAAGTTTATGTAAATACAACAATAGAAAACCTTGAGCCAAATACAGCTTACTACTTTAGAACGTTTGCGATTAACCCTGTAGCTAATCTTTATGCAGATAAAAATGAAGAAATAAGAAGATTTATGACTCATGTGAATGACGAGCCTACAAATTGTGATGTAGTCTATCTAGGCGAAAATGGAATAACCATAAAAGCTTGTGAATCCGCTAATATAGGAGACGTAGGGACTATTAATGGAATTGAATATACTGTTGTGAGTGAGCTTAATCTTAGACAGATGATTGTCAATAATGCAGATATTTCTTCTGTATGTACCTCAAGAGTTATACAAATGGAGAAGTTTTTTTATCAAAACGATGTGTTCAGCCAGGATATTTCCACTTGGGATGTAAGTAACGTGATAAGCATGTCTCAGATGTTTGAAGAATCTGGTTTTAATCAGGATATTTCAAATTGGGATGTAAGAAATTTAACTGATATGTATGCGATGTTTAAAGATAATTCAGCCTTTAATCAGCCTCTAGAAAATTGGAATGTTGGTAATGTGGATAAAATGGGAAGAATGTTTGAAGGTAATTCAGCCTTTAATCAGCCCATAAATAATTGGGATGTAAGTAATGTAGATGAAATGTGGTATATGTTTTCTAATGCTTCAAATTTTAATCAACCTTTAGGAGATTGGGATGTAAGTAATGTTATGCAATGCGTTGGTTTTAGCGATAACACTACTCAATGGACACTACCTCAACCTTACTTCACAAACTGTATTCCATAATGATAAGCATAGACCATATCCTCTTCCTTCAATTCAGCTACTTCTAAATCTCTTAAGTAGGTTAAACATACCTTTATATAAATGTCCCATAGCATACTGTAGCATGGTTATATAGCCTGTGTGCTTAAAATAAAGATAGTTAATCTTCCTTTACCCATAAGTTCAGTAGTTAGGAATTAATTATATTTGATACACGTAAAAAAACCACTTTGAAAAAGCTACTAATTATTTTATTATTTGTTCCATTAATCTCTTTTGGACAAAATGAAAAAAATGACACTATACATAAGACACGAAATATTAAGTTCAATTACAAATCACTAATAATTCCAAGTGTTTTTATTGGATATGGAATAATAGGTGTTGAAAACGATGCATTAAAACAATTTAACCATGAAATACAAGAAGAGCTAAAAGAACATCTAGATAATAAGCTTAAAATAGACGATGTTTCTCGATTTGTTCCTTCCTTATCTGTATATGGTTTAAATGCGCTTGGAATTAAAGGAAAAAACAATTTTAAAGACAGGACAATCATTTTGGGAACAGCATCTTTGATTATGGGCTCAACAGTTACTGGAATGAAAAAGTTGACCGCAATTGAACGTCCAGACGGTTCGGATAAATTTTCATTTCCTTCAGGTGGCACAGCAACAGCCTTTATGGGAGCAGAGTTTTTATATCAAGAATATAAAGACGTATCAATTTGGTATGGAATTTCTGGTTATTTAGTTGCTACTGGAACTGGTTTTTTAAGAATGTATAATAATAGACATTGGTTTACAGATGTTGTTACTGGTGCTGGAATCGGAATTTTAAGCACTAAAATTGCTTATTGGATTCATCCGTTTGTAAAAAAAAACTTACTTAAAGATAAAAAAGATATGAACGGAATAGTTATACCTTTTTACAACGGAAAAGAATACGGATTAGGTTTGTCAATGTCGTTCTAAAGAAATAACTATAGACAACACAGCGTCTAAGGTATTATTTACTAAACCATAGGCATATCTTCTTCATAGGGATTAAGTAAAAACTAAATTTTGTAAATTGCAGGCATAATTTAAAAACATATTTTTTTATGAAAACCTCATGTCTTGCAACACTTTTTGTTATGACCATATTCTTAAGTTCCTATGGGCAAAATAATAATGATTTGAACAAGAGCTTTTCTTACGGCATAAAGGCAGCCGCCCTTTTTAACTCTTCAGGAGACATTTCGAACGCATTGGACGAAGTTGGTTCGTTAGATAGTGCCAAGGAAAACGCTAGCGGTTATACCATTGGACTCTACGCGAAAGTTAAAATTTTCATGTTGTATTTACGACCTGAATTTCAATACACCAACTATAACACGAACTATGCCAGCATAAGCGTTGGAAAGAAACGTCTGGCACTTCCTGTTTCAGTAGGGATTCCATTGACCTCTTATCTGAGTGCATTTGCAGGCCCAACCTTCCGCTTTGATATAAGCCAAGAGATTAGTGAATTTAATCTAGAAGCTGCGAAAAAAGAGAGCACGGTTGGTATTCATTTGGGAATTCGCTTAAATTTCAAAAAGCTTGGTATTGACATTCGTTATGATCGTGGTATTACCAAAGAGGAAACCCTCTTACTTTCTAATAACGATGTAAATATAGGGACAATTGATCAGAGACCCAACCTGTTAAGCATAGGCTTGTCTTATGCTATTTCTAAATCCCGTAAACGTAAGTAGACAGCTAATTTTACCTTATCTGATTTTGTTTTTGAACTCATCAACTTCTTTTTATGAAACTTCTACAACTCTCTTACTTTCTTGTAATTTTTAAATAAGTTAAGAATAACAAGCTAAAACCACTCCCGATATTCTCAAGTTCGTTTTGACACCTCAACCCAGATTTTTGTATATTTAACTAAAACCAACAAAACATGTTGAAATGAAAAACAAATATATATTTCTATTATTAACAGCGTTTTTAAACTTTCCAATATTGAACGCTCAGTCAAATGTTATCCAAAGCAAAACGATTGTAAAGGGGATTGAACAAAAGGTGATTGATTGGCGAAGAGACATACACCAATACCCTGAGCTTGGTAATCGTGAAGTTCGAACGGCTGCTCTAGTAACAAAGCATTTGAAAGCCCTAGGAATGGACGTACAAACAAATGTTGGAGTAACTGGCGTTATCGGCGTGCTTAAAGGTAGCTTACCAGGACCTGTAGTCGCTTTGCGAGCAGACATGGACGCTTTGCCTGTTTTAGAGAGAACCCCTGTTCCTTTTGCCTCCAAAGCAAAAACTATTTATAACGGAAGCGAAACCAGCGTTATGCATGCTTGTGGTCACGATTCACATGTAGCTATTCTAATGGGTGTTGCAGAAGTTTTGTCTGGAATGCAAAAAGATTTAAAAGGAACTGTTAAATTTATTTTTCAGCCCGCTGAAGAAGGCGCCCCTAAAGGAGAAGAAGGCGGAGCTGAACTTATGGTTAAGGAGGGCGCGTTAAAAAACCCAAATGTTGACGTTATCTTTGGACTCCATATCAATGCACAAGTAGAGGTAGGAAAGATTACTTATCGACCAGGAGGTATGTTTGCAGGAGTAGGCGATTTGAAAATCACAGTAAAAGGCAAGTCTTCACACGGTGCTGAACCATGGTCCTCGGTTGATCCGATTGTGACCTCTGCCCAGATTATAAACAACCTTCAAACTATAATTAGTCGAAACGTAAACATTACAAGAAATGCAGCCGTTGTTACTATTGGCTCAATACATGGCGGGAATCGTTCTAATATAATCCCTGAAGAGGTGGAAATGTTAGGCACTGTAAGAACCTTAAGTGATTCTGATGAAAAACTGATTTTTGAACGAATTAGACAAATAGCCACTAAAACCGCTGAAGCAAATGGCGCTGAGGCAATTGTAGAGCTTCCTTACTCTAGTCATTATCCAGTTACATTCAATAATATAGAATTAACTGCGAAAATGCTGCCATCCTTAAAAAAGACAGCAGGAGAGTCTAACGTCATATTAGTGCCGGCAGAAACAGGGGCAGAGGATTTTTCTTTTTTTGCAAATGAGGTTCCTGGATTTTACTTTTATATAGGAGGCTTACCTAAAGGCCAAGACCCAAAAACATCTGCGTCTCACCACACTCCAGACTTTTTTCTAGACGAAAGTGGTTTTATGTTAGGCGTTGATGCAATGGTGAATTTAGTAGCGGACTATATGGAAATACCACGTTAAATAATAATGTATAAAAAAAGCCATCTCTAAGATGGCTTTTTTATTTTAATATAAATATTATAATTGTGGTAACACTACTTTGTCAATTACATGCACTACGCCATTATAGGCCTGTACATCAACCTCTATAATATTAGCAACTCTATCATTTAAATCAATAAGTTGTGGGCCAGCATCTAAAGAAACTGTTAAAGCATCTCCTAAAGTAGACACAGCCATTCCTTGTGTTAAATCTCCTGATCTTACATTTGCCGACGCTACTACATGCGTGTTTAAAGTCGACGTTAATAAATCTACAGGAATTTCACTCAATGAACTCATCCCGACCTCTGTTAATAATGATCCGAAAGCTTCATTTGTTGGAGCAAAGACAGTGAACGGAGATGGACTAGCAACTGAAGATAATACAGACACATAATCCGTAGCAAGATCTTCCCTTGTTAGTGCCGCAACCAACGTTTCAAACATTGGGTTTGATGTTGCAAACGTTACAACAGTAGGCAATCCAATAACCGCATCAACAACATGCACAACTCCATTTGAAGCAGGAATATCAGCTAAAACAACCCCAGACAGTCCGTTAAACTCTACCCCATCTGTAGTGCTAAAATATAAACTTAAGTTGTCACCATCCAAATTTGTTGCGTTAGTAGTAGTATATCCAGAACCTGCAGTTGTTAAATCTGTCGACACAACCTCTCCTGTTATTACATGATTTAACAATATGTTTGACAAAACATCTGTAGGAACTTCCTCTAACGATGCAAAACCATTCGCTGAAAGAAACTCAGCAAAAGCATCATTTGTAGGAGCTAGTACCGTAAAGTTTCCGCCACTTAAAGTAGTTGTCAAATCACCATCTGCGGCCATAAGAGCCTCAACAAGTATGCTTAGATCTGGTTCCTGTGCCGCTATTTGCACGATTGTTAATACCACTTGTTCTGTTTGATCATCATTATCATCATTGTCACATGAAATAATGGAAATGCTAAAAAGCAATAAAAATAATAATTTAGGTAATTTTAATACATTTTTCATAAAATAGTTTTTGTTTTTAATTTGGTGCAAATAAAATATATATAGTTAGATTTTTTTGCTAAGTTTTTGTTAAAACTAAGACACAAAGTTAAGTTTTAACTTTAAATTAACAGAAGCCAGGGTGTAATTCAAGGCAATTGTTAAATATGTTAAATAATTATTTTTAACACCCAAAAAACCTCATTATTGTTTAATTGAAAAGAAAAAAAGCAAGCAATAAATAGTTTTTTTTCTTTAGGCCGTATAAAGAATATAAACAGGCTTAAGATTATAACGAAGGTATAAAGGGAATTATTTTATTAAGTTTTAAGCTTTTCTTTTGGTCATTCTGTAAGGAAACTTTGTGTAAATAGAACGCTTAGCGAAACGACTTAGCTTAGGACTATTATTCATTTTAACATACACTTGCTTAGTGACACCAAAATACTCATAAGCAGAGCCATCAGTATAAGTTATTTCAAGCAACATGCCTTTATGTATATAGTCGGCGATAGAAGAATGTTTCTTTGTTATTGTTCATTCTTTTTGGGTCGAGTATCATTGAACAAATTCCAATTGCTGCACTTGTAGGAGTGATGTTCATGGTTGTAGTTGGAACTTTTGCTTGGAGTAGCTTTAGAATTTTGCATAAAATTCCTAAATCTGATGCTTTCGTTCTTATCACTGTATCTGCGATAACTGTTTGGCAAGATTTAGCTATTGCAGTAATTGCTGGAGTGATTATCTCAGCATTGGTATTTGCATGGGAAAATGCAACTATGATTAGAGCTAGAAAACGTACAAAAGAAGATGGAACTAAAGTTTATGAAATTTGGGGTCCTTTATTTTTTGGTTCCATTCAGAACTTTAGTTCTAAGTTTGATTTTAAGAATGATCCGAAGAAAATAGAAATTGATTTTATAGAATCAAGAGTAAGTGATCACTCTGGAATTGAATCTTTAGAAAATTTAATTCAGAAGTATAGAAAATTAAATAAAAAAGTAACGCTAACCCATCTTAGTCCCGAATGTAAAACATTACTACTTAAGGCTAATCCATCACTCAAAAGAAACATAGAAGATTCTATAGATGACCCTAGGTATTATGTTGTAACCGATTTAATTGATCGTGAAGTTTAAACATTTAAAAAAGGTGGTTTTTTAAATAATGTATTTCCGAAGTTAATTTTCTTAACCCTTAGTGCCATTATTTTGCTATATTCATTGAGAATTTAAATTCATGTTTTATGCCTTTCGCAAATGATGCTATAGTTTTTGGGATTTTAATGATTTCTCTTGGATTTGTTTTTTTTACAGAATCAAAAACAACTGGATTTTGGCATAAATTTTATAAGATAGTCCCAGGTTTACTTATGTGTTATTTTATTCCAGCAATATTTAATTCCTTAGGTATAATATCTTCCGAAGAATCTCAAACATATCATATAGCCAGTAGATATTTATTGCCTGCTTCATTAGTATTAATGACCTTAAGTATTGATTTAAAAGCAATTTATAATCTCGGTTACAAAGCGCTGGTAATGTTTTTCACTGGAACAATAGGGATTATTATTGGAGGCCCTTTAGCAATTTTACTATTATCATTCTTTTTCCCTGAATTATTTAATGGCGCAGGTCCTGATGCAATATGGAGAGGTCTTTCAACACTTGCTGGCAGCTGGATTGGTGGAGGTGCAAACCAAGCAGCAATGTTAGAAATATTTGAGTATAATCCTCAAAAATATGGCGGAATGGTCTTGGTAGATATTATTGTTGCCAATATTTGGATGGCTATTATTCTCTTCGGGATTGGTAAAAAAGATTCGATAAATAAGTGGCTTAAAGCAGACACCACTGCTATAGAGGAGTTAAAAAAGAAAGTTGCCTTATTTGCTAATAACTCCAAAAGAAATCCTACTCTAACTGATTATATGGTTCTATTGTCTGTTGCTTTTGGAACAGTCGGATTATCTCATTTAGGTGCTGAATTAATTTCAGAGTTTTTAATTGAAAACTTTGAATCCGTTGCGGATAAATCTTCAGGATTATCCTCCTTTGGTTCTAAATTCTTTTGGATGATCACTATTGCAACATTTGTAGGGATTGGGCTTTCTTTTACAAAGGCTCGAAATTATGAAGGAATTGGAGCTAGTAAAATTGGGAGTGTATTTATATATATACTTGTAGCCACAATAGGAATGAAAATGGATTTAGGGTCTATTTTAGATGAGCCAAAACTAATGTTAATTGGTGTTATATGGATGACAATTCACGCTAGCTTATTAATCATAACTGCAAAAATAATTAGAGCTCCTTATTTCTTTTTAGCAGTTGGAAGTCAAGCAAATGTTGGAGGTGCAGCCTCTGCCCCGGTAGTTGCAGCTGCTTTTCACCCATCACTTGCAACAGTTGGAGTTCTTCTTGCTGTTTTTGGATATGTTGTAGGAACTTATGGAGCAATGATTTGCACTTACTTAATGGAATTTACCTCTAATTTATAAAAATGGAAAATAAAATTACTCAAATACACAGAAAAGAGAAAGGCCAGATAGTTGTAGAAGGCCCTGTGCATTTAACCGATATGGATGGGAATGTAATTGAACACGGAAACAGGTTCACATTATGTGGGTGTTCAAAATCTCAAAATCTGCCTTTTTGCGATGGATCACATAAAAATTAATTAGTGGAAGAAACTAAAGAGGAAGAATTCTGGAACACCCTTACACATTTTATTGGACTAATTCTCAGCATAGTAGGTCTACCAATTTTACTTTTTTATAACCAAAACCTTACCGATTATAGTTTTGAAAGTATTTTGTTTTTTGAGTTTGGGATGATTTGTCTTTATACGGCATCAACTTTATATCATTACACAACGGACATAAATCTAAAACGTAAATTTAGAATCTTTGACCACGTGAGTATCTTCTACTTAATTGCAGGATCTTACGGTCCAATTTGCTTAATAACTTTATACAATGACTCCGGAATACAAATTTTTAGTGGTGTTGTTGTAATTGCTCTAATAGGAACTCTGTTTAAACTTTTTTTCACTGGTAGATTTGAAAAGTTATCTCTTGCTCTTTATCTAGCAATGGGCTGGCTAGTTGTTCTAGATTTCAATAGTGTACTCAATTCTCTTGATTTAAACGCCATCTTCTTACTTGTTTTAAGTGGTCTATTTTATTCTTTTGGAATTATTTTTTATAGACCTGTCTCTTATACACATCTCCGAGCCCACGAGACGGACTCCTATCT
>OJEH01000811.1_pt1 | contig 9567 bp, 9 predicted proteins | sample 1593001 | NCBI WGS metagenome assembly OJEH01 (sample SAMN05416886, study PRJEB24817) | seawater metagenome | isolation source: Sea water | place: Canada:Atlantic | collected 2013-11 | reverse complement strand
GCATATCGTCGGCAGCGTCAGATGTGTATAAGAGACAGGGTCCCCTGGGCCTTTGGCGCCGAAGGCCCCAACGCCATGACCGACAGCCCGATTCCGGTACTGATCCGCCTGGAACCACAACGAGTCACCCATCAATCCGCGATTGCATTGCCCTCGTGGGAAAGTGAAATCCGCCAGATGGTGGAGAACGGCCTGCGCGCCAGCCTGAAAGCCGGCAACCTGCTGACCGGTTCCCTGTTTGTTGATCTGGAGTTCCACAAGAACGTCACCGCAACCGACACCGCCCTCACCTACCGCTCCGTACCCGTCCTTCCCTCCGTGGACAGCGGTGGGCTGAGCAAGCTGGAAGATCAACTCCACGCCCTGCTGAAAACCCTGAATGGTCTTCCCATGCAGGACATGGCCAACAACCTCAACAGCAACCTGAAACACCTGTCCGGCGTGACCGGCCGCATCGAAAACCTGCTGGATGATCCCGCCCTCAATGCGCTGCCCCAGCAGATTTCCGACAACCTGAATGCGCTGGAAAACACCCTGCAGGGCTGGCAGGCAGGCGGCGATGGCTACCGGGAACTGCAAGGCACCCTGCAGAAGCTCAATCGCCTGCTGGATGACGCCGAGCCATTACTCGACACCTTGAATGAACAGCCCAACGCGCTGATCTTCCAGCGCCACCCGGCCACCGACACCCAACCCCGAGGTGCACAATGATCCGCCTGCTAGCCATCGCCGCCATTCTCACCGGCCTGTGGGGCTGTAGCCACGCCCCCGCCACATCGCCACCGGGCTACCTGTTGCCCTCCGCCACCGGGGCAGTGCATTCACCGCTAACCATCAAGGTACACCTGGCCAGCTACCTGAACCGGGGCGGCATTGTCATGCAACTCAGTGATAGCGAGATACAGGTGGGCCGCCACCATCGCTGGGCCGAACCGTTGGCCACGCAATTACAACGTTCCCTGGAAGCCCGCATGCCCAGCGGAGACGACAAGACGCTCACCGTGGAGCTGACCCGTTTTCAGGGCCTGCAAGGCAAAGACAGGGATTCCGCCGTCATCACCGGCCGCTGGGCGCTGACTGGAAACAATGGGGAAGCAACACAGGGGCGTATTCAATGGGAAGCCGCGCTGGACAACGGCGGCTATGCGAATCTGGTGAGAACGCTGGATCAGGGTTGGCAGGCAGTGGCGGCGGAAATTGCCACCGCTATGGATTGAAGGGGGGCTTGCCTGCACATCCCCCTAATGCGTTGTCGGATTACGGCCTTCGGCCTAATACGACCTACAAGGTGCTGCGGTTTTTGTAGGTCGTGTTAGCCGCGTAGCGGCGTAACCCGACAAAACGACATTCAACACTACTGCACGCTTTTATCAGGTAACGGCAAGGCCGGCAGGCTGCCTTCCAGCTGTGCCAAACGTCGATCGAAGGCAGACATGGCCTTGCTGGAATCTCCCAGCGCCCGGTACAGGCGCGCCAGTTCTGCCAGCGCCGTGGCACTCTGGCTGGAGTTGGCCGCGGCCTCGAAAAAGCCCTGAGCCTTGCCCCACAGACGCGCTTTCAACGCGACGCGACCGGATGTGATCAATACCGACGCATTGCCCGGCCGTTCCACCAGCCACTTTTCCAGCACCTGTAGCAGGTCGTCCGGGGGAATGTCGTCGATGGCTTCCAGCACCGGCGGCAAGCGGTCATCCCACTGGTTACCCAGTTGCTCGCGGACCAGATTCAAGGCACCACGGCCACCCCCCAGCTGGGCCAGAAAGCCGGCATAGCGTGCCACCATGGCCGGATCGTTTTTCAGGTGAACCGGCACATCTTTCCAGAGTTTGCGCAATTCATCCCGGCGACTATCGGCATCGTTGAAACCAGGCTTGCGGGCGGTTTCCTGCAACCAGGCCAGCCAGGCCCGGCGCTCACGACGAGCCTGATTCGCCTCGCCAAAGGCCCGCTTCAGACGCGGCATCAGTGCACACAGAGCCTGCCAGTCTTTCTGGCTTTCCAGCACCTCAGCGTAGGTATTGAGAATACGCTTGTTGCGCGGAGCCATATCCGCCAGCACTTTCAGCTCGCTGCGTGCCTGCTCCGGGTAGCCGTCATCCAGGGCGAAGCGCGCTTTCATCAGGCCGGCGACCAGGCGTCCCCGCCGGTCGGTGCTGGCCTGTTCAAGATAATGCTGCGATGCCTCTACCTTGTCCTGTTCCTGGGCCGCTTCCGCCGCCAGCAACCAGGCCACCAACGGCCAGTCGCCGTCTTCACCGGCGGCCACCAGCAAGCGCTCGGCTTTTTCCTGTTCACCATCCACCAGCTGCAGGAAACCACTGCGCAAGCGACGCTCCGCCACCGCTTTTTTCCAGCGTCGGGTGGCCCGCACCGGCTCCATGGCATTCCAGGCCGCGTTGCCCAGCAAGGTCAGCACCACCAGCGCCACCGCCCCAAGCAGGGCCATCAGCACCACAAACCCCAGGGTGGTATCCACGGACACGGAGTCACGGATGATCAGCACATAACCGGAATCCGCTGCCATCCAGCGCCCCAGCGCCAGCGCGGCAACCAGGGCGATAATAATCAGCAGGACGACTTTCTTCATGCGCCGCCCTCCTTGCGTTTCAAGGCCTCGATGGCCGCCAGACCATTCCCGATCTGCGGCAGGGCCTGGGCCACACTGGCACCACCCATTTCTTTCAGGGTTGTCTGCATTTGTGCTGCACGGGGATCATCGTCCCGGAACCATTGTTTCAGCGTGCTCCGGGCATTTTCGACGGCTTGACCATAGGCATCGGCACGGCCCTGCATCAGCGCCAGCTGCGCCTGCTGCAGGCTGCCATCCAAAGTCAGGCGCACCAGCGAGGCCTGTTCACCCGACAACGGCAGCGGCACCGCCCCTTCGTGGCGACGCACGGTCACCGGCATCCGGTCCAGCACATCTTGCCACCAGGGTTGATCTACATCCGGGGTATCACGCTCCGGTGGCGACGCTTCTGCGGGTACCGCCAACTCAGCGACCAGCTCCCGCAAGGCCCCCAGGCGCAGCACCATGCCCTGCACGTCCACCTGGCTGGCCCCACTGAGGGTTTCCATGTCCAGAGCCAGCGCCTTGCGGGCCGGCAACACCGCGGGGTCATCCAGGCGGGCCAGTGTTTCGTCCGCCGCTTTCAACAAGCGACGCGCGGCCAGGGCATCCTGGGTGAGCAACAGACGCTGGCTGGCCAGGCTCGCCAGGGCACGTGCTTCATTGATTAACCACAGACGCTGGCCACCACTTTTCAAGTCAGTCAACGCAGCACGATCCTTGGTCATCTGTGCCGCCAGTTTGGCCTGCTCTTTTTCCAAACCGGACAGGGCAGACTGAACCTGGGCGCGCTGGCTGGCCAACTCACCTTTCACGGTCGTCACTTGATCCGCCAGGCTGCTCTTTTCACTCTTCAGCCGGGAAAACTCCTGCCACCCCCACCAGCCCGCTGCCCCGAGTGCGGCCAGCACCACCAGTACCAGCAGCACAGTCAAAAGGCTTACTCCTGCCTGGCGGGAAAAAGGACGATCCTGCGTCATGTCAGCTCCGTTGTTGTCATAGCGAGGCGTGCGCGAGTCTCGAACCCCCTGCGCCCTCGGTGTGGCGATACCCGATATCATTGCAAAAACCTTAAAGTGAGCGCCCATTGCTGTCCAATCATTAACGGTTAGATCGGGTAAAAAGTTCTACGCGGAATGGCGTGACACGCCGGTTTCAGGCGTTGCGTGTGCAGTAAAAAGGGAGATTCGCAGCCAGGCCGGCAATCGCAAAGACACAGAGAGAATTCAGGTTCGCCTTAACAGCCGGCCCCATCCATCAAGGCCGCCAGCATATCCTCGTCATGGGCGCTGGCCGCCACCCGCACAGGACCGGCGTGACAGGCCTGCACCGCCGCGGCCACCCGCGCTCCAGCCGCCACCACGCCGCACCCGGCGTGCAGGGCTGACTGTAACGCCTGCCAACCCTGCACGCTGGTAACCATTACCCAGTCAGTTTGCGTCGAAAGGGTGATGCCGCTGATCCCATGGCGCCGATAGAAAGCCAGTGCATCGACACGGGCACCACGCGTTTCCAGGCTTTGCGCCAACAATTCGCGGCCGCTGTCGCCCCGACAGATCAGGACCTGTTTTTCGTGCAGCTGTTGTAGGCAGGGCAGCGCCAGCACCGCTTCGGAATTGAAGCCATGCTCTGGCACCGTGGCAGGCAGATGCCAGGACGCCAACTCCGCCGCCGTGGCCCGACCAACCGCCAGCCAGTGCACTCCCACCGGCCACTGCGGCCACAGGTCCGCCATGGCCGACAGGGCCAACCGGGCGGCATTCACGCTGGCAAAAAATACCGCGTGGTAACGATCCAGTTCCATCAGGGTGCGTTGCATGGCGCCATCCACCGGCACCGGCTCTATTGTCAGCGCCGGCTGGTGAAGAGGCTGGTAGCCCGCCTCCGTGAGCAGGGCCATCAGCCGTTGCTGCTGGCCCGCGGGGCGGGTCACGACGACCTGTTGCTGCCGTCCTTGCAGGGTCATTGGCGTGCGTACAGAGCCTTCAAAATGGCATCCGCACCCTGCGCCAACAGCTGTTCGGCAATATCGATACCCAATTCGGCACCCTTGGCGCGCGGCGCCGAGCCTTCCGCCCGCAACACCCGGCTACCATCTTCCTCTGCCACCAGGCCGCGCAGCCACAACTGGCCATCTTCCAGCAACGCAAAACCCGCGATGGGGACCTGGCAGCCCCCTTCCAGGCGGCGGTTCATGGCCCGTTCGGCCACCACGCGATCCCAGGTATCCACATCACTCAACGGTGAGAGCAGATCAATGGTGCGCGTATCCGCTTCGCGGCATTCGATACCCACCGCGCCCTGCCCTACGGCGGGGAGCGATTCTTCCGGCGGCATTTCATAGCGAATGCGGTCGTGCATTTCCAGGCGCTTGAGGCCCGCGGCAGCGAGGATAATGGCGTCGAATTCGCCGGCATCCAATTTGCCCAGCCGGGTTTGCACATTACCGCGCAGGCTTTTCACCACCAGATCCGGGCGATTGGCTTTTACTTGGGCCTGGCGGCGCAGGCTGGAGGTGCCCACGCAAGCGCCATGGGGCAAAGACGACAGGCTATCGAATGTATTGGAAACAAACGCATCCCGGGGGTCTTCGCGTTCACAGATCACCGGCAGGGCAAACCCTTCCGGCAGCTCCATGGGCACATCCTTCATGGAGTGCACGGCAATGTCCGCGCGCCCGTCCATCATCGCCTCTTCCAGCTCTTTCACGAACAGGCCCTTGCCACCGATCTTGGCCAACGGGGTATCCAGAATCTTGTCCCCCTGCGTCTTGATCCGCACCAGCTCCACCGCCAACCCTTCATGCAGGCTTTCCAGACGCTGCTGAACATACTCGGCCTGCCAGATAGCCAGCGGGCTGGAACGGGTAGCGATACGCAAGATTTCGCGGGACATGGGGCATCCTGTTGTTCAGTTAAAAAGTGGGCTTAGTCTACAGCAAAGGCGCGCGGGGGCCGAGACGAGGAGTTAAAAGTGAAAAGTTCAAAGTTTAAAAGCGCGGGCACAGTAACCGGATTCAGAAACGTCGAAGCCGCGCCCATAGTCTGGACGCGGCTTCGAGAGCAGGCCCAACCTGGTGCAGGCCCGCGTTTCAACTTTGAACTTTACACTTTCAACTTAATTCCCGTAGACAACCACGGTAAATTCCGCCAGCACCCCAAAGAAGTTCTGGGATTCATAGTCCACGTGGTGGATTTCGGTAATGCCGCCATTGCGGGCAGCGGTCTGGATACTGGCATCACCGGAGGCGATCACACCGAGGATGGAGCGGGCACTGGCGCGGCCTACACGGGTCGGTTTTTCCGACGAAGCGGTGGCCGCCATGGGCGCCTTCACGTTGCCGTACAGGAAGCCGGTAACCGGCATGGTGGCACTGGCACAGCCGCTGAGCACAACCGCGCTGACCAGAAGAAGCAGAGTCTTTTTCATTACAGAGATCCTGTTTTTGTTATTCGTTATCGTTCACTTTTCGTGCAATGCAGCAGGCCCAAGGCTAGCACGCGGCCCGGACCTTGTTAATTACCCCGACGCCCGTTACAGGCTTTGCAGCCCCCGCCGCAAGCCCGCCACATGGCGGCGGCTCACAGTCAACCGTTCATCCACCCCGCGCAGACGCACCTGATGATGCCCGGCGGTGGCCATTTCCATGCCCTCGATATACCGAAGCGCCACCAGCGCATTGCGGTGAATACGTACAAACTGGTCGCCGAATTCGGTTTCCAGCTCTTTCAGGGTTTCGTCGATCAGCACTTCGCCTTCACTGAAACACACGGTCACGTATTTTTGATCCGCCAGGAAGTAGCGCACATCATCCACCGGCACCAGCTCCAGCCCCCGGTGGGTACGGGCGCTGATATGGCCGCGACGGCGAGGCTTGTCTTCGCTCACCTCATCGCTGATTTCCGCCAGTTGCACACGGTTAAGCGTTTTCGCCTTGGTCAGCGCCGTCGTCAGGTCGGCCGCATTGACGGGCTTGAGCAGGTAATCCACTGCGTGGACCCGAAATGCCTGCAAGGCATGCTCGTCATAGGCCGTACAGAAGATCACGGCCGGCGGATTATCCATCTTGCCCAGATGCTCCGCTGCTTCCATGCCATCCATTTCCGGCATGCGGATATCCATCAGCACCACGTCCGGCTTGCAGGACTGGGCTTCAATGATGGCTTCACGGCCATTGGCCGCCTCTGCCACCACCTCGGCATTCTCGATTTTATCGACCAGCCTCTTGAGCCGGTCCCGAGCCAGTTGCTCGTCATCGCAGACAAGTACCCGCATAAGTCCCATCCTTTTTATTGCAGCGGATATCGAATTTCGATCTCGTATTCTTTTTGTTCCGGGCGGGATTCCACCGCCACCTCGTCACCGTACAGGGCTTCCAGCCGGTGACGTATATTTTCCAGTGCCATGCGGTTGCCTTTGTGATGCCCGTCGCCTTCCGGCTTGGGATTGCTCACCGACAGCACCAGGTTGCCATTGTGCGCGAGGGCACGAATCGTCACCATCCCCCCCGCCGATAATGGCTGTATGCCATGATAAATGGCATTTTCAAGCAAGGGTTGCAAGGTTAATAACGGAATCTTCAGGGATTTTGCGTCTACCTGGATATCCCATTCCACCTGCAGCCGCTCGCCCATGCGTAGCTGTTCAATGTGAATATAGCGCTGACACAGCTCCAGTTCCTCTTCCAGAGAGGCTTCATTCCCGCTGTTCTTGAGGCTGGCGCGAAACAGCACCGACAAGTCTTCCACCACCTGCTCGGCCCCGTCCGGGTCCACCGCGATCAGGCTGGCGATGATGTTCATGGAATTGAACAGAAAATGCGGGCGAATCCGTGACTGCAGGGCCTGAATACGCGCCTGCAGCTCCGCCTGGCCTTTCTGGCGCAGCTGCTCCTGCACATAGAAATAACGCATCACCAGCCCGGCGATAATCGCCGCAATCAGGCCATTTACCGGAATATCTGCCGACCACAACCCCGTTTCCAGCGCGCCGCCGCTAACCCAGGCCATGATCAACCGGGCCAGAACGCTGAACAATAACGTATCGGCCACCACCAGCAGCACCACCACGGTGGATGTCCAGGCAGGCGGCAGACGATTCAGCCGATTGCGCAGCTGGCAAATCAACGCCGCAGAGCTCAGCCCCACCCACTGCACAAACAGGGAGGTAATCGCCAACCGGCCAACGCTGAAATCGTCGTAGTAAGTGGCCACCAACGTCACCACCAACGCCATCAGCTCGGCCACCACCACCACCACCAGCACGGCACGGGTGCTGCACAGGTCGGGCAGGAAACTGTTATTGGCCGGCACGTCCATGGCCACAGGCGATCCCCTTTATACGGAAAAAGAACTAATTATTAAGATGTTATACCTGAACCAACCGCCACTCCCAAGGAATAGTGTCTCCCTGCTATACTTGCGCCCCCCGCAAACCAAGCGTTGAGCAAGTACGATGACTGACAAGCAGCAGAACAAACTCTGGGGTGGCCGCTTCAGCGAGTCCACCGACCAGTTCGTGCAGGAATTCACTGCCAGTGTGAACTTCGACCGCCGCATGTACCGTCAGGACATCTACGGCTCCCAGGCCCATGCCACCATGCTGGCCGAAGTGGGCGTGCTCACCGATGAAGAGCGCGATGCCATTATCCAGGGGCTGCGTGAAATCCAGCTGGAAATCGAGAACGGCGAGTTCGAGTGGTCCGTGGCCCTGGAAGATGTGCACATGAACATCGAGGCCCGGCTCACCGACAAGATCGGCATCACCGGCAAGAAGCTGCACACCGGCCGCAGCCGTAACGACCAGGTGGCCACCGACATCCGCCTGTGGCTGCGTGACGAGCTACTGATTCTGGAAGAGCAATACCTGCACCTGATGGTCGGTCTGCTGGACCTGGCTGAGCGCGAAGCGGCCACCATCATGCCCGGTTTTACTCACCTGCAGACCGCCCAGCCTGCGACCTTCGGGCACCACCTGCTGGCCTGGTTCGAAATGCTCAAGCGTGATCGCGAGCGCCTGCTGGATTGCCGCAAGCGGGTCAACCGCATGCCCCTGGGCGCCGCCGCCCTGGCCGGCACTACCTACCCGATCAACCGCGAGCGCACCTGCGAGCTGCTCGGGTTCGACGGCGTCTGCGAAAACTCGCTGGACGCGGTGAGCGACCGGGATTTCGCCATTGAATTCTGCGCCCTGGCCGCCCTGACCATGACCCACCTGTCACGGATCAGCGAAGAGCTGGTGCTGTGGACCAGCGCCCAGTTCAACTTCATCAACCTGCCCGACCGCTTCTGCACCGGCAGCTCCATCATGCCGCAGAAGAAAAACCCGGACGTGCCCGAGCTGGTGCGCGGCAAGACCGGCCGCGTCAACGGCCACCTGATCAGCCTGCTGACCCTGATGAAAAGCCAGCCGCTGGCCTACAACAAGGATAATCAGGAAGATAAGGAACCGTTGTTTGATACGGCACAGACGATTCGTGACACGCTTTTGGTCTTTGCTGATATGTTAACGGGAATCACCGTTAACAAACAAACCATGCGCGAGGCGACTACAAGAGGATTTGCAACCGCAACTGATCTCGCTGATGATCTGGTGCGGCAAGGACTCCCGTTTAGAGAGTCACACGAAGTTGTTGCGAAAGCAGTCAAGTCAGCCAGTCAACAGGGCATAGATATTGTTGATCTCACCATGGAGGAACTTCAGGCTATATCTCCGCTGATCAGCAAGGAAATGATAGGGTTTCTGTCTCCAGAACAAGCGCTAGAGAGCCGCAACCATATTGGAGGCACTGGGTCAGAAGCCGTCATGACCGCCATCGCAAAAGCTCGAGATCTTATCGCATAAACATCGCATCTATTGCTAGATATTTAAGGATAATCAATTGCCCATTACTAAAAAAAATATCCGATTGGCAGAAATTATTGGCTGTTTTGGGCTGATTGTTTTCGCACTTTTCCTGCAACACTCAGAAGGGCTATCGCCTTGCCCAATGTGTATCC
>OJEH01000802.1_pt1 | contig 9657 bp, 2 predicted proteins | sample 1593001 | NCBI WGS metagenome assembly OJEH01 (sample SAMN05416886, study PRJEB24817) | seawater metagenome | isolation source: Sea water | place: Canada:Atlantic | collected 2013-11 | reverse complement strand
GTCTCGTGGGCTCGGGAGATGTGTATAAGAGACAGGCCTCATACCATTTCTAATATTGCTAAGTAGCTTGGCTTATTCAACAACATACACATTCGAGGATACAACTCCACAAGATATTCTAGATAATAGCTGCATAACAGTGACAACAAATGTTGTAGCTGATTTTACCGTTACAGATTTAAATGTAGGCCTAATGCTAACACATACATTTAGAGGGGATTTAGATATTGAAATCACATCACCTGCACCAGGTTCAATAACAGCAGAGTTATTGACCGATGTTGGTGGAGGTGATGATGATTTAAATGTACTTTTGGACAGTTCATCAGCTAATGATATACCGGGTGGTGACCATAATTTAGGTGATGGAGATTATTTCAATGACAGCAGGCCAGAATCTGCAGCTGCATTAGATGTTTTTAATGGGGTTAATTCGGTTGGGGATTGGGTAATTGAAATATGTGATGATGCTAATAGTGATGAAGGAGAGTTAGAACAATCTGTTTTGATTTTTGATGATTCACCACTGCCCATATCATCGGAAATTGCGACAGGAAATGATGATGCTGAAGAACAATTAAGTAATGGAGATATGGACACTGGAAGTTCTGATTTGGAAATGATTGACGATAATGGTGATGATCAAATAATAGGCATGAGATTTACTGGGATCAATATCCCTGTTGATGCTGTTATTACAAGCGCATCCATAGATTTTAGAGCAGATGGGGATCACACTAATGCTGCTAATTTAGTTTTTCATGGCCAGGCTGCAGGCAATGCATCAACTTTTACAAGTGCAGATTACAACATATCCAGTAGATCAAGAACAGTGGCCAATGTTAGTTGGAATGTACCTAATTGGGATGATGGGGATGATTATACATCGCCTTCATTAGTCACAATTATACAAGAAATTGTGGAAAGAGCAGATTGGTCAAGTAATGCATTGGTTATCATGGTGACTGGTGATTCAGGTGATAGAAGAAGAGCTGAATCATTAAATGGTGACGGGCCAGCACCCATATTAAACATTGAATATGAAATCCCCACACTCACTTCTGATTTTGGAGATGCGCCAGATGCTGATGTTAATACAGGTACTGCAAATTATAGAACTCGAACTCTTGATTCAGGACCTTCCCACATCGTATCAAATGATTTGTACATTGGCACTGATGCACCGGATTTAGAATTGAATGGCAAGCCAAATACAGCGGCAAATGGTGACAGTTTACTCAATATTTCAGATGAAGATGCCCCGCATTTTTTAAGCTTTTCACCTGGAGACACCCCTGAAGTAAGAATATTGGCTACAAACAATACTGGGGCGCAAGCGACTATTTCTGCCTGGTTAGATCTTGACATTAATGGTGATTTTAATAATGCCACCGAAAGAGTTACAGCAACCGTTGACGACGGATCGAATGACGTTGAAATAACGCTAACTTTCCCAGAACAGGTACCATCAGGTTTGCCTCCTGTGACTTATATGAGAATAAGAATAAGTACAGACTCTGCAGCATTAAACTCAACAGGTGAAGCAGATGATGGCGAAGTTGAAGATCACCGTGTGTTTATCAATGGTAGTATTTCGGATGATGTAGAAAAGTGTTACACAGTTGCTGATGATGGTAATTGGTTAATCACGGTTGATCCAGATACTGCTGTTACAGATGATGACGTTACTGATGGTCTAGGCCCAGTTGGGTTTAGTTCAATAGAGGCCATGGTATGGGACCTAGGTGATCCAGTATATGTTGGAGATGAAATTTTATTTGGTGCAGATACAAATGAATTGGTCAGATTGTTGCCAGAACCCAGAGTATCTTTAGGTAATTTTGAACAATTTGACCCTGCGTCTCCAGGTCAAAGTGGAAATACATCTATTACTGATGCTGATGGAATGGCAATAGACTGGCAATCAGAACCACCGGTTTATTATGCCTCAGGAGATGCAGGACCTGGACAATTTTTTATATTTGATATAAATCCAGAGAATGGCAATGTGTACAACTTGTCAAATCAAATAAGTTTGCCAATAACCAATACACAAATCGATGATATTGCCTGGGACCCCATAAATAGAAGATTGTTGGCAGTGACCAATGACGGGTCAGATTTGTCACATTTGGTTGAATTTGACCTATCAAGTTATCCCACCATTCCTGCTGCCAATGATTGTGGAGATATTTTGTACTTTAATGGCACCAGTAATGTGATATTGCAAGATACTGAAGGATTGTCATTTACACGACCTGGAGAATTATTTATTGTTACAGGTAATGGGGGAGAAGCGGCCACAAATAACAGTTTGTGGAGAGTCCCAATAAGCGGAATAGTAGCGAATTGTTTTGATGATACACAAGATGTTATTGCTGAAAGAATTGGTCCAGCAAATTCATTGGCATCTGCGCCTGGTAATGGTTCTTTAGGTGATTATGAAGCCGTAGGTTGTGGCAATACGTTCACAACTTCAAATGCCAGTATTGGTAACCGTGTCTGGTTAGATGAAGACGGAGATGGTGAGCAAGACGGCGGTGAAGATGGCATTGCCGGTGTTACCGTCTATTTATGTAGAGCTGGTGCTTCTCCTTGTGATTTCGGTTCAGCAGTGCATACAGAAAAAACCGATGCCAATGGTGGTTATTTATTTAGTGGCGTTCCTGTATTAGATTATATTGTTGCAATTGACACCGATACAGTTCCTACCAATTTGGTCAATAACCCTACCTATGACGAAGACGGTGGTTTAGATCATGAATCAGAAGTTTCATTAAATAAGATTGAACAAGAATATTTAACTGCTGACTTTGGTTATAACTGGAACAACTCACCAGAAACAAGCACGCCCCCTCCTGGTACTACAGGATCAATTGGCGATCGTGTATGGAATGATGCTAACGGAGATGGGATACAAAACAGTAACGAAGCAGGCTTAAATGAAGTCATTGTGACACTATACACGGATGATGATGGTGACGGCACATTTGATGATGCCGCTGGAATGACAACTACTGATGGTAATGGCAATTATGTTTTTGATGGGCTTGATGCAGATGCTTATGTGGTACAGATAGATTCAAATTCATTACCTGTTGGGGTTACTTGGACTCAGACTGGGGATCCTGATGAATTTGCACAAGCAGCAACGGCTGCTGACAATCAAACCACTTCACCAATCATATTGGCTCCTGGTGATGTGTTTGTGAATGCTGATTTTGGTTATCAAGGCAATGATGCAAATACTCACAGTATTGGTGATACTATTTATTTGGATTCAAATGGTGATGGTAATTTTGATGGCGGAGAACCTGGAATTGCAAATGTTACAATAACTTTATTAGACGACGACGGTAACCCTATTGCACAAGTGACAACAGATGCCAATGGTAATTATTTATTTCCTGGATTACCAAATGGTGATTATTCTGTTGTTGTTACAGATACAAATAATATACTAGGTGCTTTACAGCAAAATGATGACCCAGATGCGATATTTGATAACAGGTCAACTGTTAGTCTTTCAAGCGATGATGATTTACAAGATTTTGGTTACATACCAAAATCACATAATTCTTTACTTGGATTAATAGGCGATACAATTTATTTTGATATCAATGATGATAGGTCCCAACAAGCGGGTGAACCAGGTATTGAAGGTGTCACTGTAGAGTTAATAGATGAAGGTACGGGTTTTGTAGTTAGAAGTACGATTTCTGATGAAAATGGCAATTATTATTTTGGAAGCTTGCCAGCTGATACTTATACCGTAAGAGTGGATACAGCAACATTACCAAATGCTGGTGTAGGAATGGTGAATTCTGACGACCCAGATAATGGGGGTGATGGAGACAACGAATCTGATGTAACAATAGGTGGAGCTGGTGTTGATTTAGATCAAGATTTTGGCTATAACGTGTCAACTCCAAATAGTATAAGTGGTACTATTTGGAACGATACAAATGCAGATGGCACACTAGATGGTGGAGAAACAAATTTTTTCGAAGGTGTTACGGTTAATTTGTTCGATGGCAATGGAAATATTGTTGCCATGACTACAACGGATGTTAATGGAGATTATTCTTTCGAAGGTTTACCAAATGGAGATTACACAGTTACAGTAACTGATGACGATAATGTACTCGCAGGAAATTGGTTGACTGATGGTTCAAACGATGGCGTTAATAATAATTCACAAATTGTGAATTATGAAGTTTCTGTTACAGGTGGCCAAAACGATGTCACTTCAGATTTTGGTTATTACACCAATCTAGCCAGTCTCGGTAATATAGTTTATAGAGACGATAATAATAATGGAGTCAGAGATGTTGGAGATGAGCCAGGCATCCCCATGGTTCCTGTGACATTAGAAATCACTTATCCAAATGGAGATATTATCACAGTAACAACATTGACAGATGGTGCAGGATTTTACTCTTTTGACAATTTATTAGCAGATGATAGTTACCAAGGTGGTGAAGATGGCGATTTAACAGAACCATCTTATGAAATTACGGTTGGATCTGTAGCTGATGGTTATTTCTCTACGTATGATAGCGGTAATGCAGATTTATTATCTATCGGCAATGGAACAGATGATAACTCAGACGATGATACAGGCCAACGAGCATTTCCTCAGAAAGGATCTCAAGATATCACTAAAGATTTTGGTTTTGTTCCAGGTGGAACAATTGGGAATCGTGTGTGGTTAGACTTGGACAACGATGGTGTTCAGGATGCCAATGAAGATGGCATAGCTAATGTAATCGTAACCTTAACACCTCCTCCAGGAGGTAATGTTGGCGCTGGTGTTGATGTGGCAATTACCACAGTCACAGATTCTGAAGGGAAATACATATTTACTGAAATTCCAATAGCAAATGGCTATACAGTTTCAGTTGGTAATATTCCAACGGGTTTAACCCAAACTTACGATGAGGATGACCCAATGGGGCCTGGTACAGGTGCCGCAACTGCAGATAGTACTGTGGTGGATATATCCAATGCAAATGAAGAATATTTAACTGCCGATTTTGGTTATAACGCACCATCAGGATCAATAGGTGATTATGTTTGGTCTGATGCCAATGGAGATGGTCAACAAGACCCCAATGAAATTGGCTTAGCAGGTGTTACTGTTTACTTGTGTCCTACTAGTCCTTGTACATCTGGTAATGCCACAATGACAACAATAACTGATAATACTGGTCATTATTTATTTACGGGTGTTAGTTTAACCGATACTTCATTTGTTCGTGTAGATGAAACTGACATTGACCCTAGCTATACACAAACCGGCGACCCAGATGGCGTTGGATCACCAGATAATCAAACTGAAGTGCCTCCTTTAAACACTTCAGATGGGATTAATTTAGATGCAGATTTTGGTTACCAGCCTCCATCTGCTAACCATTTTGATATTGGTGATACTGTCTATCAAGATATAGATGGGGATGGTTTTGAAGGGGTTGGTGAACCTGGGGTCCCGGGTGTAACAATTCAACTTATAATGGATACTACAGGTAATGGAATACCCGATACGCCAGTAGCATCAACGATTACTGATAGCGATGGAGGATATTTGTTCCCATCATTACCAGAAAGTGTAGCATACTCTGTGCTGGTAACTGATACTAATAATATTCTTAATGGTTATGTACAAACTGGTGATCCAGATTTAACGCTTGATAATCAATCAACTATCAACCCTTTAAATGCAGATAATTTATCACAAGACTTTGGCTACAGGCCATTAAGAAGTGGCAATGGTGTAATAGGTGATAGAGTATTTAATGATGTAGATGGCAGTGGTACACAAAATGGGGGAGATCAAGGGTTAGAAGGTGTCACTGTTCAATTGTTTAATGGTGTAAACTTAATAGATTCTGTTACTACTGATGAAAATGGTAATTACTTGTTTACAGGTTTGAGCACAGACGACGTTGAATATGATATTGTTGTAGATACCAATACATTGCCAAATGGTGGAATAGGTTGGAGTAATAGTGTTGATCCAGAAATGGATGACAATTCTCAATCTAGTGTTACTTTAACTCAGGTATCTCCTATAAGTTTGGATCAAGATTTTGGCTATGAAGCTGCTTTGGCCAATACTATTGAAGGCACTGTTTGGCGCGATGATGATGGCAATGGTTTGTTAACATCTAGCTCACCTGATGAATCAAGCAATGGCATTCAAAATGTTACAGTGGTATTAAGAGATACTAATAACAACATTGTTGGAACCACTCTGACCGATGCCAATGGCGATTATACATTCTCTGGATTGCCTAACGGCAGTTACAGTGTTTCAGTAACTGATGACTTTAATGAATTAGCGAACTTGATTCATACCGATGGGCCCAATGCTGATGATAATTTGGTGGATAACAATTCACAAGATGATACAGGATATTTAGTAGCTGTAACTGGCGGAGTCACCAATACCACTGCTGATTTTGGTTATAAACCGGTGATTACAACACCGATAACATTGGCGAGTTTTAAAGCGGTGTATAACGAATCAACGGGTTTAACCAAAGTGAGTTGGTCAACATTAACCGAAACAGGTAATGTTGGGTTTGAGTTGTTTACTCAAATTGATGGCCTTTGGGTTCAAGTGACGGATAAGATTGTCCCGTCTAAAAACATGTACAAAACCACACTGACCCGATACGAATATGTTTATGAAGGTGCTTATGTTTCTGAATGGGCTATTGTTGATATTGATATAACTGGTAAACGTCAATCACACGGCAGTTTCAAAACTAACCGTTCGTATGGTAAAGATGATCAGTTTATTGATTCAAAAACCAAATGGTTGGATATTAATAGTAAACACCATCAAAAACTGAATCAACGAAACGAAACTAAGGTCAAAGATATTAACCAATATATTCAGGACCAGAAAAATAAGCAGTCAGATTCACAAGGAGCAGGCTCATGAGAAATTTTAATAAAATCAAATTGAGCCTATTAGCTTCCTTATTTTGTGCACCCGCATTTGCCAGTATTGATGCAGAACAATCAGTGTTGAATATGAAAGTTAACACAGATGGCATTTACCGTGTTAGCTATGAAGATATCATGGCATTGAATATTGATTTAGCCGGTGTTTCAACCTCAGAATTGGCCATCTATAATAATGGCGACATTATCCCTGCGAAAATAGTATCGAGTAATCAACAAACATTTGACGCAGGAAGTTACATTGAGTTTGTCGGATTTAGTGATAATAACCTGTATCAAAAAGGCAGTATTTATTCGTTAATCTTAGCCAATGGTTTGTCCATTGAAGATAAGGTTGTCAATTACGCAGAAGGCCAAGTGGAACAAACTCAATACCTTCAAACTGATTTCTATAACGAAAATAACGATTATAGCTTTGGTGCGCCGATTTCTGATCCCTGGTTTTATTCCAGAATATTGGCCATTGGCTCTTTAGCTGAAGAAACCATAGAATTTGATCTCAATAATTTAATAAGCGCGGGTAATGTAGAGTTAGAACTCAACATATGGGGCGGAACTGATTATTTACAAACTCCCGATCATCACGTTATTTATTCACTAAATGGCAATCAAATAGATGATTTTTGGTTTGATGGAATTAGTGCAGATAGCAGAAACTATTCAATTGATGCCACTACACTGTTCTCAGGTAATCATCAATTAACCATATCCGTACCAAATGATACAGATACAGTAGCTGATGTAATTCATGTTGATTCGTGGAAAGTGACTTATCCTCGTGCCTTTGTATTAAGTGATAACCAAATAGACTACCCTTATCAAAACAACTCAAATAGCCAAGGTGGTGATGTTTTATTTGCCAATGGTTTTGAAACGACTGTGAGTAACTTTTTGGTACAAAACGCTAGCGATGATAATTATTCAATCTATAAAATTTCTAACAATGGTAAGGTAGAATCTTATGCGTCACAAACTGTGGGTGAATGCAGGCAGAATGTAAACCAAGGGTGTCAATTAAAATTTGCTACCGATAATGCAAACGGTTATGTGTTTATTTCAGCAGAGTCACAAATCAATAAACCAGAACTTAGCGTCCCTGCTTTATTATCAGAAATCAAACAATTGGGCCAAGCGGATTATTTGATCATCACTCACCCTGATTTTATTGGGGAAGACCTTAATCAATTTATTCGACTTAAAGAGATTGATTATCAAGTGGTTTTAGTTGACGTTGAACAAATTTATGCGCAATTTGGATTTAACAACATATCAGCTGATAGCATAGCTGAGTATATTAAATATGCGTATAATAATTTTGGGATCTCAAATGTACTACTTATAGGTGGTGATACCTATGATTATAAGAACTACTTAGGTTTGAACTCTGTTAGTTTTATTCCCACATTGTATGTTCAAACAGATTCACTGATTACCTATGCACCAGCGGATGCAAAATACGTTGATGTTGATAATGATAATATTCCTGATATAAATATAGGAAGATTCCCAGTTAGAACCTCAACAGAATTGGCGAACCTAACCCAGAAGATCTTTGATTACACCCATAAGTCCTATGGACAAACCACCGTGTTTGCAGCTGATAAGTTTGATACAAACACAGGTTATTCATTCAAAAATGACGCAGAATTTTTAATTAATACGTTGCCTCAGGCTTGGAAGGATAATATTAGTGTTGATAATAAGGCTTATATTGATGACGATGGAGTTGTGGCAGCTAAATCGAAAATAGCCAATAACATCAATCAAGGTGTTGCCTTAACGAGTTTTATCGGTCATTCGGGCCCTAGGGATTGGAGTTTTTCACGCATGTTTAGTGCCGGTGATGCACAATCGTTGAGTAACTTAAGCACTCCTACATTGGTGACTCAATGGGGTTGTTGGAATACCTATTTTGTCTCTCCACAAGAAGACACGTTAGCTCATGCATTTATGCTTAATCAAAGTGGTGGTGCAGCTTCAGTATTAGGTGCCAGTACTTTAACAAAGGCCGAACATGAAAAAGGTTTAGCACAATTGGTATTAGTCTATTTAACTCATGATCAAATGACATTAGGTGATGCAGTGACGTTAGCGAAACGAGTCTATGCTCAGTCTAATCCGACTGCTTTAGATGTTATTCTGGGATGGAATATTCTTGGTGATCCTGCTTTAAAACTATAATTGTAAACTAGGTGCATGAGATTACTCATGCACCTAGTTTAATTATTTATTGTTTATTCATCTTAAACTCAATAACTTGCACTGCACTTTGTGCAACGGCTTTGCCATTTATCATCAATGGCTTATATTTTGATTTCAGCATTGCTTTTTTAGTCGCTTGATTAAAGATGCGTTTAGGTTGAGCATCTAGAATTTTTACATCAGTGACTAACCCCTGTTCATTGACCCTAATTTCCACTTTCACCCAGCCTTCTATACCAGCACGTGCTGCTTCTTGAGGATAAATTGGTTGAATACCAACTAATTGCATTAATCCAGCGCCAGTATTAAAACCTGTAGTTAGGTCACCAGTAGGTAGATTGGGTTGTAATGGAAAATCCAAGCCATCTAAACTCATATTTTCTAGAGTGCCTTGTCCAGTACTTAGAATTGTTGATCGTGCTTCTGGGTTACTATTCTGTCTCTTATACACATCTGACGCTGCCGACGATATGCAGTGTGTAG
>OJEH01000790.1_pt1 | contig 9723 bp, 9 predicted proteins | sample 1593001 | NCBI WGS metagenome assembly OJEH01 (sample SAMN05416886, study PRJEB24817) | seawater metagenome | isolation source: Sea water | place: Canada:Atlantic | collected 2013-11 | reverse complement strand
AACTTTATACAGGATTTATCTATGAAGGGCCACAGCTAATTAAAGATATTAATACAGAACTTTTGTTACAAGCTTAAATGTTAGAAGCACTTATCTCATTTTCTTTGGCAACTATTGTTTTGGCATTTTCTCCAGGTCCAGACAATATATATGTATTAACCCAAAGTATAAGCAATGGGAGCAAGGCAGGAATTGCTACGGTAGCTGGATTAATTTCTGGTTGTATAGTACACACTGCATTACTAGCATTTGGAGTGTCTGCGCTTATTACAGCATCACCACAACTCTTTTTTATTATAAAACTAATTGGTGCAGCTTATTTATTATACCTGGCGTTTAAAATTTATAAAAGTGATGCATCTATTGCTATAGATGGTACACAAGAGAAAAAATCATACATCGAATTATTTAAAATTGGCGTTGTAATGAATTTACTCAACCCCAAGGTAATGCTGTTCTTTTTAGCATTTTTTCCAGCGTTTATTTGGAACCCAGATGGCAATACTACACTGCAATTCTTTATATTAGGAGGAACCTTTATGTTAGTCTCGTTCTTAGTGTTTTCAAGTATAGCTATACTAGCAGGAAAAATATCAAAATATTTAAGACAAAGTAATACAATAGGCGTGGTGTTAAAGTGGCTTCAAATTATAGTATTTGTAGGAATAGCCATCTTCATATTTATTTAAGCATCCAATTTGATTATCTTTGAATAACTTCAAAATGTAAGTATGTCCAACGCTGTAAAAATCATTGAATGCCCTCGCGATGCTATGCAAGGTATCAAAGATTTTATTCCAACAGAGAAAAAAGTACAATACCTTCAAGCCTTGTTGCGTTGCGGTTTTGATACTATAGATTTTGGGAGCTTTGTATCTCCTAAAGCCATACCACAAATGGTTGATACTGCTGAAGTATTATCTAAGTTAGATCTCTCTTCAACAAAGAGTAAATTATTAGCAATAGTTGCCAATACTAGAGGCGCTAAAGATGCATCTAATCATCCTGAAATTCAATATTTAGGGTATCCATTTTCTATTTCTGAAAATTTTCAGATGCGTAATACGCATAAAACCATTCAACAATCTGTTGAAACACTTCAAGAGATTTTAAATATTGCAGATGCTTCAAATAAAGAAGTGGTCACTTATATATCTATGGGCTTTGGTAATCCTTATGGAGATCCTTGGAATGTTGAGATTGTAGGAGAGTGGACAGAAAAATTATCTGCAATGGGTGCTAAGATATTGTCATTATCAGATACTGTAGGAACCTCAGATCCTGAGACTATAGATTATTTGTTCTCAAACCTTATTCCTAAATATCCAGACATAGAGTTTGGAGCACATTTGCATACCACACCAACCACATGGCACGAAAAAATACACGCCGCATATCAAGCCGGTTGTGTGCGTTTTGATGGCGCAATACAAGGCTTTGGCGGTTGCCCTATGGCTAAAGATGACCTTACAGGAAATATGCCTACAGAAAAAGTGTTGTCATACATGACGCAAGTTAAAGCCGAGACCAATGTTAAGATGATGAGCTTTGAATCTTCCTATAATGAAGCCACTAAAATATTTACCAAGTATCATTAAAAATAGTATATACTATTAAGCATTCGCATTTATGACACGTTCAATCAGATTATTAAAATCAGTTTCCATAAAGGTATCCTGCATTTGTATTTTAAGCATGATTATGTGGTCTTGTGGTACAACCTCTACATTACCTAATGCACCTATCAAAAATGTGGTTGAAGAAGATTTAATACGCTTCAATATTCTAGCCGTAAATGATGTTTATGAAATTGCAGCATTGGAGAATGGTACAATAGGTGGTATGGCACGAGTTGCTACACTTAGGGATTCATTAAAGAAAGAAAACCCAAATACATTCTTAACAATGGCAGGAGATTTTTTAAATCCGTCGTTGTTGGGAACCTTAAAATATGAAGGAGAGCGTATTAAGGGTAAGCAGATGATTGAGGTGATGAATGCTATGAAATTTGACCTGGCAACATTTGGTAATCATGAGTTTGATTTGAAACCTAAAGAATTTCAATCCAGATTAAATGAATCTATGTTTAATTGGGTGTCTGCTAATGTTCAATATAACGGCGGCGATATTATCTTACCTTTTTTCAAAGAACACTACGGCATTAAATATGGTATACCACAAACTAAATCTATAAGAATTTATAATAAAGATAGTATTGCAATGTCTTTAGGATTTGTAAGTGTTACTATAGATTCTAACCCACAGGATTGGGTAGATTACGGTAATTACTTAACCGATGCTACCTTTGCTTATAATAGTATTAAAGATACAACAGACGTTGTTATAGGTTTTACGCATTTAAGTTTAGCAGAAGATAAAGAGTTAGCAAAACAGTTACCACAGTTACCACTAATTATTGGTGGTCATGAACATGATGCAATTGACGTTACTGTAGGCTCTACCAGAATTACAAAAGCAGATGCAAATGCAAAGTCTGCATTTTTACATGAGTTTGCTTACAATACAAACACAAAAAAGGTTAGTGTAAAATCTACATTAATACCAATTACCACAGCTATTCCTAAAGACCCTTATGTGCAGTCGATAGTTGATAAATGGACGGCTATTCAAGATGCTGAAATAAAAAAAGTTATAGACAATCCTTACGAGGTTATTTATACTGCAAAAGAAGTTTTAGACGGTACAGACGCTTCGGGTAGAAGCAAACAGACCAACTTAGGGAAGATAGTGACTAAAGCAATGAGTTTTGCTTACAATAATGAAGTAGATGCTGTATTTGTAAATGGCGGTTCTTTTAGGATAGATGATGAATTAGAAGGCGATATAAGTAGTTTTGATATTTTTAGAGTATTACCATTTGGAGGTAATTTATTAAAAGTAAATATTAAAGGAAGCTTGTTAAACGATGTGTTAGATTACGGAAAACAAAGTGCTGGAACAGGAGCATACTTGCAACGTTATAACATTACACAGGATGCAGAAACTGGTAATTGGCTTGTAAAAGGAAAGCCTATAAATGCAGAAGAGTCCTATTGGATAGCAACATCAGATTATTTATTAAAAGGTTTTGATGTTCCTATGCTAAAAACGGGTGAGCCAAGAGTGATTAATGTAGTTACTCCAAATGCAGAAAGTTTGGCTGGAGATATTAGAAAAGCCGTTATTGCTTACCTAAAAACACTATAATCTATTGAGTTTACTTCCAGATCAATTTAAACTTATTGAGCTTGCTAAAGCTAAAATGCCCTACGGAAAATTTAAAGGCAGATTTTTAATCGATTTACCAGAACATTATATTGTTTGGTACAAGCAAAAAGGATTTCCAAAAGGAAAATTAGGCAATCAATTAGAGCAAATATTCGAGATTAAAGTAAATGGCCTAGAACCTATGATTAGAACTATTAGAGATAGGTTTTAATTTATTATTGTATTTTATTAATAATTAGAAGGTTGTAATATTAATTATTACAATAACTATTTTATTCAGTTTAATCCTATCTCTTACTAATACACGCTTAACTTTTATTACCTTTGCATCCCGTAAAGACAAAACAATGGCGCAACAAACCAAGTATATTTTCGTTACGGGAGGCGTTTCCTCTTCATTAGGAAAAGGCATTATAGCCGCATCACTTGCTAAGCTACTTCAAGCAAGAGGCTACAAAACAACCATACAAAAATTAGATCCCTACATAAATGTAGATCCAGGAACACTAAACCCTTATGAACATGGCGAATGTTATGTTACAGAAGATGGTGCAGAAACAGATTTAGATCTAGGTCATTATGAGCGATTTCTAAATGTAAATACGTCTCAGGAAAATAACGTTACTACTGGTCGCATTTATCAAAGTGTTATAGAAAAAGAGCGTCGTGGAGAGTTTTTAGGTAAGACAGTGCAAGTTGTTCCTCATATAACCAATGAAATTAAGGAACGTATACAAATGCTAGGTAAGCACGGTGATTATGATATCGTGATTACTGAGATTGGAGGTACTGTTGGAGATATTGAGTCTTTACCATATATAGAAAGTGTAAGGCAATTAAAGTGGGAACTAGGAGATGATAATGCATTAGTTATTCACTTAACATTAATCCCTTACTTATCTGCAGCTGGAGAGTTAAAGACAAAACCTACGCAACATAGCGTAAAAACATTAATGGAAAGTGGTATAAAAGCCGATATCCTTGTTTGTAGAACAGAGCATGAATTGTCTGATGACCTTCGTGATAAACTAGCATTATTCTGTAATGTAAAGCGTGAAGCCGTTATACAATCTATTGATGCCTCTACAATATATGATGTTCCTAATCTTATGTTAGAAGAAGGTTTAGATGTTATTACTTTAGATAAATTAAAACTTTCTAAGGACACCCAACCAGATCTTACACATTGGAATGCCTTTTTAAAACGACATAAAAATCCGACTTGTGAAGTAACTGTTGGTTTGGTAGGTAAGTATGTTGAGCTGCAAGATTCTTATAAATCTATTTTAGAAGCATTTATTCATGCTGGAGCAGAGAATGAGGTAAAAGTGAATATAGAAAGTATACACTCAGAATTTATTGATGATGCTACTATAAAAGACAAAATATCTCATTTAGATGGTATCTTAGTTGCACCTGGTTTTGGAGAACGTGGTATAGAAGGAAAGGTAGATGCTGTAAAATTTGCAAGAGAAAACAACTTACCATTTTTTGGTATTTGTTTAGGTATGCAAATGGCTGTTATAGAGTATGCAAGAAATGTACTTAACCTTTCAGATGCTAATTCTATCGAGATGGATGACAGTACTAAAAACCCTGTTATCGCAATAATGGAAGATCAAAAGAACATTACCCAAATGGGTGGCACAATGCGATTAGGTTCTTGGGAATGTAAATTAAAAGATGGTTCTAAAATCCATGAGATTTACAATTCTCAAACCATACACGAGCGTCACAGACATCGTTATGAATACAATAATAAATATAAGGAGCAATTAGAAGCTGCAGGTTTAATTAGTACAGGTATAAATCCAGATACAGGATTAGTTGAAACTATTGAGCTTAAAGACCATCCTTGGTTTATAGGTGTGCAATACCATCCAGAATATAAAAGTACAGTAGCAAATCCGCATCCATTATTTGTTGGCTTTGTTGAAGCTTGTAAACAATATTCTCAAAACAGATAACATAAGAACTCGTGCCAAGTTGGCACATCATTAATAAATGGGCGTGTTTTTGAAACGTCCAATTCCACAGAAGATAAATACATGGAAAATAAAAAATTTGACCTTAACTCATTAATCGGTTTTATATTAATTGGTGGTATTCTAATTTGGATGCTTTATAGAAATGCACCAACCGAAGAAGAACTTCAAGAAAAAGCAACTACAGAGCAAGTTGAAAAAGCAAACGAAACTAATGAAGTTGCTACACCAACTACTGTTGACTCTACTCAGGTAGCCACTACAGAAACAGACTCTATAAAACAAGCTAGGGCTAATGCACAATTAGGATCATTCGGTTATTCAAACCAATATGATAATGGCACAGTAACAACATTTGAAAATGACGTTTTGTTTTTAAAGGTAGCAAACAAAGGAGGTCAAATAGTTGAGGCTAAAATGAAGAATTTTAAAACCTACGACTCTATTCCTGTTCATCTTATAAAAGATAACAACGCATCTTTCAATATTAATTTTAAAACGTCTGACAACCGCACTTTAAATACTGAAAACTTAGCATTTGAGCCTACTTTATCTAAAAGTGGTGACAACCAAGTTTTAAGTATGAAGCTTAAGGTTTCAAATTCTGAGTATCTAGAATACCGTTATGAGCTAAAGCCAGGTGAGTATATGTTAGATTTTTCTATAAACTCTAAAGGCTTAGAAAATGTATTAAATACATCTGAAGCTGCTGTGCTTAACTGGAAATTAAAAGGATATAGGCACGCTAAGAGTATTTCTTATGAAAACCGATATACTGAGGCTATATATGAGTATGAAGATGGTAAAGATGATTACTTAGGACAGCAAGACTTTACAGATGATGAAGAGGAAGATGTTACTTATGTAGCATTTAAACAACACTTCTTTACTTCAATCTTACTTACAGATACGCCTTTTAAAACAGGTAAGTTTACGTCTAAAAATTTGGTTGAAGATGAAGATATAGATACGGTTTATACAAAGGAATTTACAGCACAGTTTCCATTAGAAACTAAAGGTGGTGAAATAGATTATAATATGAATTGGTACTACGGTCCTTCAGATTATAAAATCTTAAATGATTATGATAGGAATCTTGATGAGGTTATTCCATTAGGTTGGGGAATCTTTGGATGGATAAACCGTTATGTATTTATACCATTCTTTGCATTTATTACAAGTTTTGGAGTTGTATCTTATGGTGTGGCAATTATAATTATGACAATTGTTGTAAGAATAGTGCTGTCTCCAGTTACTTATAAATCTTACTTGTCTCAAGCTAAGATGAAAGTTCTTAAGCCAGAAATAAATGAGCTTAATGAAAAGTATAAGGACAACCCAATGAAAAAGCAGCAAGAAACAATGAAGCTGTATAGTAAGGCAGGCGCAAGCCCAATGAGTGGTTGTTTACCGGCACTTATGCAATTGCCTGTATTCTATGCATTGTTTCAATTTTTCCCAAGTGCATTTCAACTAAGGCAGAAAAGTTTCCTTTGGGCAGATGATTTGTCAAGTTATGATACTATTGCAGAGTTACCTTTTAGCATTCCATTTTATGGCGACCACGTGAGTTTGTTCCCAATATTAGCATCTGTAGCTATCTTCTTTTATATGACGATGACTACTGGGCAAACCATGCAGCAAAACTCTCAGCCAGGAATGCCTAACATGAAGTTTATCATGTACTTGTCGCCATTATTAATGTTGTTCTTCTTTAATAACTACGCGAGTGGTTTATCATTATATTACTTTATCTCTAACCTTATTACAATTGGTATTATGTTAGTTATTAAGAATGTAATTATAGATGAAGATAAGATTCACGCTAAGATAGAAGCAAACAAGAAGAAGCCTAAAAAACAAAACAGATTTTCTAAGAAAATGCAAGAAATGATGGAACAGGCAGAAGCTCAGAAAAATGCAAAAAAATAGACAACTAAAACTAATTTGGGATTTTAGAGGTCCAGATGCAGAGCCTATAGCTAAACATCATGAGATTCACCTCAAAGAATATTTTCAAATTGAGTGTAAAGAACATTTTGGCATAGGTGTTGAAAGCCTTTCAGAAATGCATAGTATAGCATATGTAATAGTTTTAGAAACAGAAATGAAAACTGTTAGAGATGCATTAAAACCACATAGAGGTGTAGTACACGCTGTAAAAAATTAAGACTAATGTGTTAGTTCTTATAGCTTTATTACATTTGTAAAAATTTAAATATATGATGAAGAATATTTTATTAGCAGCCTTTTTTATAGTTACAACTACTGTAAGTATGGCACAATCTAAAGTTGGAACAGTAGATGTAGATTTTATCTTAACCAACATGACAGATGAGCTTAAAAAAGTTAATGACAGTCTTGCAAATTACGAGGCATCATTATCTGCACAACTGCAAACAAAGATGACAGACTATGAAACTAAGTACAAAGCTTTTGATGCTGCTCAAGCAACGATGACTGATGCTATGAAGCAAACTAAAAGTCAAGAAATTGCTAACGTAGAGAATGATATAATGCAGTTTAGAAAAAATGGTTCTCAATTGTTAAGTTTAAGAAGAGATCAACTTTTAGCGCCTTTATACCAACGTATAGGTAAAGCTTTAGATGCTGAAGCTAAAGCACAAAACTATTCTCAGGTTTTAAACATAGGTTCTGGAGCATTAGGCTATGCCGATCCAAAATTTGATGTTACAGAAGCTGTAATGAAACGTATGGGAGTTACTATTAAACAACAGCAACCGCAAGGACAGAATTAAAGTATTTAATTCAAGTACAAAAAAAATCCCGTTCAAATTGAACGGGATTTTTTTGTTATATATAAGCTTTAATTTATCTACTATAATTAGGAGATTCCTTAGTAATAGTAACATCGTGAGGATGACTCTCATTAATTCCTGAAGACGTAATTTTCACAAAACGTCCGGTCTCTTTTAAGGTATCTACATCCTTAGCACCACAATAACCCATACCAGCGCGCAAACCACCAATAAATTGATGTATGCTTTCATAAAGTTCACCTTTATAAGGTACACGTCCTACAATTCCTTCTGGTACTAGTTTCTTGATGTCATCTTCAACATCTTGAAAGTAACGATCCTTAGAACCTTGTTTCATAGCTTCTACAGAACCCATACCACGATATGATTTAAACTTTCTTCCTTCGTAAATAATAGTTTCGCCAGGAGATTCTTTTGTACCTGCCAATAAACTACCTAACATTACAGTATCTGCACCTGCAGCAATGGCTTTAGGTATATCTCCAGTATATCTTATACCGCCATCTGCAATAACAGGAACGCCAGAGCCTTTAATAGCAGCAGCTACTTCTAATACCGCAGAAAATTGAGGAAATCCTACGCCTGCAACCACACGTGTTGTACATATAGAACCTGGACCAATACCTACTTTTACAGCATCTGCACCAGCTTCAACTAAATATTTAGCAGCTTCTCCAGTAGCAATGTTACCAACAATTACTTCTAATTTTGGAAATTTCTTTTTTACATCTTTTAATACAGCAACAACACCTTTAGTGTGACCATGAGCAGTATCTATAATCAAAGCATCTACACCAGCATTTACTAATGCTTCTGCACGCTCAACTGCATCTCCGGTTACGCCAATCGCTGCAGCAACACGCAAACGGCCATATTCATCTTTATTAGCAATTGGCTTTTGAGAAAGTTTAGTAATATCTCTAAATGTAATTAAGCCAACTAATTTATCTTCAACACTAACTACGGGTAACTTTTCAATTTTGTGCTGTTGTAAAATATCTTCAGCGTCTTCTAAAGAGGTACCTTCAGATACAGTGACAAGATTTTCTGAAGTCATTACTTCACTTATCGAGCGACTGTAATTTTTTTCAAACCTAAGATCACGATTGGTTACTATTCCTAATAATTTACCATTATCATCTACGATAGGAATACCGCCAATACTAAATTCTTTCATACTAGCTTGAGCGTCTGCTACTGTAGCAGTGATAGGCAGTGTTACAGGATCTATGATCATACCACTTTCTGCACGCTTAACTTTACGTACTTTAAGCGCCTGCTTTTTAATGCTCATATTTTTATGAAGTACACCAATACCACCTTCACGAGCCATGGCAATAGCCATTCTACTTTCTGTAACAGTATCCATAGCAGCAGATACAATTGGTACATTAATAGTTATGTTGCGCGTAAATTTAGATTTTATACTGACTTCTCTAGGAAGTACTTCAGAAAAGGCTGGAACAAGAAGGACATCATCATAAGTTAATCCTTCTCCTAATATTTTGTTTTCGTGTGCAGTCATAGCAATTAAATTGGCTTCTGAAGTATAGAAGTGAGTTCGTGTTTAATTGCGTGCAAAGATAACGATTAAATTCCTCAAATACGTTGTAAAACATAAATTTACAAGCATTTAATATTAGTAACATTTAGGTATCCTAAGTGTATAATTTAAATTGAATCTTAATGATATTATTAATAATCTGTCTCTTATACACATCTCCGAGCCC
>OJEH01000765.1_pt1 | contig 9852 bp, 7 predicted proteins | sample 1593001 | NCBI WGS metagenome assembly OJEH01 (sample SAMN05416886, study PRJEB24817) | seawater metagenome | isolation source: Sea water | place: Canada:Atlantic | collected 2013-11 | reverse complement strand
CTTGCGCAGGCAGCGATGAGTCACTATTCACACCCCCCGCTTTATAACCTCTAGATACTAAACCATAAACCATAGCCCTTTTCTCCAGTTGATATTGCAGAGCAATACGACCACCCCACAGATCCTCGTCGACGCTGTGCGCTACACCATCGCTGTCACTGTATGCTGCATCACGATTCTCTAGTCTTAAGCCAGCAATCAGATTCAGGTCAGAGGCGATATCGATATCCAATTGGCCGTAAATCGCTCGATTTGTAGTATCAAAATTGCTTGTAAAGTCATCGTCGTTATAAGTGTACTGGCGCAAGAGTTCCTCGTCCTGATCTCTAGCATAAACACCCAAAACCCACGCAAAATTAACTCTTCCCAAAACACTAATAGAATTTTTGGAGACTAACTTAATATCGAGGGTGCTATTACCCCGGTCCCGTAAATAGTTATCTTCAGAATTATATTCCCACCCTTCACAGTCCTGGCCTGAACATATGAAAGGGAATGCCCAGTCTTCGTCATAACCATACTCAAGATCACTATCGGCGTAACTCATTAAACTAACCACATCAAATAGCTCATTTGTCTGCCAGTGACTGTGTATCGCAAACGCACTAGACTCTTGCCGATCGTGTCCCGGCTTGTCAGACAGAGTCCTTCGAGTATTATCCAAAGAAAATGCATCATAGCCGTTGTCGGCATCAACCTTAAAAAGGGTTAACTTGAGGCTGAGATCTTCACTGGCTTGCCAATCTACAATCGCCCGCAGACTAAGCTCATCGATGTTGTCAGTGTCATCCCTTTGTAAAAAGTCATTAGTGATATATCCGTCACTGGTATGGCTTTGCGCAGCCACACGATAATTCATCGTGTTATTTAAGGATCCACCCAGCGCACCAGACACAGTTTTAGTATTGTGATTTCCTATTCCTAGCGAGAGGTTACCTTGAGTAATTTCAGTGGGCTGGTTAGCAGTAAGATTAATTAAACCTGCTAATGCATTGGCACCATAGAGCGTTCCCTGTGGTCCACGCAGTATTTCAATTTGGTTAATATCCATAGTGGTAGCTGCACCAGCAATGCCTGTGAAATCAATACCGTCTACCAAAATGCCCACTGAAGGGTTGAGGGGTTCGATGAACTGACTGCGCTCACCAATGCCACGAATTTGTATAAATCGCCCTCTTGATGCACCACTAGAAAAGTTAACATTGGGAGCCAAATTTAACAGCTGTTCTAGATGCTTGGCCTGGCGATTTTTAATTATGGAACTATCAAGAACAGTTATGCTAGCGGCAGTATTTAACAACGTTGTATCACGGAAATCTGAGGTGACTATGACCTCTTCAATTGAGGTTGCAGTGAAACCGATCGTCGGTAAAAATAAAATGGGGATGACTAAAAGTTTTTTCATCAAGTTAACGCTGCAGTATCGAGAAAAAACCACAGGATTTTTTGGAAGTAACATATAGAGCCTCAGTAACAGTTGTTAAGGAGACCCGGAATGAAAAGACGGAGTACAGGCAAAAGATGTCCTATTCCTACGCCGGTATAATCCGGATCAGGTTCAAAGGGTACTTCTCAGGTCAAGTGCAGCTGACCGCCCCTTAGGAATCTCTATGGTAACATGTCGTTAGAGAAAATAGATCAATCAAGATGACTGATATCATTATTTTTTGAATGAGCAACCAAATTTTTTAGTCGCCTTTACCGAATAGTTAAATTGAGGAAATATCAAGTATGAAAAAAATAAATTTGTATCTTATGACTCTTGTTGTGCTGCTGTTTTCGACGGGCTGTCAGAAGGACACTCCGGCATCAGCAACAACGACACCGGTAATAATGACATCGCCAGAAATTGTTGCATTCCTCGACGATCTGTTCTTAGAAGAATTACGAGAGAGTCCTCAATCAATGACCTATTTAGGCATGCGCGAACGCTACGATGAATGGAATGATATTTCAGATACAGCTCGCAACAAAAACCTCGACATGACTAAGCAGCATTTAGCAAAAGTGATGGCTATTGACCTTTCTAATGCAAATGCCTCAGTCAAACTCAGCGTGGAAATGTTTATACAGCAGGCCAATCAGCAAATAGAAGGCGATCAATGGCGTTATCACAGCTACCCTGTTAGTCAAATGCGTGGCGTACACAGCATGATTCCATCCTTTCTCATTAATCAGCACCTAATTGCTGATAAAGAAGAGGCTCAAGCCTATATAGAAAGAATCACTAACAGTGCGACTCTATTGGAACAAGTTGTTGAGCAACTAAAAATTCGTCAGCAAAAAGGTATTGTGGCACCGAAATTTGTCTTCCCATTAGTGATGGCATCTATTGATAATATTCTTAAAGGGGCGCCATTTAGTCAAGGCCCAGACAGTACTATTTTTGCTGACTTTAAAGCCAAAGTCGCAAAGCTAGAACTATCAGAAGCCGATAAAAATAATCTTACTTTGGCAGCATCCGTCGCACTGCAAGATAGTCTTTCACCGGGCTATCAAAACCTATTATCTGTATTGAGAAAGTTAGAGGCAGAAGCAACTAACGATCATGGTGTATGGAAGTTCCCCAATGGAGAGGCCTTTTATAATTTCGCGCTTCAGCGAACTACCACAACTGATTTAACCGCAGAGCAAATCCATACTAAAGGACTTTATGAAGTAGCTAGAATTCAGGGTGAGATGTTAGAGATCATGCAAGCCGTTGGTTTTGAGGGCGATTTACAGGCATTTTTTGACTTTATGCGTAATGATCCTCGCTTTTATTTTCCAGATACTCCCGAGGGGAAACAGGCCTACCTTGATCAAGCTACCCAGTTGATTAATGATATGAACACAAGACTTGATGAGTTATTTATTACCAAACCTAAAGCCGACTTAGTGGTTAAAGCGGTAGAGCCGTTCAGAGAGGCTTCAGCGGGCCAGGCGTTTTACCAGCGTCCTGCGCCAGATGGTAGCCGCCCTGGAACTTATTTTGCCAACCTTTACAAAATGGGTGACATGTCTAAATATAATATGGAAGCGCTGGCCTATCATGAGGGTATCCCGGGGCATCACATGCAAATTTCAATTGCTCAAGAGCTTAAAAACATACCCAAATTTCGCCTCTTTGGAGGTTACACCGTCTTTAGCGAAGGCTGGGGACTGTACTCTGAATCGGTGCCAAAGGAAATTGGTATGTATGCAGACCCCTATTCCGATTTTGGACGTCTGTCTGGTGAGCTATATCGTGCTTGTCGCCTAGTTGTCGACACGGGGATTCATGCAAAAAAATGGTCTCGGGAAAAGGCCTTAGATTATATGAATTCTAATGTGCCCCACTCTACTAACTATAATGTAAGACAGATAGAGCGCTACATCGTTATGCCTTCCCAAGCCACAGCCTATAAAATCGGTATGCTTAAAATCCAAGAGCTAAGGGCACATGCAGAAGCCTCCCTGGGGCAGAAATTTGATATTAGACAATTTCATGACGTCGTCCTAAAGGATGGTTCCGTGTCACTTCCCATCCTAGAAGACAATGTAAATACTTGGATATCTGAGTCAAAAATTTAAAGGAATATACAATGCAAAAAGTAATCGCAATCGTTTTCGCGGTACTACTTTCCTCGATTACTCATACCACTGAGCTTGAGCAAAAAGCACTCAATAGTCTTTATGATGAAATTTGGCATCACACGATGATTTCATCACCCACCTATGCGACCTATGTGGGTTATCCTGGGCAAAACGGCCGGTGGTCTGACATTTCTCTTGAGACAGTAAAAACAAATAAAGAGAAGCGAAGAGAGTTCCTGGAACGACTTCGTGCGCTTAACTCTGAGAATCTGGATGAAGATAGCCTACTCGGATGGCAACTTGTAGAGAAAAATTTGTCTGATGAAATTGACGGCTATGCTTTTCCTGAGGAATTTATACTCATTCATCAAAGAAGCGGTGTGCAACAAGATATCGCAGATACCTTGTCAATGATGCCAAAAGCTAGCCGCCAAGATTTCACCGATCGAATTGCTCGGTTGCAGGGCGCAGCTGACTATATTGATCAAAATATTTTAATGCTAAGGGAAGGCCTGAGAAGAAATATTACCCCTCCGCAAATAACGCTTCGCGATGTGCCCGATCAAATTCGCAATACAACACCAGAGGATCTATTAAAAAGTCCGCTCCTTAAAAGCTTTAGTAACTTTCCTAAGAGTATGAGTAAAGACGAACAGAATAAAATTATTAATGAGGCAATCGCTATTGTCAAAGACAGCACTTATCCTGCTTTCGCACGGCTATTAACGTTCTTAGAAAACGACTACATACCGAACGCTAATAGCTCAATCGCCCTTTCTGATATGCCTAACGGCGCTAATTGGTATCGTCACCGTGCTAAGCGTTTCACAACCTCTGACCTAACGCCACAGCAGATTCATTCACTCGGCCTGCGAGAGGTCAAACGTATACGCAAACAAATGGACAACGTCATTGCTGAATCTGGATTCAATGGTACTTTTGAGCAATTTACTACCTTCCTAAGAACAGACCCGCAATTTTATATGACGTCAGCAGAGAGCTTATTAGCAGGTTATCGTGACATCGCCAAACGTGCTGATCCAGAGCTTGCAAAGATGTTTGGCAAGCTTCCGAGAATGCCCTATGGCGTAATCCCCATTCCGGACTATGCGGCAAAATCTCAGACTACAGCATACTACTGGGGCGGTTCTAGCAAAGATGGGCGTCCAGGTTATTTTTATGCCAATACCTATGCATTGGAAACACGGCCTACCTGGGAGATGGAGGCGCTGACTCTGCATGAAGCTATGCCCGGGCATCACTTACAAATATCACTGGCCCAAGAGCTGCCAGAGACTCATGCCCTATTACAGAACCTGAGCTACACCGGATTTGTGGAGGGATGGGGTCTATATGCAGAAAGTTTAGGTGATGAAATGGGGTTTTATCAGGATCCATACAGTAAATTTGGGCAACTCACCTATGAAATGTGGAGAGCAGTTCGGCTGGTTGTTGACACCGGCATGCACCTTTTCGGATGGGATCGTCAAAAATCGATTGATTTCTTCGCCAGTAATACAGCGAAAAGCATGCACGACATAGAAGTCGAAATTGATCGCTATATTTCATGGCCCGCTCAGGCGCTTGCTTACAAAATCGGTGAGCTTAAATTTAAAGAGCTGCGTGCCAGGGCCACCGAGAAACTCGATGAAAAATTCGATCTACGCAGCTTCCATGACCAGTTGCATGAAAAAGGGGCATTACCCTTGGATGTTCTCGACCACCGCACAGATATTTGGATTAACAGTCAATTGTAGCAACTGCCCTCAAACCGTGCATGCGAGTATGCGGCTAACCTCACTCAGAGAACGGCCTGACTGCTCGCAAAGGCTATTAAAAATTTCCTGCACACGCCTCAAATCTCGCTGAGAATTGACACTAAACTTTTCGATGAAACCATGGTGTACTAGAGCATCACAGACATCTTTAGTCATTAAAAAAGTATCTTTACCCATACTCCTGAGCATCATTGGACCACTGTTCCCTCCTAATCTAGAACCTTGTTTTTTTAACTCCAACCACAGACCTACGATGTCCTCTGTGGGCCAATCAGCTATAAAAGCGCCAAAGCTACCATGACGCCTTTGTTGATCAAGTACATAAACCGCGTTGTGACGGACTGCAACTATTTTAGTAAAATGTCTCACGATAGTCGTATCCTGAGCGAGCTCCTCCAATCGTTCATCACTAAAATGTGCCACAGCTAACGGATTGAACTTAGCAAATGCACTTTCAAATCCAGGCCATTTATAATCGATGATACGCCACACAAAACCCGCCCTAAAAATACAACGGGTCATCATCGACAAATACCGATCATCAGTTATTTTTGACAGTTCTTCTGGCGTTGCAATCGAAGGGAGGACTCCCTCTAATATCGCAGAAGACCCCTTATTCATAGCGGCTAGCTCGTAAAGCGTTTGAAAAGATGTCACTGTTTGAGAACTCCTGAAAAAAAACTTACCAAACCTGCGTGATATCAATAATGAAACCCACAGCTATAAACGCTAAGATCAACCCAAAAAATTTGTTAATCCAAACACTAACCTTTTGAAAACGCTGGATAGACCCATAACGAGTAATGATTACGACCACCAACAAATACCAAAGCATATCGACGCCACCTGCAATTAGCGCAAGAGCCATTTTTTCACCCACACTACTATCTAGTCGAACAAACTGACTGAACAAGGCGGTAAAAAAGATCAGTATTTTAGGGTTAAACAATGCTATTGCTAAGCCGTCTCTGATCGCTAATACGTTGGATGATAGAGCTTTCGAAGGCACTATCACTTCGTCGGCGTGAGTCTCTGAAGAAAGCAACCGAAACGCCAAGAACAGTAAGAATAGACATCCTATTACTTGGATTATGTCAAATATCTGCTGATAATTACTAATAACCGCAGACAAACCAAAGGTTGTTATTGCGGCATAGAGCATAATCGCAAAGCCATGGCTTATTGCCGCCCAAGAACCCGCCATCGGCCCTCTTGCCAGAGTATGATTTACCACTACCACCAAACTTGGCCCTGGAGACATTGCTCCCAATAAGCACGCCACGAACACGGTCACCCAAAAACTCAAATCAGCATTGCCTAGTAAAATTTCATTCATAGGTTTTTATACAGTTATCAGTGAATAAAACAAGCTTATTTTAGCGCAAAGGCCTTATTTAGATTCATGGTCGTACCATAAATTCGTGAACTGCATCACAGCTTAGCGCAATTAATACTTTTGGATTATATGAATTATTATGCGAAGCATTAGAATTCAATGTAGGAATGTAGATCGCTTGAGTAGCGTTATTTAGGGCGTGTGGATTAGTAGTAAAACAACTTAGGATGAGCAAATGGATTTTGATAACTTGACGGCCCAAACTACACAGTCGGCATGCACTGATGCCGGTATGACTTTAGAGGGCGCGTTTAATCAAGGAATCGACGCGTTTGCCGGGTATGTTGCCGGACTCGATGAAGACGACAGGGCTCACCTGGAAGCAGTAGTGTACGAGTATGCTATCTAAGGTTTTGAGATACTCGTTCAAATAGCTCACTACGCTCAGAGACATTCAACATAGCAATTCGCTTATAAATTTCTTCTACCGATTCTGCTGCGGGAGTTCTAACGGATTTACTACCGCCAGTTTCATAGAGAGATTCTGGAGTAATTCCAAAAAAATTAGCAATTCTAACCACTGAATCGCGCCTCGGCTCCCGAGTCACTTCGCTAAGAATACGGTTAATTGTGGGCTGCGGAACTCCTGTAGCCCTCGAAAGCGCACTCTGCGATAGATTATTGTCACGCATTAGCTTCGAAAGTTGCTTACTTATATCTAATTTCATTGTAATCCCCGCTCATTAATACTTTCAGATCTTATTATTATTATTGTAGACCAGTATCCCATCGATCAAAGATATCCCTTTCATTTAAAACCAAAATAACAATGATGCAGTGTAAACCACAGCACATCCATTTAAAGTGACTATCGCAATTATAGCTAACACTTATCGATAGTGGAATATTATGCTCGCAATATCTATGTAATACCACATCATCTTAATCCGTAAAGGAATATACATATACTGAAAAGGTCTAAGGGCCGCGCTTAAATTGCATATGCAATTATCCAATTTTTAATACCTTAGCGTAGTAGAGAACGTATCTAATACGATAATACTGAAAATATCCCATTCATATTTACACAACCAACACTGCATTAATACATATTTTGATGTTCACATTTCCATATATAAGCATTATTTGACAACGCATTTAATAACCCTTCGCGCTATCTACTAGCGCGGTTTAGCCGGTATCAATATCGATATTAACCGATCGGGTCGGTCAGTAATTATGCCGTCAGCGCCCATATCAATTAGTGCCTTCATTGACTTAGCATCGTTAACCGTCCATACATCAACCTTCAGATTGAGCTCATGAGCAAGATTAACTAAACTTTCTCGTACTATGCTCACACCAGCATACTCCATCGGCAATTGGATAGAATACCCTGGAGAATTAAATAAATGACCTAAATGAACTCTCTCAAGAAAAACCAACCAAGTTACTTCACTCTGACCCAAAGATGTTGGGACCGCTGGGCAGGTGTCTCGAAAATATCGCAATATTGAACTGTGAAACGATCCCACGACGACCTGATCTTGTAAGCCATGGCTGACTATTAACTCACAAAGAGCATCAGCTGAACTGGTCGCTTCAGGCTTAAGTTCTATTAAGTAGCGTTGATTTGGTAGGCGCTGAAAAAGCGCCTTTAGCGCAGGAACGCGTAGAACTGATGTCTCGCTTTTATTTGGGTAATCAAGCATATGGTAGCCTGCTCGATAAGACTGGATATCTGCTAAATTCATTAAAGCGATTAGCCCACTTCCATCGGTTGTGGTACCAATCTCAGGATCATGGCGCACCACAAGCACACCATCGGCGGTTAAATGCACATCTACTTCTATAATGTCAGAACCAATATCAACCGCATTGACCGCGGCCTCTATCGTATTACCCGGGGCCAACCCCCTTCCTCCACGATGGGCTATAACTGCAAAACCAGTATTCTTATAAAAAGCGACGTCATCAACAGGTCCATAGCCTGGAATAATCAACAAGCAAAGATAGCTGATTCCTAGCCCGGCAATTAGTTTCAATGTCAATTTCATGGAGTACCTTTTTAGGTTGTTGCAGCAATAGATCTCACAGATATCATCTAACTCACATGTCTGTTATCGATCAAATCATTCACTACCGCAGGGTCAGCCAGCGTTGATGTATCTCCCAGACTATCCAACTCATTAGCGGCTACCTTACGGAGAATACGACGCATGATTTTCCCAGAACGTGTTTTCGGCAAGCCCGAGGCCCACTGAATAATGTCAGGTTTAGCGATCGGGCCAATTTCTTTGACGCACAAGGCTATTAATTCAGACCGCAAGGTATCATCAGGTTCAACATTAGACATAGGTGTCACGTAACAATAGATACCCTGACCCTTGATATCATGAGGGTAACCAACCACAGCAGCCTCGGAAATTTTCTCATGTAATACCAGCGCGCTTTCAACTTCAGCAGTACCCATCCTATGCCCAGAGACATTGAGCACATCATCAACTCTACCAGTAATCCAATAGTAACCATCAGCATCACGCTTGGCGCCATCTCCGGTAAAGTAGTAACCAGGATACGCACTAAAATAGGTCTCGATACAACGCTTATGATCCCCGTAAACTGATCGAATTTGACTGGGCCAAGAGGATTTGATCATTAACAACCCTTCGCCCTCGCCTTCAATTTCATTACCTTCGGTATCTAAAAGAACCGGCTGAACACCAAAAAACGGCAGAGTGGCTGACCCTGGCTTTAGATCAGTTGCACCAGGAAATGGTGTCAACATGTGGCCACCTGTCTCAGTCTGCCACCAAGTATCCACGACAGGGCAACGAGAATCTCCAATGACCCGATAATACCATTCCCATGCCTCAGGATTAATAGGCTCTCCGACTGTGCCTAACAGCTTTAGAGATGCCCTTGATGTGCTCTGAACAAACTTATCCCCCGCACCCATTAATGCGCGAATAGCCGTTGGCGCCGTATAGAATTGGTTAACCTTATGTTTATCAATAACCTGCCAAAACCGTGATGCATCTGGGTAGGTAGGCACGCCCTCAAACATTAATGAGGTACCGCCATTACACAAGGGACCGTATACAATATAGCTGTGGCCAGTAATCCATCCCACATCAGCTGTGCACCAGTAAATATCGCCGTCCTTATAATCAAACGTATATT
>OJEH01000725.1_pt1 | contig 10112 bp, 5 predicted proteins | sample 1593001 | NCBI WGS metagenome assembly OJEH01 (sample SAMN05416886, study PRJEB24817) | seawater metagenome | isolation source: Sea water | place: Canada:Atlantic | collected 2013-11 | reverse complement strand
GGTCCGGATTCTCTGCGTTTTTAAACGGCCACATTCTACTTCTTAAGTAAAAGGTAATAACCATTAAGTGAGCGGCAAAAAACACGGTTAATTCAAACATAATCGGTACAAATGCCGGCATGTTTTCTAAATAACTAAAGCTTGGCTTACCTCCAATATCCATAGGCCAATCTTCAATCATAATGTAATTCATCATTGTCGTTCCTACTATCAGTCCAACACAACCGTACATAAAAGCTGCTATAGCGATTCGCGTAGGCTCTAAGCCCATTGCTTTGTCGAGTCCGTGCACTGGAAAAGGTGTAAATATCTCTTCGATGTGGTGCTTTTCGGCCTTAACTGTTTTAACAGCTGATAATAATACATCATCATCTGTATAAAGTGCGTGAATAACTTTTGAAGATTCCATAGGCTACTCTTTTTTCTTTTTAGGGGTTACTACTGGCTTTGACTTTGAGTCGGTACGATTATCTGAACCTGTACCCGCTAAGCTTCCACCCGCTTCTCTAATATTTTTATAACGTTGCCCAGACGATTTTAAAATGGTCTTGACTTCTGCTTGTGCAATTACTGGGAACGTTCTCGCGTATAGTAAAAACAACACAAAGAAGAATCCAATAGTTCCAATGAAAATTCCGATATCAACAAATGTTGGTGAGAACATAGTCCATGATGATGGTAAGTAATCTCTGTGAAGTGAAGTCACAATAATTACAAAACGCTCAAACCACATTCCGATATTCACAACAATTGAGATAAAGAAGGAGAACATAATACTTGTTCTCAGTCTTTTAAACCACATAAATTGTGGTGAAAATACATTACATGACATCATAGCCCAATAAGCCCATGCATAAGGTCCCGTTGCTCTATTCAAGAAGGCATATTGTTCGTATTCAACTCCTGAATACCAAGCAATAAATAATTCAGTTATATAAGCGACACCAACAATGGATCCCGTAATCATAATGACGATATTCATTAATTCGATATGCTGAACTGTAATATAATCTTCAAGATTACATACTTTACGCATGATAATTAGTAAGGTATTTACCATTGCAAACCCTGAGAAGATGGCCCCTGCAACAAAATAAGGAGGGAAGATCGTTGTATGCCATCCTGGAATTACCGAGGTAGCAAAATCAAAAGATACAATAGTGTGTACTGATAATACCAAAGGCGTTGCAAGACCTGCAAGAACCAAAGAAACTTCTTCAAATCGCTGCCAATCTTTTGCACGTCCACTCCAACCAAAACTTAATAAAGAATAAATTTTCTTTTGGAACGGCCTTACAGCACGGTCGCGAATCATTGCAAAATCAGGCAATAATCCAGTCCACCAAAATACGAGTGAAACCGATAGGTATGTAGATATCGCAAATACATCCCACAATAATGGAGAGTTAAAGTTAACCCATAACGATCCAAATTGATTTGGGATCGGAAGTACCCAGTAAGCTAACCAAGGCCGGCCCATGTGAATAATTGGAAATAAGCCTGCTTGAATTACAGAAAAAATTGTCATGGCTTCCGCAGAACGGTTAATTGCCATACGCCATTTTTGTCTGAATAATAACAGGACTGCTGAGATTAGGGTACCAGCGTGACCAATCCCAACCCACCAAACAAAATTTGTAATATCCCAAGCCCATCCAACAGTTTTGTTGAGGCCCCAAGTACCAATTCCGGTGGAGACGGTGTAAACCATACATCCTAACCCCCAGCCAAAAGCTGCAAGTGCAATAGAAAATACTACCCACCATAGTTTGTTTGCTTTTCCTTCAACGGGAGCAACCACATCCAAGGTCACGTCATGGTATGACTTGTCCCCGGTAACTAATGGTCTTCTAATAGGTGCTTCGTAATGAGACGCCATAATACTTTTATATTATTTCTTAATTATTTTATGCTTCGTTTGTGTTTCTTACTTTCACTTGGTATACCACGTTTGGTTTTGTTCCTACGTGATCTAATAAATGATAAGCGCGCTCATCATCCTTAAGTTCTGTAATCGCACTTTTCTTATTGTTGATATCTCCAAACGCAATAGCGCCAGAGTCACACGCAGATGAACACGCTGTTTTGAACTCATCTGGATTTACTTCTCTTCCGTCACGTTTTGCGTCAAGGATTGTTTTCTGTGTCATTTGAATACACATAGAACATTTTTCCATAACCCCTCTAGAACGAACCGTCACATCTGGATTAATTACCATACGTCCTAAGTCATTATTCATGTGGTAATCGAACTCATCGTTCTCATTATATAAGAACCAGTTAAATCGACGTACTTTATAAGGACAGTTGTTTGCGCAATAACGGGTTCCTACACAACGGTTATAAGCCATGTGATTTTGCCCTTGTCGACCATGAGAAGAAGCTGCCACTGGACAAACAGTTTCACAAGGTGCATGGTTACAATGCTGACACATTATTGGCTGAAAAGCAACCTGTGGATTCTCAGATGGAATTTCCATCTCTCCAAAAGTACTTAACGAACTTCCAAGACCTTCAATATTATCTTTAGTTGTATTATCACCTTCAAAAGTTTCATCTGAAGAGTAATATCTGTCGATTCGAAGCCAATGCATATCACGACTTCTACGGATTTCTTGTTTGCCTACAACTGGAACATTATTTTCTGCGTGACATGCGATGACACAAGCCCCACATCCAGTACATGAATTCAGGTCGATTGAAAGATTAAAATGGTGCCCAATAGAGCGATCAAATTCATCCCATAAATCAACATCTGGTGAATCAACTGGAGTTTCTTCATGGTTCAATGACACCATGGTCATTGGGTTCCAATCGGCAGCAGACTCAGTATTAAAGATCTCCAAAGTAGTTTCTTTAATAATATCTCCCCTACCCATTAATGTATTGTGTAGCTGGACGCAAGCAAATTCATGCTTTCCGTCTGTTAGCTCAACTGTTGCGTTTTGAACTGTATTAAAGTTCGTATAAAAAGGATACGCGTTCACACCTGTTTGCATTTCAGCTTTAAGGCCTTCGCTACGTCCATATCCAAATGACATTCCCATCGTGCCTCGTGCTTGTCCAGGTTGAATAATCACTGGAACTTTAACAGTCACACCGTTTACGGTAACATTGGCGTATTTTCCATTCAAACCACCATTTGCATCGTGGCTGTTTTGACTGAAAAAAGTACTTGTTTCAAGGTAAAACCCTAATTCTTTAGCATCAAACTCAGACACGGTTAGGTAATTATCCCAAGTCGTTCTTGTTAGTGGGTCTGGAAATTCTTGTAACCATGGGTTATTCGCCTGTTGACCATCACCCATCCCTGTTTTAGGGTAAAGCGTTAACTCTATACCGCGAGTAGTCGCAGCGGCTAGTGCATTAGCTGCGTCTGATAGGCTTGAAATTTCACTCCCATCAAAAGCGTCAGCAGTCTCTACAGTTGCAGAGGTTGTTGATGTATAAATACCATCGTGAAGCGCATCGTTCCACGAGGCACCTTTTAAGATATTACTTTTCCAGTAAGACTTTACAAAATCGTGGTAGGACCCTGAAGTCCCAATAATTTCTAATAAAACATCTTGAAATTGTTTTGTATCAAACAACGGACGAATTGTTGGTTGCATAAGTCCGTAGTATCCTTTTTTAGTTTCTATATCACCCCAAGATTCTAAGTAATGAGGCGCGGCAGCAACATACTGTGATACCGAAGCAGTCTCATCATTTTTCATTGAGAAGGCAACTGATAGTTCTGTTTGTTTTAACCCTTCTATAAATGCAGTTGCATTTGGAAGTGTATAGGCAGGATTAACACCAGCCATTATAACAGCTCCAACGGTACCCGCATTCATGTCTGATACTAAATTGGCAACCGCTTTGTCATTCCCTAAACGGGTTTGAGTTGGATGAGCCGTATCAAACGCTTTACTGTCTAGCTTTTCATTGATCGCTAATACAATATTTTGTGCATTAACGTCTTGAATTCCTGTAAGAACAACTGCGTTAGAACCCGCTTTCAATAATTCTGAAGCGGCTCTGTCAACGGCTGTTTGTAAATTTGCAGGTAAAACTCCACCCACACTAGTGCCAAACAATTTTCCGTAAAGCTTTGCAAGAACAACTTTTTGTTGTGAAGGCTTAAGCGCTACACGATTATCTGCGTTGGCCCCTGAAAGAGACATGTTTGCTTCAAACTGAGTGTGACGTGACATTTTTCCGTTTTTCGGAACACGTCCTTTGGCATAAGCAGCATCAAATCCACCGCCTTGCCAGTCTCCTAAGAAATCAGCTCCGATAGATACGATCGTTTGTGCTTTAGAGAAATCGTAATTTACTAACCCTCTTTTGCCATATTTATTTTGGAATGCATCTGCTGCTGCTGATTCAGATATCGCATCATAAACCACGTGGCTTACGTTTGTATATTTTTGTTTAAATTCAGAAATTAATTTAGAAGTAGATGGACTTGCAAAGGTTTGTGTTAACAACACAATCGATTTGTCTGTACCTTTTAAAGCCTCTAGTTTTTGTGAAACTTCTGCAGTAAGTTCGCCCCAGCTAATTGCTTGACCGTCTTTTTGTGGACCTACAACTCTTTGGTTATCATATAAATCTAATACAGACGCTTGAACTCTTGCATTGATTCCGCCACACGTTTTAGCTAAACTATTAGACTCCACTTTAATTGGACGCCCTTCTCTTGTCTTAATTAAAACACTTGCAAAGTCGTATCCATTGGCAATAGCAGTCGCATAATGATTGGCGACACCAGGAATAATTTGTTCTGGCTGCACCACGTAAGGAATAGATTTAATAACAGGACCCTCACAGGCTGCTAAAGAGGCAGCAGCTGTACTAAATCCAACGTATTTTAAGAAATCACGACGTGTTGTACTTGAATCTTCTAGGGTTTCTTTGTCGCCTAGAAAATCATCTACAGGAATCTCTTGTGTAAATTCCTTTTGTTTAAGTGTCTCAACAGTAGAACTATGGTTCGGATTTAACTCCTCAACACTTTTCCAATATTTCTTGTTTAATGACATATATATAATGTTACTTGTTGATCGTTTTAATTAAATTCTAGTAATGACATTTTCCACATTCTAACCCGCCCATTTGTGCGGCAGTTAGTTGCTCAACTCCGTATTTCTTGGAGAGTGCTTCGTGAATCTTTTCATAATAACCGTTATCTTGAACTTTTACATTTGTTTCCCTATGACAGTTAATACACCAACCCATTGTGAGAGGCGAGAACTGATACATCACTTCCATTTCCTCAACAGGTCCGTGACAAGTTTGACATTCGAGTCCAGCTACTGTAACGTGTTGTGAGTGGTTGAAATATGCAAAATCAGGAAGATTGTGGATTCGCACCCATTTTACTGGTTTTGTTTTTCCTGTGTATTTTTGATCCACATCATCCCAGCCTACAGCATCATATAGTTTTTGGATTTCTCCGTCGTAAAACTCTTTGCTATACTCATCATTTCCAGTGCTCTCAGAAACCTCATAAATAGATTTGTGACAGTTCATACATACGTTAAGCGCAGGGATTCCTGAGTGCTTACTCACACGTGCAGAGGAATGACAATATTTACAGTCGATTCCATTATCTCCCGCATGTATTTTGTGAGAATAATGGATTGGCTGAATTGGTTGGTAGCCTTGATCTACTCCAACCTGAGAAAGATAGCCGTATACAAAATAAGCACTTGAAAGTAAAAAGAAGATTGCTGTGACCAACATTAAAAATTGGTTTTGAACAAACGCTTTCCAAAGTGACTTTCTTTTGACTGCTTCTGCAATCTCTACATTGTTTGCAGATGCAAAACGACGTAGGGTTTTATTTACTAAAAATAAGCCTAAGGCTAGCAACATAAAAAGAATCGCTAAAGCACCTAAGACAATATCCTGAGACACACCGCCTGAACTTTCCATAGTTGCTTGACTAGTGCCGGCAACCGCAACTGCAGGGGCTGCTTTTTCTTTTGCTGTATAGGCTAAGATATTATCAATGTCTTCATCAGAAAACTGTGGGAAAGCAGTCATTGCTGAGCCGTTGTATTCCGCATATATCTTATTGGCATAGACGTCCCCTGATTTGATCAGCGCAGAACTATTTCTAATCCACGAGTTAAGCCATACTCGGTCTAAACCTTCTGACTCACTCAACCGAGTCTCGACATTGCGAAGAGCTGGACCAGTCATTTTCTTGTCTAGCTGATGGCATGCCGCACAGTTTGCATTAAATAAAGATTTTCCTTTAACAGGATCTCCTTCTTGAGCAAAAACTGAAGTGAATATAATCGTTAAAAACAAAAGCCCTGTTGATAGTAATTTCGAGGGCGCGTAAAAGTTAAATCCTTGTTTCATAGTGTTGATAGGGGTAATTTCTAAACTTTGATACGGTTTCATCTCGCAAACAGATAGTGTTTGGGTGTGAAAATATTGCACAAAAGTAAGATATAATGTCCGTTTTTAAAATGTTAGATATGCGTAAATTTCTAATTTATAAACGTTCTAAATAAGTATAAGCTATAGTCTTTAAATTTATTCGATTACATTTGTAAAAGCAATCAAATACTATGAATAAAAATTGTTATAAATATTTCATTATAAGTGCCTTATTTACAGCACCTGTTTTAGCACAAGAGAGTATTGTTGTGATAAATAAAAGCGCAGAAATTGATCGTGTCTTAGCGCTCAAAAAAGAAATTAATGAGGCTAAGTCTTTTATTAAAATTCAAATATATAGCGGAAATAGATTAGGGGCTAATAAGGCTTTATATAAATACAAAGTTGATTTTCCGGGGCAATTTATAGAGATGAAATATGAAACACCAAACTATAAGGTTTGGGTGGGTAGGTTTAGGACTCGAATGGAAGCTGACCGAAAACTGGTTAAAGTAAAAAAACTTTTTCCCAATGCTTTTTTATTCACCCCTAGTTTGACTAAACTATAAACTTAAATTTATTTTAGTTTCTTTTTAACTTCCACTTCTTGGAACGCTTCAAGAACGTCTCCAACATGAATGTCGTTGTAGTTCTTTACTTGCATACCACAGTCGTAGCCTTTAGATACTTCTTTGGCATCATCTTTAAATCGTTTTAAAGAGCTTAATTCACCCGTATACACAACGACTCCTTCTCTGATTAAACGAATTCCAGAGTTTCTGTAAATTTTACCATTGGTAACCATACACCCAGCAATCGTTCCGATTTTAGAGATTTTAAACGTTTCTCTAATTTCAGCAGACCCTGTAATTTCTTCTTTAAAAACGGGAGATAACATACCTTCCATTGCGTCTTTAAGATCATTAATAGCATCGTAGATAATAGAGTACATTCGGATATCAATTTCTTCCTTATCAGCAATTTGTCTAGCACTACCCATTGGGCGGACATTAAATCCAATAATAATAGCATCCGATGCTGTTGCAAGCAATACATCACTTTCTGTAATAGCACCAACTCCTTTATGAATAATATTCACCTGAATTTCTTCTGTCGATAGCTTCTGGAATGAATCGGTCAAGGCTTCCACAGAACCATCCACATCCCCTTTAAGGATGATGTTAAGCTCTTTAAAGTCGCCTAATGCAATACGTCGACCAATTTCGTCAAGTGTAATATGACGTTGTGTTCTAACAGATTGCTCACGTTGTAATTGCGTTCGTTTAGCTGCAATTTGCTTCGCCTCACGCTCATCTTTAAAGACGTTAAATTTATCTCCTGCTTGTGGTGCACCATCCAATCCTAAAATAGATATTGGAGTTGAAGGTAAAGCTTCAAACACGTCATTTCCACGTTCATCATGCATGGCTCTTACCTTACCGCTATTTTTTCCTGCGAGAACATAATCACCAACTTTTAGGGTTCCTGCTTGAACTAATATTGTAGATACATAACCACGTCCTTTATCTAAAAAGGCTTCAACGACCGTTCCTAAGGCTGGTTTGTTAGGGTTTGCTTTCAGCTCTAATAACTCAGCTTCTAGCAATACTTTTTCCAGTAATTCTTTTACACCATCCCCTTTGAGTGCAGAAACGTCATGGGATTGAATTTTTCCTCCCCAGTCTTCAACTAATAAATTCATATTAGCCAACGCTTCTTTAATTTTTTCAGGGTTTGCTGCTTGTCTATCTATTTTATTGATTGCAAAAACAATAGGGACCCCAGCTGCTTGTGCATGGGCTATTGCTTCTTTTGTTTGAGGCATTATATCATCATCCGCTGCAATAACAATAATAGCGATATCTGTAACTTGAGCACCACGTGCACGCATCGCCGTAAAGGCTTCGTGACCAGGAGTATCTAAAAATGCTATTTTTTGACCTGTAGATAGAGTAACGCCGTAAGCCCCAATGTGTTGGGTAATGCCCCCAGATTCTCCTGCAATTACATTTTCTTCTCGAATGTAATCAAGTAAAGATGTTTTACCGTGATCAACATGTCCCATAACGGTTACAATTGGAGCACGTGTTTCTAATTGCTCTTCTGTATCAACAACTATTTCAATAGACTCATCAATATCAGCAGTTACAAATTCAACCGTGTATCCAAACTCTTCAGCTACAATGGTCAATGTTTCTGCATCTAGACGCTGATTCATTGTTACCATCATTCCCAGTGACATACATGCAGAAATAATTTGAGTTACCGAAACATCCATCATCGTGGCTACTTCACTTGAAGTAACGAACTCAGTAACTTTAAGCACCTTACTTTCAATTGCTTGTTGTTCTTGATCTTTTTCTGTTTGTTCACGGTGTTGATCTCTTTTCTCTTTTCGATATTTCGCACCTTTTTTACCTTTATTGGATTTTCCTTGTAATTTTTCAAGGGTCTCTCTTACTTGTTTTTGAACTTCCTCAGCAGTAGGCTCCACTTTTGGAGTTTGTGTTCTAGTTTGATTTGGACGGCTTCTAAAGTTACTTTTATTTGGCGAAGTATTATTTCCTACTTTACTAATTCGACGACGCTTTTTCTTAGCATCTGTTGAATTTACTCCTGCTGCAGGTGTTACTGGTTTTGCTTTTTTAGGCTTATTAAATTGGGTTAAATCAATTGTTTGGCCTGTAGACCTAGGTCCGGAAAGTTTTTGGTAATTAGTTGTTTCAACTTTTTGGTCGTCAACTAGTGGAGCTTCATCCAGACTTTCCTCTGGCTTAATTGTTGTTGTTTTGGCTGTTGGAACCGCAGCGGATACTGCCTGTTTTTGTGCTTCTTCCAATTTGGTGGCTGGAGTCGGCTTTGTAACAGGAGACGGAACTGCCTTAACTACTGGCTTTACAACCGGATCTTGTTTTGTTTCTGGCGCCTCAACTGAAACCTCGGCTTGGATAGGGGCTTCAACCGTATCTTCTTTGACAGGACTAATTTCAGCCGTTTTAGGGGTTACCTTTTTAGGAGCATCTAAATCAATCTTTCCAACTTTTTTAGGACCTTCAAGCTTCATTTTTGCTTTTAAGACTTTTTTAGCTGCTTCTGCTTTTTGAAACTTCTCTTCAATTTCCTGTTCACGTTGGACACGTAGGGCTTCTTTTTCTTTCAGCTTTGCTTCGCCTACTTCTTTAGATGCTACTTTCTTATTTGCATCCGTTTGAAACTCTCCTGCAAGAAGATTGTAGACTTCTGAGGTGATTTTAGTTGTAGGGCGTTTTTCTATTTCAACGTTTTTTGTTTCCAAAAAATCGACTGCTCTATCGAGCGAAATATTCAATTCCCTTAACACTTTGTTTAATCTGATAATCTCAGCCATAAATTGCCTTTATTGTTTTTTTACAGAATTTCTGTATTTCCTTACGCGTACTTAAGGTGTCCAATGCCTATTTGGGCACCAATATAATAAAATTTATTCTTCAAACTCCTCTTTAAGGATACGAACAACATCTTCGATTGTTTCTAGTTCTAAATCTGTACGCTTTACCAAGTCTGCAACTTCTTGTTCAAGAATACTTTTTGCGGTATCCAAACCTGCTTTTGCAAACTCATCAATGATCCATGCTTCAATTTCATCGGAGAATTCAGAAAGCTCAACATCTTCTTCAACACCTTCCCTGAATACATCAATTTCATAGCCTGTCTCTTATACACATCTCCGAGCCCACGAGACGGACTCCTATCTC
>OJEH01000719.1_pt1 | contig 10174 bp, 8 predicted proteins | sample 1593001 | NCBI WGS metagenome assembly OJEH01 (sample SAMN05416886, study PRJEB24817) | seawater metagenome | isolation source: Sea water | place: Canada:Atlantic | collected 2013-11 | reverse complement strand
TTATAGTTATAGATTAATCTTCCAAATCTTCTAAAGATTTTACTTTGTGTAAAGTAGCTTTAACTTCATCTACTTGTTTAGTGAGTGTATGCTGTATTTGAGGAGGAAACTGTTGGTTGGTTAATGCATCTTCATATTCACTAACACTTGCTTTTTCTCCTCTAATACATTCTTCTAAAACAGCTTCATCGTCATTACCAGTAACAGCAGTTTTAATATCTATCCAAGTTCTGTGTAAAGAACCTGTTACACTACCTTTTTCTTTAGGTGTTTCGTTTAAATCTCTAATTTCCTTATCTAGTTCTGTCGCAAAACGGTTTCTAAGAACAGCTTGTTGCTTAAGGAAATTTTTAAGTTGAGAGCTATCTGCATCTGTCATGGCTTTTTTATAACCAGCTTCTGCATCATAGTTCTTTTCCAGAAGTTGTTGTAAATGGTTTACAATATCTTCGTGGCTATTTTCTTTTGCTTCTTCAAGTGTGGTTTTCATAGTATTATTTTTTTGTTTACCTAAAGATACTAAGGATTCAACAAAAAAATATAATTTAAAGACCAGCTTGTGAGAGGTTTAACACTTGTGTTAAACTAATTATAAAGTGATTTTTTTCTGTGGTATTAATTGCAACGATTAACCTTCTGCGGTCATTGAAAGCTCAAGCCAGCGTTCTTCTTTTTCTGTAATGGTATCATTAATCTCACCAAGACGTTTCGATTTTTTTTCAATGTCTTCTGGAGATAAATCATTTAAGAATTCTTGTTGAAGTTTCGCCTTTTCCTTTTCTAACTTCTCAATATCTTTTTCTAATCGCTTAAACTCTTTTTGTTCACTATAGGATAATCCTCCTGAGCTTTGGTTTTCTTTCCAAGAAGATTTTTGATCAGTAGGCTTAGGTTCATTTTTCATTGGTTCTGGTGCTTTAGAGGCATCATAAGCACGGTAATCTGAGTAATTACCAGGAAAATCTGTTATGGTTCCTTCACCTTCAAACACCAATAGGTGATCTACTATTTTATCCATAAAGTAACGGTCGTGAGATACCACCAAAAGGCATCCAGGAAAATCTAGCAAGAAATTTTCTAGGACATTTAGAGTAAGTATATCAAGATCATTGGTAGGTTCATCTAATATTAAAAAGTTGGGGTTTTGTATGAGTACAGTACATAGGTATAAACGTTTTTGCTCACCACCACTTAATTTTTCAACAAAATCATATTGCTTTTTCCTGTCAAATAAAAAGCGTTCTAAAAGTTGAGCTGCAGAAATAGTACGGCCTTTCTTAAGAGGTATATGGTCTCCAAATTCTTTAATTACATCTATTACTTTTTGGCCTTCTTTTATTGTAATCCCTTTTTGTGTGTAATATCCAAATTTTACGGTTTCACCAATTACAATCTTTCCGGTATCTGGTTTTAAGTTACCGGTAAGCATATTTAGGAATGTACTTTTACCAGTACCATTTTTTCCAATAATGCCAGCACGCTCACCAGGTTGAAAATTATAATCAAAATTTGCAAAAAGATTCTTGTTCTCAAAAGCTTTAGATACATTGTGCAACTCCACAATTTTATTACCCAAACGTTCCATATTAAGCTCAAGCTGTACTTCGTGATCATTACGACGTTTATGTGCTCTTGCCTTAATATCTGAAAAATCGTCTATTCTAGATTTAGATTTTGTTGTTCTTGCTTTTGGCTGTCTACGCATCCACTCCAACTCCTTTTTGTAAAGTTGTTTCGCTTTTTCAGTATTTGTTTGCTCAACACTATGGCGTTGTTCTTTTTTTTCGAGATAATAGCTGTAGTTTCCTTTGTAGCTATACAATTGACCGTTGTCTAGTTCAATAATTTCGTTACACACACGATCTAAGAAATAGCGATCGTGAGTAACCATAAAGAGTGTAAGATTTTCAACTCTAAAATACTCTTCTAACCATTCAATCATTTCTAAATCTAAATGGTTGGTTGGTTCATCTAAAACAAGAAGTTCTGGTTTGTTGAGAAGTATAGTTGCAAGAGCAAGACGTTTTTTTTGACCACCAGAAAGATTACTTACCTTCTTGTTTAAATCTTCTAATTTTAATTTAAAAAGAATTTGCTTGTATTGCGTTTCAAAATCCCAAGCATTTTGAGCATCCATTTGTTCAAAAGCCTTTTGGTAAGCATCTGCATCATCTGGGTTTTTGAGAGCTTGTTCATAGCGTTCAATAATTTTTAAAGTGTCATTGTCTGAAGCAAAAATAGTTTCCTCTATGCTAAGCTTTGGATTAAGATTTGGTTCCTGAGCAAGAAATTCAACTTTAAGGCCGTTTCTGTAAATTACATTTCCTTGGTCTGGTTGGTCTGCGCCAGATAGTATATTAAGCAAAGAAGTTTTACCAGTTCCGTTTTTAGCAACAAAGCCAATTTTTTGTCCTTCACTTATTCCAAAGGAAATGTCTGTGAACAAAATGCGTTCTCCATATGATTTGGAGATGTTTTCAAATGAAGCGTAATTCAATGTATTTTCTTTTTTGCAAAATACGTAGAAATATTCCGATTGCGCACCATTAGAGTTTTACTTTAATGGCAACATTCTTATTCTTTTTATTAATAATTAATCTGAAATTTCTAAAGTGATTAGAAAACCCGCATTCTTCAATTGAAAAAAATAATGTGAATATTTTACGTATAAACTTTACTTTTGAAAACTAGAAACCTATAATGCTGAATTAAATTTACACTAATTGTAAATTGGGATAAAGCAAAGATTTATTTTAATTGTTTGAAACAAATTTATGAGCGCGAAGAAAAAGATTTTAGCTGTTTTAGTAAATTATGGAGATGAACAAATTTCCTATTTAGAGCGCGTTGTTAATGAGTTAAACAGTTTTGAGAATTACGATACAACAATAGTTGTAAATTCTAACATACCATTAGAGTTACCAAATGTTGAAACAGTAAATGTTATAACTTTAGATAATTACCAATACTTACCATTAACCTGTAGAAAGGTAATTTGGGACAACAAAGACAACTACGATATCTTTATATATGGTGAGAATGACCATTTATTTAAAGAGCATCATGTTGATAAACATATTGAGTACAGTAATTTATTACCTAATGATAGAATTACAGGGTTAATACAATACGAAGAAGATCCACAAGGCAATAAATATTATCCAGGATATCATGCCGATTTTGAATGGGATTATAATTCTGTTGAGCGTCATGGCAATAAGGTATTTGCACATTTTTCTAATGTACATCAAGCTACATTTATAATAACTAAAGATGAATTACTTCGAGTAGGAGAAGTCTTTAATTTTAATGAGTTGGTAAAGGTTAAGCGACCTAATGCTTTGGTGAGATTAGTAAATAAAATAAAGAAAGCACTAAATATGCCTTATTTTAAAGTTAAGGAGTATAGTGTGAAATGCAAGGTGAATACAGATGTTTATGAGTATGCTAATATGAAAAAACTTATCTGTATATCAGAGTTTGAAGATAATTTAATTCATCACCTACCAAACTTATATATTGAAGGGAATTTAGGAAGGACCAAACAACGCTCTGAAGATGATAAAATGAAAGCTGCAGTAAAAAAGCTTTTAAAAACAGCTTAACTAAACGGTAAATAACCAAATGTCAATACGAAACATAGAGTTATATGTTAACGTATTAAAGAGAATTTTAAATTTAAAGTTCTACTAGTTGTAAACTCATATTTGTAAATCTAAGCCTACAATTTACCATCAATTTAAACAACTAAAAGAAAAACACCTATTGCTGTTATCTGGTTTTTACTTTACAGCTTAAAACCTATATTTGTCTAATAATATCTTTCCCCATGAGAATTGTACATATCATAATTATCATGCTAGTTGTAGTAAGTGTCTCATCGTGTGTAAGCACAGAGCGATTAACTTATTTACAGGAGAATACATCTCAGCTTGATAGTGTTGTAAATGTGCAACGTATACAGCAACCTTACCGTTTACAGGTTAATGATTTATTGAGTATAAAGATTAAAACTTTAGATCAAGATTTATCTGCAATGTTTAATCCATCGCCTAAAGAGACCTCTTCAAGCCAAAATCAAGGAGAAGAAGGATTGTATTATGAAGGTTTCTTTGTTGATGCCAGAGGAAATATAAGAGTTCCAGAACTAGGTGAAGTTTATGTATTAGGGTTAACTCAAAAAGAAGTTAGGCTGAAGATTGAAGAATTGCTTTATAAAAATTATTTTAAGGAAGAAACATCAAAGCTTTTTGTAACAGTACAACTAGCAGGAATACGTTATACAACATTAGGAGAAATAGGGACAGGAAGCCAAGTACTTTATAAGACTCAGGTTACCATTATGGAAGCTATTGCAAATGCTGGAGACATAGCCGTAACTGGAGACAGGACAGACGTAAAAATTGTAAGAACCTATCCAGATGGCGTGCGTGTTCACCATATAGATTTAACCTCGTTAGATGCAGTAAACTCTCCTTATTATTTTATACAGCCTAATGATTTAATAGTTGTAGACCCATTACCTCAAAAAGCATTAGGTACGGGAACAACAGGAATACAATCTTTTACAACTGCAATTTCTGTGCTTACCCTATTAGTTACAACAGTTTTATTATTTGTTAGATTATAAGGATGAGAGACGACGAAGAATTTGATATTAGCGATTTAAGTTCGACTTTCGACTTTAAAGGATTCCTGTTTAAAGTATTAAGTTATTGGAAATTGTTTTTAATCTCTATTGCTATAGGGTTAGGAATTGCCTATTACATAAATGTAAGAAAGTTAGATGTTTACAGTTCTAGTAATCTAGTATCAATTAAAGACAATCAAAACCCATTTTTTACAAGCAATACTAGTCTTACATTTAATTGGGGTGGCACTACAGATAAAGTAAATACAGTTCTTATAGCGTTAAGAACCAGAAAGCACAATACAGAAGTTGTAGAGAAACTTCAATATTATATTAACTACGAAAAAGATGGTGAGTACCAAAGAATAGATACGTATGGGAAAACTCCATTTAAAGTAAAAATAGATACTACTGCTTTTCAAATGCTGCATACAGATATGCAGATTAAAGTAATAAATGATTCTATATTTAATCTGTCTACTAACTTTCCAGAAAATAAAAAGCTTTTATTACACCACTATGGTAGTTTAAAAGACAGTACGCTAACTGTAAGTAAGTCTTCTTTTGAACGTGATTTTAAATTTGGGGTACCTATTAGGTTGCCTTTTTTTGAAGGCGTTGTGCATAAAGATGAATTAAATACACAGACTACAACACCCTATTTTATACGATTTTCTAAAGCAGAATCTGTAGTTTCAAAATATACTAACATAAGAGTTGTGCCTGAGTCTACCGGATCATCTGTTTTAAAGTTAACACTAACTGGACATAATAAGAAAAGGCTTTCAGACTATTTAAATGCTACAGTAAATGTTCTTAGTGTAAACTTATTAGAGCAAAAGAACCAATTTGCCACAAACACTATAGCTTTTATTGAAGAGCGTTTAAAAGAACAAGGCGAACAATTAGAAACTGTAGAAGGCGAGTTGAATGCATTTAGAACTAAAAATGCAATTGTAAATATAGATACAGAAAATGATGAGCTCTCTGTAAAAACATCGACATTAGATAACAGGTTAACAGATTTAAACAGACAAATAGATTATCTAAATACACTTGACACCTATTTACAAACTAGGACAGATTACAGTAGTGTTCCAGCACCATCTGTAGCAGGAATAGCAGAAGGTAGTATTGTTGCATTGGTATCTAACATATTGAATTTAGCAGAGCAACGCAGTAGGTATCAATATGCATATAAAGAAAATAACCCAATTTTTGATGATATAGATAGGCAGATAAATGCAGCCAAAAACGTCCTGTTTGAAAATATAAAATCATCAAGAAGTTTACTAGAGTCTGAAAAAAGTAGAGTAGAAGCAGAGCTTTCTAGATATGAATCCCAGATTAGGCGTTTGCCAAGAGAGCAACAAGACTTACTAAAAATTCAGCGTCGTTTTGATATTAACGAGCAGTCTTATAATATGTTTTTAAGTAAACTTAATGAGGCACGATTAGTGAAAGCCGCAAATGTTAGTGATGTTTTATTAGTAGATAAAGCAAAGCCAGTTTCAGCTTCTAGAGTTGGCCCTAATACGAGGTTAAACTATGTTATGGGATTAATATTTGGAACTATAATTCCTTTGGTGATTGTTTTTTTAATTGTCTTCTTAGATAATTCAATTCACACTACAGAAGAGCTTCAAAAACTATCTCCAATACCTATCTTAGGTGTAATTGGGAAAAGTAAATTAGAGTCAAACCTTGTAGTTCTAGACACACCTAGATCTGCCATTTCTGAAGGGTTTAGGGCGCTAAGAAGCAGCTTGCAATTTATATATAGAAAACAAGGGATTGATGGGAGTAAAACCGTTTTATTAACATCCTCTATTAGTGGTGAAGGAAAAACCTACTGTTCTATGAATATTGCCTCTGTTTTTGCATTAAGTGAGCGCAAAACAGTGCTTGTAGGTTTAGATTTAAGGAAGCCAAAAATCTTTGAAGACTTTGATATTAAAAATAATAAAGGTGTAGTTAATTATTTAATTAATGATGCAACTATTGGTGAAATAGTTCAGTCTACAAAAATTGAGCATTTAGATATTATTACATCTGGACCTATTCCTCCAAATCCATCAGAACTATTAATGAAAGATTCAATGGATAGGTTTATATCAGAACTTAAGGAGTCTTACGACTATATTATCTTGGATAGTCCACCGATAGGTTTGGTTGCAGACTCTTTAACACTTGAGCGCTATGCAGACGCTTCAATCTATATTGTAAGACAAGGCTTGACAAAAAAGGGAATGCTAAATACTATTAATGAAAAATATAGAACAGGTGAAATCACTAATATGAGCTTTGTATTAAACTGCTTTGAGCAAAAAGCCAAATATGGTTACGGCTACGGTTATGGTTATGGCTATGGTGGTTACGGGCAAGGTTATCATGATCAGGATGTGAAAGTATCTTGGTATAAACGTTTATTTAAAAAAAATAAAAGCTAAGCTTTGGCGATAAAACAAGACGAATGGTTATATGAGATTTCTCCCAAAAGAGGTTTGTTTGAACTAAACTTCAAGGAGATTTGGCAGTATCGTGATTTACTAATGCTGTGGGTAAAGCGTGAAATTACAACGGTTTATAAACAAACAATCCTAGGGCCACTTTGGTTTTTAATTCAGCCTTTATTTACATCTGTAATATTTACACTTATATTTAATAACATCGCTAATATTGAAACAGGAGCAGTACCTTCATTTTTATTTAATTTAGCAGGAATTACAGCTTGGAATTACTTTAAAGAGTGTCTTACAGGAACTTCAGACACATTTAAAAAAAATGCAGCAATTTTTGGTAAGGTTTATTTTCCAAGAGTAATTATGCCAATGGCAACAACCATTTCCAATCTATTAAAGTTTGCGATACAAATAGGCATTCTTATTATATTTTATGTGTTCTATGTTCTTAAGGGCAGTGATATAAGTCCAAATTTAAATTTATTATTATTCCCTATTTATGTAATAATGATGGCTCTTTTAGGGTTAGGGTTAGGAATGTCAATTTCCGCAGCAACAACCAAATATAGAGACTTAACAGTTTTGGTGGGTTTTGGCGTGAGTTTATTAATGTATATATCTGCAGTGCCTTATCCTTTATCTGAAATAAAGATTAAACAACCACAATATTCATGGATTGTAGAGTATAATCCACTCACACAAATTATTGAAGGTTTTCGATATATGATTTTAGATACAGGAACATTTACTTGGTTTGGTTTTACATATACATTAATCATTTCAATACTTATATTTCTTATAGGATTACTTATTTTTAATAGGACTGAGAAGTCGTTTATTGATACTATATAATGATGCGTCTAAAACTTAATGCATTTAAAATTCAATTGTTGCATTTGTGTACAAGTAGGATAATAAAAACTTTAATTACAAATTTAAAATTATGTTATTTTCCAAAATTAAGACTATTTGTATTTCCTAAAACTAAAGTAGCAATACATCCCAAATCTAATATTACAATTAAAAAAACTTGCGATTTTGGTTTTAAGTGGAGTGGCTCGACATATAAAATATCTTCACTTAATATTTCAGAGCATTCAAATTTTATTATAACCGGTAGATTTAATTTTGGAACTGGAATATTTATCTCTCTTTCAAAAAATGCTACATTGCAAATAGGTAGTGGATATACAAATTATGGAGTTGATATTACTTGCTTTAACTCGATTACAATCGGTGATAATGTAGCAATATCTAAGAATGTCATCATTAGAGATTCAGATAGCCATTCTATAAATGGAAACAAATTAAATGCATTTAAACCAATACATATAGGTAATAATGTCTTAATTGGAATGAATGCTATAATTTTAAAAGGTGTTTCTATTGGAGATGGAAGTATTGTAGCTGCAGGCGCAGTAGTTACTAGTGATGTGATGCCACACACAATGGTAGGAGGTGTGCCGGCAAAAGTTTTAAAATCAAATGTTAATTGGGAATAAATTTAGACGGTTTGGAGCAAGACATCATTTTACAATCTGATAACATTTCAAAACAATATCGATTAGGTAATGTAGGTACGGGTACTCTAAGTCATGATTTAAATAGATGGTGGCATAAAATTATTGGGAAACCTGATCCTTACGCAACTATAGGCTCAGTTAATAATAGGAGTGCCTCTGCAACTGAAGACTATGTTTGGGCATTAAAAAACATTAATTTTAAAATTAAAAGAGGTGAAGTTCTTGGTATCATAGGTAAAAATGGAGCTGGAAAATCAACAATATTAAAAATACTATCCCGTGTAACTACACCAACAATTGGGGAAATTAAAACCAAAGGTCGTATAGCTTCCTTATTAGAGGTCGGTACTGGTTTTCATCCTGAATTAACAGGGAAGGAAAACATATATCTAAATGGTGCGATTTTAGGAATGACTAAAGCTGAGATAAATAGTAAGATAACTGAAATCATTGAATTTTCTGGTTGTCAAATGTTTATAGAAACACCAGTAAAACGTTATAGCAGTGGTATGCGTGTGCGTTTAGCGTTTGCTGTTGCAGCCTTTTTAGAGCCAGATATATTAGTGATAGATGAGGTTTTGGCTGTTGGCGATGCAGAGTTTCAAAAAAAGGCAATTGGGAAAATGCAAGATATTAGCAAAGGCGATGGTCGTACCGTAATATTTGTAAGTCATAATATGGCGGCTGTAAAAAACCTTTGTACACGTGCATTAGTCTTAGAAAATGGACATATAGTTTTTGATGGAAACCAAAACAAAGCGATAGATTTTTACTTAAGCCAACAAAATAAAATAAAGTATAATAGCAAATCAAACCAACGAGGACTTTTAGAGGTTTGTATTAATGATATTTCTTTTCAAATAGATAGTGATACTAAAACACCTACTACAGGAAAACCATTAAGTATTCTATTTCAATTAAAAAACAACAGCGATAAAGTTTTTAATAACTTACGATTAGACTTTAAAATTGAAGATCTAATGGGTAAACGCATAGGGTGGTTTAGTACAGTCCTAATGAATACTGAACATTTAAATTTTCATAAAACGAGAAAAATAAATTTCCACTTTGAAAAACTCAAAATAATGCCAGGTGAGTACGTAATATCATATAACCTTTTAAGTGGTATGGATTTGCAGGAAGAAATTAAGGATGTTTTAAATTTTGAAATATCAGAAGGTGTTTATTATGATAGCACTTACAAAATTAGAAACGCTCATACACCAATATTATATGATTTTACAGTAACAGATGAATAAACCTATAAAGCATATATTAATAACAAGATTTAACTTACCTCATGAGCAATGGAATAAAAACAGAGAGGGCAAAAAGTTAAGAGAAAATTGGTTAACTAAAAGATACGAGTTATTTAAAACATATTGTTTGCCTAGTGTAATAGCTCAAACAAATAAAAATTTTGAATGGTGGCTATTTTTTGGAGAACAAACACCCGAATATTATAAAGGTGAAAACAAAAAATTAGCAGTAAATTTTTCTAACATTAAAATATTTTATGAGCAAAGTTTAAATACCTGTCTCTTATACACATCTCCGAG
>OJEH01000706.1_pt1 | contig 10271 bp, 8 predicted proteins | sample 1593001 | NCBI WGS metagenome assembly OJEH01 (sample SAMN05416886, study PRJEB24817) | seawater metagenome | isolation source: Sea water | place: Canada:Atlantic | collected 2013-11 | reverse complement strand
TCTACACACTGCATATCGTCGGCAGCGTCAGATGTGTATAAGAGACAGTCTTATATGAGCTTAAAGTCTTATATGAAAATAGTAATTCCAAAACTTCTGCACTTAATGAATTACCTACGGCATATGACTATATTAGACTGGGACATCCATTATCCTGCCTGTTAGAATGGGGAGTTGGAAATTTACATAATTTAAAAACAGAAAATGTAATATGTTTTTCATCAAAGACTACACCAGTTTTATCAATTTTAAGAAAAAACTCATTAGATAATAAAAAAACTCAGATCATTTACAAAGGTGAATTACCTATATTCTTGGATATTGATATTTTACAAAATATTTATGGCTACAACTTTGATTTAATACAGATTAAAGAAATATCTGACATACCCAAGTTTAATGGTACTACTGTTTTTATTTCACAACAAGATAAAATTAACACGAACAATCTTATCCCAAATATTGATTTTTTTGTTAATACTTACTCCGACTTAGGTAGTATTTTATTAGTCAATGGTGAGCAAAATGAAAGTTATATCTCAAGTATTCAACATGTAAGAAGAAGAGAAACTATAGCAATGACACCAGCCAATTGTTTTACATACTTAAAGTCACTAACAAGTCAATCTTCTTTGGATAATAATAACAAAAACATAGAGGTCAATAAAAAGTTGGTTTTAAACTCTATTAAAGCAATTACTGAAACAGAATCAAAACCGCTTGTTGCTTCAAGTGGACTATCTATTCAATATGCAATTATGATGGGGATAGTACACAATGCTATAGAAAATCATAAAGATAAAAATATTAAAATTATAGTCCCACCAAATTGTTATGGAGGTACAAATGATCAAGCTAGACGTGTGGCTGCTTGTATTGAAAATGTTGAAGTAGTTGATTTAGCAGTAGACGGCAATAATGATATGGTAAAAAGTATTGATATTATTTTAGATAAGGTTGCTAGAGAAGACGGCATCTCTTTAATAATTGCTGAGATACCAACAAATCCAAGAGTTGAAGTGCCTGATCTTATTGAACTAAAAAATGTTTTAAGTAAGGAACGTAAAACTCTAACTGGTCAAATTTCTACTGATCCAATTTTTATTTTGGATCAAACATTTTGCCCTAATATACACTTTTTAGGCAAAGGAAAAATACTATCAACCATTAGAGCAATTTCTTATGCTAGTGGATCTAAATTTCCAAGTGGTGGCCTTTGTACAGCTGGGTATTGTGTTGGAAATAATAAAACAGACAGTCTGATGAAAAAGATAGAAATGCATCTTAAAATTTGTGATAACGAGGCGACAAGTCTTCAAATGGAAATACTAGCAAAACAATTACCTTCAATGAATCAAAGAATAATTGATGCTTATAAAAACACACGTGAATTTGTAAATTTTATAAACGACACGTTACCTGAAGTGAAAATTAATTTTGTATCTGAAGAATTAGCAAAAATGGACTTTACACCTTCTGTCTTTTCATTAGATCTACCAACTAAAGGATTTACTAGTGAAGAAAAAGAATTTAACAAGAGAGCTTCAAATCTTAAGTTGATCAATTTAATGATTACAGAAATCCCTAATGAAAGTAAGTTTTGCGTAAGCTATGGACAATTAAAAGGCTGTTATTGGACAGTCCCTGCAACATCCACTCAAGGAACAACAAAAGAAGGAGATAAAGATTATATTGTTCGTGTAGCACTATCTCCTAATATGGATATTGAACTTCACAAAAAAATATTTTTAAAATTTATTGAAAAAATTTGATTTTAGAATTGAGTTTGTAGCTTTTCTATTTATATATTTTTTTCATAAAATTAATTCCTGTAATAGCTGTAGCGGTAATTAAACCAGAGAAAAGTGCGCCTCCCACTCCAGCACTAACAATATCTTGTCCTGTTAAATACAATCCTTTTATTGGAGTTTTAGGTCTTAAGAATTTTTGACTAAATCTAGCTGGAGTATGATCCAAACCATACAGTTCACCTTTATTATAATTAACAAAATTCTTTGTAGTTAATGGGCTAGATAATTCATACTGATCAACACAGTCTCTTAAGTGAGGAAGTTGTATGAATAATTGCTCTAATAACCTTTTAGATATTGACTCTTTCAAGATATCATAAGACTCCCCTCTTTTTTTCCATGAGGTTCCCTCCCATTTAGCAAAGCTTTCATACGGAAGTAAAGTAATAACATCTATAGTGCTTTTACCTGGATATCTAGAGTCCCATGATGGGTCTTTAGCAGAAGGAAAAGAAATATAGACAAGTGGAAATTCAGCATCTTGGTTATCCAGATAATTTTTTACTGAAGAATCATGATCAGTTTTCTCTGGATAAATCCATAAATTGTGTTTGGGTAAACTTAACTCCTTAGCACTCCCATTTAAGCCAATGTACAAACATCCATGAGCGACAGAAGGCTTAACTGCCTTTAAGTTATTTTTAAATCCATATTTAATACTTAATTCATTACTAATTAACTTGTCGTAAGTGTTAAAAACTCCAACCCCACTTATTATTATTTTAGAGAAAAATTTCTTTCCATCTTCCATTAAAACTCCAATAGCTCGGTCATTTTCTATAATAATCTCTTTAACTTCTGCCTTAACCACAACTTTCCCCTTAGATTTTTCAATAACTGGATTAATTGTATTTACTATCTCTGAAGAGCCGCCAATAGGGAAACTCCCACCTTTAAAATAATGCTTAACTACGGACGCATGCATAGCAAAACTACTTTGTTTTGGTGGTAAACCATAGTCACCATATTGTGCAGTTAATACTTTTATAAGTTCTTGATTTTGAGTTAATGAACTAATAACCTCATAAGTTGTTTTAGAGGAATATTTCAAATATTTTTTTCTAAAGAAGTAACCAAATAAAGAGCTTATAAAGCTTGGTAATGCTTTTTCAATGTAAAATTTCTTCATTGCCTTATTACAGTCAAACACCATTTGTATATAATTCTCAATGGCACTAGATTCATCTGGAAAATAAGATATCAGTCTCTTTTTAAAATTCTCCACTCCTTTTACGAAATCATATATTTTGTTACCAATTATAATCCTATCATAAACATCTCCCATATCCTCCCATTTCAGGTTTTTGTCCGATACATAATCGAACATTTTCCTAATAGGACTATTAAGGTTTTGTACCTCACCTATATAATGAATACCCACATCCCATTCATACCCTTTTCTTTTAAATACATGAGTAAAGCCACCAGCAACATAATGTCTTTCCAAAACAAGTACTTTTTTCCCCTCTTTTGATAGTAATGCAGCTGTAGTCATACTCCCCATTCCAGATCCAATAACTATTGCATCATAATTATCTTGGAAATCAATTTTTCTTTTGTAAGATTCTATCATAGATTTAAAATTACGATAATATTTTTGAAGATTAAAAAAGAAATAGATATTAAGGACATTTGTATATAAATAAGAAAAATAGAGGTGAATTCTAAATTGAATTCTAAATTTGTAAATATGGAAATAGACAATAAACTTGAAGGGGCATATAAATCATATCACAAAAATGGTCAATTAGAACAAGACGGAAATTATAAAAATGATAAAAAAGAAGGATTGTGGAAAATCTACAAAAAAAATGGTCAGTTAGAACAAGAAGTGAATTGGAAAGAAGATAAACAAAATGGGGTGACTAAATTCTATAATATAAATGGCCAAATAGAAATAGAAGAAAATTTAAAAGAAGGTAGACGTGATGGTGTATTAAAGTGGTATTATGAAAATGGTAAATTATCAAGAGAAGGAAGTTATAAGGATGATAAAAAAGATGGAGTATTTAAATACTATCATGAAAATGGTAAATTAGAAAAAGAAATTTCTTATAAAGATGGAGATATAGTACTTTAGTTAAAATATTATTAATTAATAAACATTCAGAATAAATTACAACTATTCATGAAAAAAATTCTATTCTGTATTACTATATTATCTCTGGCTATAATTCTAAGCTGCAAAAAAGATAACAATACAAATCAATCAGGTCCAATAAGTCCAGGAAATGATCAAAACTTCACTATTGTTGCTCATTCAGATACTGGATTTACATCTACAAATCGAAAAGTAATGGTGTTTGGAATACCAGTATATGCTTTCTATGATGTGGAGGATTCCAAATTGCTTCACGCTGCAAATATTATGGCACAATATTTAGATAATGACGAAAATGGAATTGTAGATAATTCATTACTACTTACAACATTATTAAATAATGAAGCTGCTCTTTTTATGTGGAAAACTGAATCTCAAATAAATCTCAATGCACAGGATTTAGGGGCAGATGAATCTATCCCTACATGGCATACAAACGGGCAAACAGGACAGTTTGATGCAGCATTAGAGGAAGTATGGCACGTAATTACATATTCTGGCTACAGTGATGCTTACCCGGAAATATTTGGAGAGAATTCTGGGACCTCTTTAACCAATGCAATGGATATAGCTAGAGGGGGAAACTTTACAAGTATTCCAGAAAACTATCCAAATAATGCATGGTACACATATGATGATCAAACATGTGATTATCAATGTATGGCAACTGAATATTTTTATTGGGGTATGACCTCGATCCTAGGAGCTCAAGAAAATAGATTAAATGAAATATCACAAGAATGGGATTTAAATACTAGGAGTTTAGTTGAAAATAAGGATACTGCAATATATTCACTGCTTACCAACCCAGTATATAATTTCCCTACTATATTGCCAGATGGAACATATAGACAATAATATATAGCTAATTAAAAATAAAATAAACATGAAAAAACTAACAGATGTTGAAGTTGAAAAAAAAGTAGAATCTTTACAAGATTGGGATTTTTACGATAATGCTTTACATACAGATTTTGAATTTGACAATTTCAAAGATTGCATGTCTGCAATGAATAGAATTGCTTTTGAATGCGAAGCACTAAATCATCATCCAGAATGGACAAACACTTACAATACTTTAGATATAAAACTAACAACTCACGATGCAGATGGCGTAACAGAACTGGATTTTAAATTAGCAACTATTATAAACCAAATTGTAGAAGTTGAAGAATAAAAAAGAAGGTAACAAGCACTAAGTAACCAAACACCGATACTTTGAAGCAATTAACTCATGTCGATATCAAAAATAATCAACAACAGTTTCCTATAACTATTGTATGTGATGCGATTAGAACTCCTGAAAATATAGGGATGTGTTTTCGGATTTCTGAAAGTTTTGGTGTTCAAAAAATTTATTTTGAAGAGAGTTCTCCATCTACAGAGAATAGAATTGTAAAAAAAACTGCTAGAAATACTATCTCTCAAATTAAACATGCTGTTTATGAGGATTTTGATGAAATTATCAATCAATTAAAATCAGAGGGAAATACAATTATAGGAGTAGAGATTACAGATAAAAGTTGCAATATTCAGGATTTTAATTTTAAAAATCATAAAAAAATAGTACTTCTTTTGGGAAGTGAAAGAAATGGAATTGAAAAAATCAATTTAGTTGATAAAACAGTTGCTATACCAATGTATGGTAGAAATTCATCTATGAACGTAATACATAGTTTAGCAATTACTTTGTATGAAATAACAAATCAGTTAAAATAGCTACTTATTTTATAATGCTTTTATCAGAATATTAAATGAATTATACTGATTTAAAAATATCAAATAGAGATGCAGAAAAGATTCTGTTACAATTATATGGAATAAAAGCAACTGCATCTGAGCTACCTGGAGAGTCAGATTTTAATTTTAAAGTCTCAATACAGAACACTAATAGCTACATCTTAAAAATTTCTAGGCCCAAAGAAAACAAAAGTCAAATCGTCTTTCAACAACAATTATTGCAATATCTGACACTTGATAAAAGTGTCATTACTCCCAAGGTTATCTTGGATCAAAATGGTTCGACTATCCCAAAATACAAAGACGAGTTAGGTAATATCCGAATGGTGCGATTACTAAGCTGGATTTCTGGACGACTATGGAATGATGTAAACCCACAATCGAATAATTTAAGATTTGATTTAGGGCAGAAGTGTGGAAAACTAACAAATGCTCTTCTCTCATTTGAGCATCCTCATGCACATAGGCATTTTGAATGGGACATTGCGCAATCTTTATGGACAATCAATTACTTAGAATTATTTAATTCTAAAGAGAAAGAGATCATTACGTATTTTCAATCTCTTTTCAAAACTCAGTTCAAAAACTATAAAGAGCTCAGAAAAAGTATTATTCACAATGACATTAATGACAACAATATTATTGTTTCAGAAAACTTAGAAAGCCCAACAGTAATTACGGCTATTGATTACGGCGATGCTATATACACTCAAACGATCAATGATATCTCTACAGCTTGTGCTTATGCAATAATGCATCACAATGATCCTTTAGAAGCCTCTTTAGCAGTTTTGAAAGGTTATAATGATACTTGTCCATTAAAAGAAGAAGAACTGGTTCATTTGTATACTTGTATAGCAATGCGATTGATTATTTCAGTGACTAAAGCAGCTATTAATAAACAAAAAGAACCAACGAATAAGTATTTGTTAGTTAGCGAGGAGTCTGCTTGGAAAGTATTGAAAAAATGGTTTGTTATCAGTCCATACCTTGCAGAGTATTCTTTTAGGAACACCTGTGGCTTTTGTGCGCATCCAAATGAAGACAAATTTAAAAACTGGATTTCAAATCAGCATTTCTCTTTGAAGGATTTATTTCCTTCGATATCCAAAAATGAAATTGAGTTACTCGATTTAAGCATTTCAAGCAGTTGGATTGGGCATAAAAATGACTTTAACAACATCGATTTATTTCAGTTCAAATTAGATCAATTACAAAAAAAGCATTCTGCAAAAATTATCTCAGGTGGGTATTTAGAACCTAGACCTTTGTACACATCTAAAACTTATGATACAATTGGAAATTACGGAAGGGAAAGCAGAGCTATTCATCTAGGAATTGACTTTTGGCTTCCTGCAAAAACTCCAGTTCATTCCTTATTTGATGGTGAAATAGTTACTGCTATAAATAATATTGGAGATAAAGAATATGGAGGTTTTATTATTTTAAAACATCACACAGACACAGTTGAATTTTTTTCTTTGTATGGTCATTTAAATCCTAATACTATTTTGAAGTATAAGATCGGAGATCACATAAAAAAGGGTTGTAAAATTGCGGAATTAGGAGATCGTTCTGTTAATGGCAATTGGGCCCCTCACCTCCATTTTCAAATAATGCTTTCAGATTTAGGTTATAAAAATGATTTCCCTGGTGTAGCATGTATCCATCAAATAGATGTTTGGAAAAGTATTTGCATAGATCCCAATTTATTATTTAAAATTAAGAATCTACATACAAAAAACAACACCCCGAATCAAGAATTGCTTAAGTTTAGAAAACAACATTTAGGCAAAAGCTTGAGTTTACAGTACAATACCCCAATCAAAATGGTTCGTGGGGATGGTGCTTATCTAATAGATCAGCTTGGTAATAAATATTTAGATACCGTAAACAATGTAGCTCATGTTGGTCATGAGAATCCCAAGGTAGTTAAAACAGCTCAAGAACAAATAGCTTTATTAAATACGAACTCTAGATATCTTCACGAAAATATTAATCTGTGTACTAAAGAAATCTTAGATACATTACCTACGGAATTAAGTGTTGTTCATTTCATGAATTCAGGTAGTGAAGCAAACGAATTAGCAATTCGAATGGTAAAAGCAGTAACAGGTGAAGAACATATCATTGCTTCAGAATTTGGTTATCACGGAAATACCAATATCTGTGTTGATATCTCTTCCTATAAGTTTGATAGCAAAGGCGGTAAAGGAGCTCCTGAACAAACACACACATTTCCATTACCAGATTCCTTCCGAGGAAAATACAGGGGAAAAAATACAGCTATTAAATACGTAAAAGAAGTTCAAAAGTGTATTACTGACATTCATAAAAAAGGAGTTGGTGTTGGAGCTTTTATTGTAGAGCCAATTATTAGTTGTGGTGGGCAAATAGAATTGCCAGAAGGTTTTTTATCTGAAGCCTATAAGGCTATTAGAAAAGCTGGTGGATTGTGTATTTCTGATGAAGTTCAGGTGGGCTGTGGAAGACTAGGGAAAACCTTTTGGGGTTTTCAGTTACATAATGTTATTCCAGATATTATTACCATAGGAAAACCTTTAGGAAACGGACATCCTATAGCTGCTGTTGTGTGTACTCAAGAAGTTGCTAATAGTTTTGCCAACGGAATGGAATACTTCAATACCTTTGGAGGAAATCCTGTTTCTTGTGCCATAGGAACAGAAGTGCTACAAACCGTAAAACGAGAAAAACTACAAGAGAAAGCACTAGAAGTTGGGTCATTTATAAAAAATGAGTTAAATAAATTGAGGAAGGATTTCTCTATAATCGGGGATGTAAGAGGCATAGGGTTCTTCTTAGGGATAGAACTAGTTGATTCACAAAAAAAACCACTCCCAAAACAAACCACATATTTAGTAAATAGAATGAAAGAACAAGGTATCTTAATGAGTTCTGACGGTCCTGATCAGAATGTATTAAAAATTAAACCACCAATGGTGTTTTCTTTTGAAGATGCGAAAGAACTTATACGCTGTCTTAAAATTGTATTAAAAGAAGATTTTATGACGAATTATTAATGAAAAACTAATTAAATCTTTTAATATCTATTTCTAAATCTAAGTCCTCTCCTTTGTCTAGTAAATTAAATAAGTTTTTAGCCATGCTTGGAGCAACCATTACTCCTCGCGTCCCTAAACCGTTTAAAACAGCTAATCTCGGATATTGATTGTGTACACCAACAAATGGCCTTCTGTCGTTAGTTGTAGGTCTTATTCCTGCAGATTGTTCTATAATTTTATAAGGAACATTAATTACATTTTTTAACTTCTCAATCAATTCTGACTTTCCCTTTTCTGTTGGAGATAATGTTTTGTCAGAATGATTAAAGGTTGCTCCAACTTTGTAGTTATTATCTCCTAAAGGGATTAAAAATAACGATGACTTTAATAAAAAATCAATATTTAATTTTGGTGCATGAATAATTAACAACTCACCTTTCGCTTCTTCTAATGGTAAATAATTAAAAAAAGGATTTTCCTTTATTCCAAACCCCTCACAAAAAACAACATTGTTACACACTATGTCATTGTAAGTAATGTTTTCTAAAGAAATATTTAATTTTTGGTGCTCAAATTTATCAAAACGAATTAGATTATTATCTATCAATAGTTTTCGATAAGAATTTACTAATTTTAACGTATCAATCCTACCTGTTTGATTTACATTTCCAAATCCATAATCACCAACAACTCCTGTGATTTTATTTATTTCAATATTAGGATTTAGAAATTGCTTTAATAACGAATTATCTGACGCTATAGACCATTTTTCTTGTTCTTCAACAGATTTAAAAACTCTTTTAATAACAAATTTTTTATCAAATTTTTGATTCAACTTCAATTCCAGTTTTTCATAAAACAACATTGCCAAATTAAGTTGCTCAGAAGCTTTCCTAACTGCTGTAAATTTTTTCAAAACAACGGGGTTGTAAACACCACCTGCAACTAAAGAAGATGTTTGAGAATCATCTTCAAAAACTAAAAATGTTTTATTTGCTTGAATTAATTCTTCTGCAAATGCTAATCCTGCCAATCCTAAACCAACAACTATATAATCTACTTTCATAAACTGTTAATTTAGATATTTATTAACGTGAAAATAAATATTATAATGTAATTGATCAAATTAATATGTTTGCTTTCTGCTTAATGACTTTTAAGATGATTGTAAAGACTAAAACAGTACAGTCCAATTGCACCCCACATTACATAGATAAAATGCGAAGAAGGTATCCAGACGTAAGCTAAAACTAAGTTTGACACCAGTAAAATACCAAGTACAATTAAAAATCGTTGTCTAACAATCTTAATTTCTAAAAATTTATTGGGTGTAAAAGACAAAAGTAACGATCCTATTCCAAGAACATAAAGTCCCAAAAAACGATAAATCTGAGTCAGATATATACTTAATGTTGAGTTACCATCCAATAAAAAAAGATCGACAAAAGTCATTTGTAATCTTTCTTCATTAGCAACTTGATCTAACATCCAAGGTTCTGAGCTAAGCAACCACCTTATTCCAGATAAACAAAGTATAATACTTATTAATACCTGTCTCTTATACACATCTGACGCTGCCGACGATATGCAGTGTGT
>OJEH01000703.1_pt1 | contig 10279 bp, 10 predicted proteins | sample 1593001 | NCBI WGS metagenome assembly OJEH01 (sample SAMN05416886, study PRJEB24817) | seawater metagenome | isolation source: Sea water | place: Canada:Atlantic | collected 2013-11 | reverse complement strand
GTTAACTACAGAAGATAAGATTATTGCCAACCCTAATTGTAGTACAATACAATTAGTCATGGTTTTAAAGCCGTTACACGATAAATACGGTATTAAAAGATGTGTAGTTTCTACCTATCAATCAATAACAGGAACAGGTGTTAAAGCTGTTGAACAGTTAAGAAATGAGCTTGCTGGTGAAAAAGGTGAAATGGCTTACCCTTACCCAATTCATAAGAATGCTATACCACATTGTGACGTGTTTGAAGAAAACGGGTATACTAAAGAGGAACTAAAACTTACTCGCGAACCTCAAAAAATTCTATCAGACAAAAGTATTGCGCTAACTGCAACAGCAGTAAGAATACCAGTTGTAGGTGGTCATAGCGAATCTGTAAACCTAGAGTTTAATTCTGATTTTGATTTAAATGAAGTAAGAGCTATTCTTTCAAATACAGAAGGTGTTAAAGTACAAGATAATCCAGACGTAAACACATACCCAATGCCTATTTATGCACAAGGTAAAGATGATGTATTTGTAGGAAGAATACGAAGAGATCACTCTCAACCAAACACATTAAATTGTTGGATTGTTAGTGATAATTTAAGAAAAGGAGCAGCTACAAATGCTGTGCAGATTGCTGAATATTTACTAAAAAACAACCTTATTAAAAACACCAGTACTGTAAGTTATGAAGTGTAGTTAGGACTAAGTTTCCGTAACTAACTTTAAATACTTAAAAATGAAATGGGTAAACCTTGTTCTTAGAATTGGCCTAGGCTTAATGCTTTTAATGTTCGGTCTAAATAAATTTTTCTGGTTTATGCCAGATTTCGATTTTACAGGTTTCCCAGAAGCAGATCATTTATTTAAAGCACTGCGATATGCTGGTGAGCAAGCTACAGGAAAAGGATACTTAATGCATTTAGTAGGCTTGTCTGAGGTTGTTATAGGAGTAATGCTTGTTACAAAAAAATGGGTGCCTTTGGCGTTAGCTATGTTAGTGCCAATATCTATTAACATAGTGCTGTTTCATGCGTTTTTAAACCTTCCTAATATTGGTCCAGCAATTTTAGTAGCTATTGTAAATGCCTATTTAATGTACAAACATAGGGATGCATATAAATCTATACTTACTTAGTAAGTAAATTCATAAATAATTAAGAGGTTAATCCTCAGGCATAAAGCTTGAGGATTTTTTTATATCTTTAAAAGAACTAACCACCAAATTAATAATTTATGAATTCAACCTTTACTAAAATTGTACGCTATCTATTAGCACTAATGTTACTTGTTTTTGGGCTTAATAAATTTTTAAAGCTTTTGCCAATGCCAGAGTTACCTCCAAGCGCAGCAGAGTTTATGACAGAGCTTGCAGCAACAGGTTATGTATTGCCAGTAGTAGGTGCAATCGAAATTTTTATTGGGATCTTATTATTAATTAATAAATGGACACCTTTTGCATTGGTTCTTCTAGCGCCAATCTCTGTAAACATATTGTTATTCCACCTTTTTCTTGATTTACCAGGAATAGGAGGCGCATTAATTGTTGCTATTTTAAATGGAATACTTATATATAAACATTGGTCTAAGTTTAGACCACTATTTGCATAAATAGTATATATGTGTTAAAAGCCTCTTAATCAAAATTAAGAGGCTTTTTTTAATTTGTATTTTTATGCTGAATTAAACTCATACTAATGAAACAACTCATCCTTGTAACAATAACTGCAGCAACAATATTTAGCTGTAAAACAGAGACTAAAACCGATAGAACCATAGCAGTGACATACCCCGAAACAAAGAAAGTAGATACCGTAGATGTATATTTTGGTAATGAGGTGAAAGACCCATATCGCTGGTTAGAAGATGATCGCAGTAAAGAAACCGAAGATTGGGTGAAAGCTCAAAACCAAGCTACATTTGGATATTTAGACAAAATTCCGTTTAGAGAAAATCTTAAAAACAGATTAACCGAACTATGGAATTATGAAAAGCTAGGATCACCCTTTAAAGAAGGTGAGTATACCTACTATTTTAAAAACAATGGGTTGCAAAACCAAAGTGTGATTTATAGGTATAAATCTACCGAAAGCCCTGAAAATGCTAAAGTATTCCTGGATCCAAATAAGTTTAGTGAAGACGGTACAACATCATTAGGAGGATTAAACTTTTCTAAAGATGGAAGTAAAGCAGCTTATTCAATTTCTGAAGGCGGTAGTGATTGGAGAAAAGTAATTGTTGTAGATGCAGAAACCTTGGAACGTGTTGAAGATACTTTACAGGATATTAAATTTAGTGGTGTGTCTTGGAACGTGAATGAAGGATTTTATTATTCAAGTTATGACAAACCTAAAGGCAGTGAGTTGTCTGCAAAAACAGACCAGCATAAACTATATTATCACAAGCTAGGAACCTCTCAAAAAGAGGATAAACTCATTTTTGGAGGAACACAAGAAGAAAAAAGAAGATATGTTGGTGGTAGTGTAACAGAAGATGGTAAGTATTTAATTGTTTCAGGAAGTGTATCAACCTCAGGAAACGATTTAAGAATAAAAGACCTTACCAAGCCAAATTCAGATTTTAAAACTATAATTTCTGGCTACGAAACAGATTCATACGTTATAGAAAATGAAGGTAGTAAACTATATATTGTAACAAACCTAAATGCACCTAATAAAAAAATTGTTACTGTTGATGCTGAAAACCCATCGCCAGAAAATTGGGTAGATTTCATTCCAGAAACAGAACATGTGCTTAGTCCTAGTAAAGCTGGTGGCTACTTCTTTGCAGAATATATGGTAGATGCTGTAAGCGAAGTAAAACAATACGATTATGCTGGTAAATTAATACGTGAAGTTAAACTTCCAGGAGTTGGAACAGTTGGTGGCTTTGGTGCTAAAAAAGAAGATAAAGAACTGTATTTCTCTTTTACAAATTATGTAACACCAGGCAGCATATATAAGTATGATATTGAAGATGGTACTTCAGAGCTATATGTAAAACCAGAAATAGATTTTAATCCAGACCATTATAAGAGTGAACAGGTGTTCTTTAACTCTAAAGATGGTACAAAAATACCAATGATTATAACCTATAAAAAAGGGACAGAGCTTAATGGTAAGAACCCTACGATATTATATGGTTATGGAGGTTTCAATATAAGTTTAACACCAAGTTTTAGTATAGCAAACGCTGTGTGGATGGAGCAAGGCGGTATTTATGCAGTTCCTAATTTGCGCGGTGGTGGAGAATATGGTAAAGCTTGGCATGATGCTGGTACTAAACTACAAAAGCAAAATGTATTTAATGACTTTATAGCTGCGGCAGAATATTTAATTGAGAAGAACTACACATCAAAAGAATATTTGGCAATTAGAGGCGGTTCAAATGGTGGTTTATTAGTTGGAGCCACAATGACACAACGACCAGATTTAATACAAGTAGCATTACCTGCAGTAGGCGTGATGGATATGTTACGCTATCATACCTTTACAGCAGGCGCAGGTTGGGCATATGATTATGGAACGGCAGAAGATTCCAATGAAATGTTTCAATACCTAAAAGGATACTCGCCAGTACACAATGTAAAAGAAGGTGTTTCTTATCCTGCTACAATGGTAACTACTGGAGATCATGATGATCGCGTAGTGCCAGCGCATAGTTTTAAGTATGCTGCAGAGTTGCAAGATAAACAAGCTGGAAATGCTCCTACATTAATTAGAATTGAAACTAATGCTGGCCATGGTGCAGGAACACCAGTAAGTAAAACTATAGAGCAGTACGCAGATATTTTTGGTTTTACGCTTTACAATATGGGTTATGATGAGTTGCCTGTAAAGAAACAATTTAAAGACTAAGATAATTCCTAAATATAAATTATAACCTGTTAGATTACTCTCTAACAGGTTTATTTTTGCATTATGCTAAACGTAAATATACAAGCCTTTAAATATGCTAAAACACCTGTTTTAAAAGCTATAAACTTTAAGCTTATTAAAGGTGAACATATTTCTATTTTAGGAGAAAGTGGATGTGGTAAAAGTACATTGCTGGAACTTGTGTATGGAACGCTTCAACTTAAAGCAGGAGAGATTTATTGGAATAATAAGAAGCTGCTAGGTCCAGATTTTAATCTTGTACCTGGAGAACCTTTTATAAAATATGTATCACAAGACTTTAATTTGATGCCTTATACAACTGTAGAGGATAACATTGGTAAGCACTTGTCCCGTTTAGATATGTCTTTTAGAAAAGAACGTATTGCAGAACTTTTAGAAGTTGTAGAAATGACTTCATTTAAAACTAAAAAAGTTAAAACATTAAGTGGAGGTCAACAGCAACGTGTTGCACTAGCAAGAGCTCTAGCTAAAGAACCAGAGCTACTTTTGTTAGACGAACCGTTTAGTCATATTGATAACTTTAGAAAAAATAAGCTTCGTAGGCGGTTGTATAAGTATTTAAAAGACAAACAAATCTCTTGTATTACAGCAACACACGTAAGTGAAGAGGCATTATCATTTTCTGATAGAATCTTGGTAATGAAAGACGGTAAATTTGTTGCACAAGACACGCCTGAAACTATTTACAAAACATCCCAAGATTTATATGTTTGCTCTTTTTTTGATGATGTATTTAAATACAAACAACAAGTTTATTACCCTTATCAAATTACGGTTGAAGAATTAGGTAAACACAAGGCAACTGTAAAGCAATCTTATTTTAAAGGTGATTTTTGGTTAATTGAAGCTGTATTTAATAATGATAATTTGCTTTTAAAACACAATGCTGCACTACCAATACATACAGAAATACTTATAAATTTTAATGATCGTTAGTAAACGCTTTTAATAGTCATGGTTTCACCATTAAACTCAAAAGTGTCTTTCTCAGTCTTATTCATAAGAAGCATACCAATAGGAGATTCTTTTGAAATGACATAAACTGTTTCGTTATCTAAGGTAATAGCACCTACAGAAACAGCAATGTAGTATATAGCTTTAGTGGTTTTTACTAAACTTCCTATATGTATGTTTTTAGAAGGTTTAATATCACGTTGTCTAATATTTTTAAGAATTTGATATTGTTGTTCTGCAACATCTAAACGAGCTCCAAGTTGTTCACGTTCGATATCCATCATGGCTCTATCTGTCTCGTGTTTGTCTCCAGCAGTACTCTTTGTTTCAGACTCTAAAGATTCTACAATATCTGCTATAGCATGTTTAATCTTTTCTAGTTTGGTAGATACTAAAGATTCACAATGGGAAAGTAATTTAATTTTAAATTCAGATGTTATAGCCATAGGTTAAAAGGTCTTCTGCAGCTAATTGCAGTGGTTCGTTAGTGGTAATAGAGAAAGCATTTACATCTTTTATTAAAGATTCAATTTTAAGTACTTGCTCTTTTAAATTTTTCTTGATGTCACACTCCCTAATAGTGAGAACGGTCCAATTAGATCTTATTAATTTTACGTAATTATTCTGGTCTCGTTTCATATTAGTATCAAACTTATCTTTCCAAAACTCAGTGTTAGTTTTGGGAAGATTTAGGTTGCACTTAGGGCACCTGTGCCAAAAACAACCATTTACAAATATGGCGATTTTTTTGGTTGAAAAAACAATATCTGGAGAACCTGCTAATTTTTTAAAATGTAACCTATAACCTCTTAGTCCTGATGCCCATAATGCTTTTCTTAAAAGTAATTCTGGTTTGGTATGCTTGCTTTTATTTCCTCGCATAGAGGTGTTCACAGATTTGCTATTTGTATGTAAAGACATTACAGCTTTTTTATAGCAATTACTTCAAAAATTAAACCAGATTTATTTTTTAATTTCAGTACTGGTTTTAGTTAAAATCAACGGTCCATAATAATACATTTGTTGTCTTATCCAGGCTTTTTGTCTTTGTACATATGGTGATGCAGGGTTGGCTCTATAGCGTCTTGGGTTAGGTAAAATTGCAGCAATTGCAGCTGCTTCATCTATACTTAATGTAGCAGCAGATTTTCCAAACCAATACGTACTTGCTGCAGAAGCTCCGTAAACAGAATCTCCCATTTCAATACTATTTAAGTACACCTCTAGAATGCGTTCTTTATCCCAAATAAGCTCAATTAAAAACGTGAAATAAACCTCGAGTCCTTTTCTCGTCCAACTTCGCTGTGGCCATAAAAACACATTTTTAGCTGTTTGCTGAGAAATGGTGCTTGCACCGCGTAGTTTTTTTCCTTTTTGATTAGCTTCATATGCCTTTTCAATTGCTTCGGTATCAAATCCATTATGATACACAAACTTTTGATCTTCTGAACAAATAACCGCAAGCTGAAGGTTTTTAGATATATCTTTTAACGGCACCCACTTATGAGTCCATTTATTTTGTTCATTATTTTCAAAATACCTGATAACCATTAAAGGTGTAATATAAACAGGTATGAATTTGAGTAGGGCAACCCATATAATACTCATTGCAAAAAACCAAAGTAGAATTTTTCCACAAAATTTAAAAATACGTTTTATCATTCTGTTGCTAAATTTGCTAAATCTTTACCTACAAGACTTCCTATAGCAACACCCATACCACCTAAACGGACACCGCAGTAAACATTTTTAGATACTTTTTTTAAAATAGGCTTTTTTTGATTTCCTACACCTAATATTCCGCTCCACCGCATGTCTATTTCGTAAGGAGTTTTTGGTAATATGTGTGATTTTAAATATGTGTCTAATGTACTTTGTATTAATTCTGTTTCTCCAAAATTAGTGGTCTCTTCTTCTTTTAGTGCTAGGTTTCTCCCACCTCCAAATAATAACCGGTTACCCACATTTCTAAAGTAAAAATAGCCCTCATCTATATGAAATGTACCTTTTATATTTAAGTTCTTAATTGGCTTAGTGATTAATACTTGAGCTCTTCCAGGTTTTACATTAGAGATGTTAAGTTGCTCAGAAAACCCGTTAGTAGCAATTAGCAATGTTTTTGTTTTAAAGTCACCTAAATTAGTTTGTAAAAGCACATTAGTGGGTTGTTCTACATATTCATTAACATTACAATTGTTTAATATAGTAATATTGGCATCTTGTGTTTTCTTGATAAGCGCCTGCATCATTTTACCAGTATTAAGTTGGCCTTCAAAAGCATTTACTATAAGTTTTGAATTTATTCCAGAAAATCCAAATATGTTATCAGTAACAGAAAACAGAGGTGCTTTATACAATGAGTATAGTAAGTCATTTATCTCATTGAGATGATCTAGGCTTTTTTCTAAAAGCGACTTGTGTTTTTCAAGAAAAACTTCATAGCCGCCAAGCTGTTTGTATTCTAAGTGATCATCTCCCACTATATTACGAAGTCTTTCTAATCCTAAAACACGCTGCTCAACTAGTTTAAAAATATCTTCAGAAGAGTGTGTTTTAAAATCTTTCAGTAATTCTGAGATGCTACCTAAACAAGCAAAGCCAGCATTTTTGGTGCTGGCGCCTTGCGGCCAAGGGCCGCGTTCTAATATAGTAATAGTTGCTTTTGGAAATTTTTCACGAAGTGTTAATGCAGTATTTACACCAACAATACCACTTCCAATTATAATAAAATCGTTGGTTGCAAACCAGGTTTGCCTATCCCAATAGCTTTTTGAATTAAGTATTTCCATATATTGTAAGATACTTATTGTTCCATAAATCCACTAAAATATCTAATAATTTTACGTTTAATATAAAGCAAAAAAAAGACCTCGATATCGAGGCCTTAAAACATTGGTTAGTTAGTTAACGTTTTATTCTTCTTTCATTTTAAAGTCTTCCATAAACTTAGTGGTATAATTTCCAGCAATATAATCTGGATGATCCATAAGTTGTCTATGAAAAGGAATAGTTGTTTTTACGCCTTCGATTACAAACTCATCTAAAGCACGCTTCATCTTATTAATAGCTTCTTCTCTTGTTTGAGCCGTTGTAATAAGTTTTGCCACCATAGAATCGTAGTTTGGAGGAATACTATAACCTGCATAAACATGAGTATCTAACCGAACTCCATGTCCGCCTGGAGCGTGAAGTATCTCAATACGGCCTGGAGAAGGTCTAAATCCATTATAAGGATCTTCTGCATTTATACGACACTCTATCGAGTGTAGTTTAGGAGTATAGTTTTTACCAGAAATTGGCACACCAGCAGCAACTAAGATTTGCTCCCTAATCAAATCAAAATCAATAACTTGTTCTGTAATAGGGTGCTCTACTTGAATACGGGTATTCATCTCCATGAAGTAGAAGTTACGATGCTTATCAACTAAAAACTCTACAGTACCTGCACCTTCATATTTAATATACTCAGCAGCTTTTACAGCAGCTTCACCCATCTTTTTACGAAGGGCAGTTGTCATAAATGGAGAAGGAGTTTCTTCTGTAAGTTTTTGATGACGGCGTTGTACAGAACAATCTCTTTCTGATAAGTGACAAGCTTTACCTGTACTGTCTCCAACAACTTGTATTTCAATATGTCTAGGCTCTTCAATAAGCTTTTCCATATACATACCATCGTTACCAAAGGCAGCGCCAGCTTCTTGTCTTGCGCTATCCCAAGCATCTTCAAGGTCTTCAGGTTTCCATACGGCACGCATACCTTTACCACCACCACCGGCAGTAGCTTTAAGCATAACTGGATAACCCATGTCTTTTGCAACTTTCTTACATTCTGCAAAATCTTTTAAAAGGCCATCCGATCCAGGAATACAAGGCACACCTGCAGCTTGCATTGTAGCTCTTGCAGAAGCTTTGTCTCCCATTTTATCAATCATATCTGGAGAAGCACCAATAAACTTAATATCGTGCTCTTCACATATTTTAGAAAACTTCGAATTTTCTGCCAAGAAACCATATCCAGGATGAATAGCATCTGCATTGGTTATTTCTGCGGCAGCAATAATATTTGGAATTTTTAAATAGGATAAGTTACTTGGTGCTGGTCCTATACAAACAGCTTCGTCTGCAAATTTAACGTGCAAACTTTCTGCATCTGCAGTAGAATAAACAGCAACAGTGCTTATACCCATTTCTTTGCAAGTACGTATAATACGTAATGCAATCTCGCCTCTATTGGCAATTAGAATTTTTTTGAACATAACTGTTTCAGCATTTGAAGTTGATATAATCATACCAACTCAGATTAAAACAAAAGGTGATTAAGAAGGATCTACCAAGAATAATGGTTGATCAAACTCTACAGGAGAAGAATCGTCTACTAATACTTTCACGATTTTTCCTGACACTTCACTTTCTATTTCATTGAAAAGCTTCATTGCTTCAATAATACAAAGTACATCACCTTCTTTGATAGAGTCTCCTACTTCACAGAAAAGATCTTTATCCGGAGATGGTTTGCGATAAAAAGTACCAATAATTGGAGACTTTACAGTAATATACTTAGAGTCATCTCCATTATTAGAATCAGCTGGTGCAGCAGCCGCGGCTTGCGCTACAGGTTGTGCTGGTGCTGGTGCTGGTGCAGGTGCAGCAGCCATCTGTTGTGGCATTTGTGCAGGCATTTGCATGTGCTGTACGATAGTTTCTTTTTCGTCTGAACCAGTTTTAATGGTGATTTTTACATCTTCCATTTCGAGCTTTACCTCGCTTGCGCCAGATTTGGCTACGAATTTTATTAAATTCTGAATGTCCTTTAACTCCATAATGATACGTTGTTTAGGTGTTTATTTAGTTTTGTTAGGAATTATATGCCCACTTAAGGTAAATTGAACCCCAAGTAAAGCCACCTCCAAAAGAGGCGAAAATGAGGTTGTCACCTCGCTTTAATTTTTTTTCGTAATCGTGTAATAATAATGGTAATGTGGCTGAAGTTGTATTACCATAGCGTTGTATGTTCATAAGAACCTTAGACTCGTCTAGGTTCATTCTTCTAGCAGTAGCATCTATAATCCTTTTATTGGCTTGGTGTGCTACTAACCAGCTTACATCCTCATTTGTTAGGTTGTTGCGCTCCATAATGCTTGCGCTTACATCTGCCATGTTTGACACAGCAAATTTAAATACTGTTTTGCCATCTTGTTGTACAAAATGTTGTTTGTTTGCCACAGTTTCTTCGCTAGCTGGCAATATGGATCCGCCTGCATCTATTTTTAAAAATTCACGACCAATACCGTCACTTCTTAAAATTTCATCTTGTAGTCCTAAACCATCTTCATTTGGCTCGAACAAAACTGCGCCACCGCCGTCTCCAAAAATTATGCAAGTTGCTCTGTCTGTATAGTCTATGATAGAAGACATTTTATCTGCGCCTACTAATAGTACTTTT
>OJEH01000696.1_pt1 | contig 10321 bp, 8 predicted proteins | sample 1593001 | NCBI WGS metagenome assembly OJEH01 (sample SAMN05416886, study PRJEB24817) | seawater metagenome | isolation source: Sea water | place: Canada:Atlantic | collected 2013-11 | reverse complement strand
ATAGGAGTCCGTCTCGTGGGCTCGGAGATGTGTATAAGAGACAGGAGTCAAACTATGATCGCAACTTATTCATTTGCCATTTGGGGCCTTTGGCTTATTCTGGTGACCATTTTTATTCAAGCAACCGTGGCGTCTAGAGCCCACCGTAAACAGAAACATTATGTGGCTGGTATTTTAGATACCCAACTGAGCCATGAGTCTTTTGTATTTCGGAGTCATCGTACTTTTTTAAACTCTCACGAAAACTTATTAATGATGTTTGGTCCAGCTTTACTAGGTATGTTGGTGGGTATGGATGCCTTCTGGTTGGGTATTTTGGTCTGGGTTTATGCTATCGCGCGGATCTTACATATGGCGTTGTATTATGTGGTTGCAACAGAAGCAAACCCAAGCCCTCGTAGTTATTTCTTTATTGTGGGTTATGCAGCGAACCTAGTATTACTTATTATGTTGGGTGTTCACTTAGCATCTTAGATCTAAATCATTTAGACCTCATTAAATTATGTCAAACTAAAACACCCCAAATTAAAATATCTTCAATTAGGTCTCTATCAGTATGACCTAAAGTCATCAGTTTTAACTACAGCGAATAGTTTACCTAAAGAAAGAGGCGCTCATAGGTCCAATAAAGACCAATCAAAGAAATGAGCGCTGAGACAGGGATGACCACCCATTGGCGATAAAGCTGTTGCTTTTTGAGTAACCAAAAGACACACAAAAAGGCAACAGCAATAACGAATAGTTGCCCGGCTTCCACGCCAATGTTAAAAAACACCAACGCTGTTGCGAAATCTGACTCCGGCAACCCAAGCTGCGATAACACCCCAGCAAAGCCCATGCCATGCAATAAGCCAAACAAAAAGACCACCACGACGCGCCTTATTTTGACCGTTTTAACCAACATGTTCTCAATACCCACAGCAACAATGGATAAGGCAATCAGGGGCTCAACGACACTGGGTGAGAGACTAATAACGCCATAAATCGTTAAGCCTAAAGTAATGCTGTGGGCCAAAGTAAATGCGGTGACTTGTAACAATAAAGGGCGCAGTTTTACGCTGAGTAAAAATAGCCCTAAGACAAATAAAATATGATCTATGCCTTTGGGCACGATATGCTCAAAACCTAAAACAGTATATTCTGTAGCCACTTGGGTAAACGGCTTGGGGGTATAAGCTGCGTTTAATTCAAAAGGAGGGCTCATTACGCCATCGGTTAACCAGTGAGATGTTTTCTCCTGTGGCGTTTGATCATAGTAAAAGTGGGCTACATTGTTGCCAAACTTTTTTGGGTACTGCCAAGTAACCTGTGGTTTATCTGAGTCACTTGGATTAGGTATGAACGCCAACAAATGAAGATCAGATAAGCGGGATTTATCTAAATTACCAATGACAGGAATGTCGAGTCTAACCAGTGATAAATCACTCTTAACCCCATCAAACGCCAAATTAAGCTGAGAGATAATGGACTCTTCAAGCAATTTAAATTCACGAATTAACTGCTCTGATGACAAAGCTCTTAGCTGGTTGTAAAGCTCAGTTTGGGGTGAGTCATCCGTATCGTCATGGCTTGAATCAATACCTGCAATAAGGCTTTCTATGTTTGTTTGAATGTGTACCTTTACCGAACTGTTTTGGGTAAACTCTAAGTTCACTATCGCAGGGCGCAATTGATGTGCATCAGCACTTTGAGCCAACGGCCATAGGCTTAACATTACTAACATTAATCGAAAAAAAACCATGAAACCTGTAACCTTTTTATTTTTTAGCATTCTTCTGACCAGTAGCACGGTTATCCGGGCCCACGAATTTTGGTTAGAGGCCCTACCATTCTACCAAAAAATTGATCGCACGACAGAAATTACCATTAATGTTGGCCAACAAATGGATGGTCAATTGCTGCCTAATATTCCTGTTTGGTATCGACACTTTGACATCATCACAGGTGCTGGACTGCAAGCTGTTGAGGGTGAATTGGGGCGTGATCCAGCGGGGTATGTAAACATTAAAACACCTGGTATCTATGCAATTGGTTATGAAAGTACAAAGAAATCCGTTAATTTAGAGCCAGGAAAATTCACTGATTACTTAAAAAATGAAGGTTTAGAAAAAATTATAAAACACCGTAAACAACTCAATGAGAGTGAAAAAAATGGCCTTGAGATTTATTATCGTAACGTTAAGGCATTAATTAAGATTGGTGATAAAAGCCAATATAATTTTTATAACCATGACTTTAAATACCCACTTAATATAAACCCACTGCAAAACCCTTATGAGCTTTCAAAGGGAGATGAGTTGCGCGTCCAACTGACCTTTAACCAAAAACCAGCAGCAAATTTATTACTGCATGGGAAAATAAAAAACAAACCTACTTTTGAATTCAGTTTGCGCACTGACGCGCTGGGTTATGCCACTATTCCTTTAGCGCATAGCGGCATTTGGTTACTTCACACGGTTGAAATGATTCGGTCTGAACAACCTAACATCGACTGGGAAAGCTATTGGGGCAGCCTAACCTTTGAAATTCGTTAACCCTATTTCCCGAGTGCTCAGTAAATTTTAATTAGCCTTAACAAGTCGGTTAGCCTGACGATAGAAGTTAACAATCCACTGAAATAGCAGCTGGGTATCCGGTGTGCCCGCACTGTTGGCCATACCTTGTGCCCGAATGGCAGGGCGATCATCGAAACTGGGAGCAGAAAGTACGCCCTCTACCATTTGGGTGTTAAATTCAGGATGACCCTGAATACTCAGCATATGGGGGTTATATTGCACCATATAATTGGGGCAAAAATCGCTGCTGGCTAGCACTTTGGCGCCTTTTGGGAGTTGCTCTACTTGATCTTGGTGAAATACCATCACATCAATCATTTCGGCCTTAGGTTGCATAAATGAGGCATGCTCCACCACCTTATTGTGCGAAGCGCCGATGCCCCACCCTTTGCCACTAAGGGCGACTTTCCCCCCCAGTACTTGGGCCATCAGTTGATGGCCAAAGCAGATGCCAAATGTTGGTTTTTTTACTTTATCCAGTTGTTTAATAAAGTCACTCAATTGGTGAATCCATTCAATGTCTTCATACACCCCTGCAGGACTGCCGTTTATTAACCAAACATCACACTGATCTACATTATTAGGCAACTCACCTGCATAAGCTTTAAAGTCAGTAAATCTAATATTATGGTCTATAGCCAGAAATTGGTTTCTAAAAATGGCAGGGTAGTTGAGTCCACCTACCTGTTCGAGAATGGGTTCGAAGGTATGGCACAGCAATAGACCAATATGTAAGGGTGAACTCATGCTGACTAGATCCTAAAAATGAGGTAAAAAAAGGCTTCTTAAGGCAGAATAATGGTTAGCTTTATACCCGATACTTCACGCCTGGAAATACACAAAGCATCTCAAACAATAAATTAGCCGCTGTCAGCGCCGTATTTCCTGTCGTATCATAAGCGGGTGCTACTTCAACTAAATCACCACCCACGACTTCAAGTCCACGACACCCACGAATAATCTCCAGCCCCTGATGAATGGTCAAGCCTCCAATTTCGGGCGTTCCTGTGCCAGCCGCATAAGCTGGATCCAGTCCATCAATATCAAAGGTGATATAAACTGGCCCAACACCCAGCTGTTCTCGAACTTCAGACATTAACGGTTTAAGTGATTTATACCAGCAGTCCTCAGCTGGAACGACCCGCACCCCCTGCTCCCGGGGCCAATCAAAATCGTCTGCTGCATACCCAGTAGCACGAAGGCCAATTTGTACCATTCGTTTGGGATCGACTAGTTTTTCTTCAATGGCGCGGCGAAATGGAGTACCGTGCGCTATACGCTCACCAAACATTGTATCGTTTATATCGGCATGGGCATCGACATGGACTATTCCTACAGGCCCATATTTTTTGGCAATCGAGCGCAGAATTGGTAGGGCAATCGTATGGTCACCACCCATCGTCAGTGGTTTGCAATTCTGTGCAAGAATATCATCGTAGGCCGATTCGATAATGGCCATCGATTTTTCTATATTGAAAGTATTTATGGCTACGTCACCAATATCAGCGACTTGCAACGAATCAAACGGTGCAGCGCGAGTCGCCATGTTGTAGGGTCGAATTAAACAAGATTCACTGCGAATTTGTCTAGGCCCAAATCTGGCTCCCGAACGGTTAGATGTGCCAATGTCGAAGGGAACGCCGACAAAAGCAACATCAAGATCCTTTGCGTTAGGTACGTGGGGTAATCGCATCATAGTAGCAATACCACCAAAACGAGGCATATCGTTTCCACCGATGGGTTGATTGAGTTTTTTCATAACTATACCTTTTCAATGGTTTTTACTAACAAGCTAAATACGAATAAGGTTGCGTTGATGGAGCACATCAAACTCTGAAAGAGCTGAAGGTGCACAATATTAATGGGTAATTTTATTAGACGCTACATTGATTTTTGATCATCAGATAGATTTGAGAGATCAGTATCTTCGATCTACAGCCCATCAGACTGAACGTCTGCAGAAAAGGATCCCTGTTACACGCTGCTATAATGTTAAGACTCCCAGATAATGGGCCATAGTAACCTTTTTCAGAGCGTATATCTTAACCTGGGTAAATGCAAAGACGTTTTTCAGTATGGCGTTGCAACATTTCGAGCTCTGTCAATAACACGGCATACATGACCACCAGTATGCTTACCACTGCAAAGACCGTAGGTAAAATTTACGCAAGAATTTAAATTACATATGGGTTTATAGATATTATTGGGGATTGGGTGGCACATGACTTTTTGTTGGTGCTGAACGGATGTAAGGAGTATGTCAGCAGAGTAACATAATCAGCGGTGACCCTCATCCATGTAACCCAGTTCGATTTGACCTTTGAATGCTGACACCAAATGGCGTCAGCCAATCACAAAAAATCAAAGGTTGAGCTATAGGTATGACCCAGAAAGGCGCGCTAGCCTGGAGTTATCCCCCGCAACCGTTCCGAGCGCCGCCGCAACAATTCAAGCGTCATCAACAAGGCGACTGAAATACAGACAAGGATCGTTGCCACTGCGAGAATAGTTGGACTGATTTGTTCACGCAGACCTATGAACATCTGCCACGGAAGCGTCTTTTGACTGGCAGACCCAATGAACATAACAACGACAACTTCGTCAAAGGACGTTATAAAGGCGAAGAGACCACCAGACACAACACCTGGAAAGATCAGCGGCATCTGCACGCGGAAAAACGTGGTTACTGGGTTTGCACCCATATTGGCTGCCGCACGGGTTAACGAGGAGTCAAAACCCACAAGGGTTGCCGTCACTGTAATAATGACAAACGGAATTCCTAAAACGGCATGTGCTAACACAACCTTGACGTAACCAACAAAATTCTTGTCCATGCCCAAGGTATCTTCCATAAAATTACCCATAGATGAGTAAAAGAAAAACATACCAGTTGCGGAGATAATGAGGGGCACGATCATAGGCGAAATCAAAATCGCCATAATGGCGCGCTTGGCAGGCACATGACTTTGGCTTAGTCCAATCGCCGCGAGGGTTCCCAGGGTGACAGAGATGATCGTCGCAATTGGTGCAATAATTAATGAGTTCCAGAACGAGCGTTGCCACTCATCATTATTGAAGAAATCTTGATAGTGCTTGAGAGAATAACCTGCGGGATCAAATTGCAGCATTTCAGTAGTAAAGGTAAAGTAATTCTGCGCGTTGAAAGACAGGGGCATCACAACAAGAATAGGCGTAATCAAAAATATGAAGATTAGCCCACAAATTACTCTAAAGCTGTAGTGCCATAGTACCTGATTTGAGGTTAAATAAGAGTGCAATTTGACACGATAACCACCTTCATAAATCCAGTAGAAAAACCATCCTAAAAACCACCCAGTTAGGGCTCCAAAAATGCCGCCCACTAGGCCCAAGAATAACCAACCTAGTGCAGCCAAAAGTAAAGGCAAAAGTAAGCGCACAGATTTTGGTTTTAGGTATTCAGTAATAGTAATACCATAACTGAGCACTACTGAGATTGTTGCACCAAAAATAACCCCAATTAGAGCAGATCCAAATGCTGGTCCAACAAATAGACCAATAAAGGCCCCCATCAGCCCCATGACTGATAATACAAAAGACAGTGGCTGTCTCGCACCTTGAGAAAAGTTGTCCATAATCTTAGCCCCCCAACTTTACATTATCGATGCCAACAATTTTGTCATAAGCCCAGTAGAGTATTAACACCACCGCAAGTAAAATGGCTCCAAGCGCTGCAGCTAGCCCCCAATTCATAGATTGGAAAATATGGTAGGCTATTCTATTCGAAATAAAGACGCCTTTGTTACCACCAACAATTTCTGGAGTAATATAGTAGCCGATCGATAGTATGAAAACTAAGATAGATCCAGCTCCAATTCCAGGCACTGATTGTGGAAAGTAAACTCTCCAAAATGCTGTCCAATTCGTTGCACCAAGAGATTTTGCTGCTTGTAGGTAGGTTGGTTGTATCGTTTGCATCACTGAATACATGGGCAGGATCATAAACGGCAACAAAATATGCGTCATCGCAATGATGGTACCAAACTGATTATTGATCATCACTAACCTGCCTGATTCTTCAATTATCCCTAGCGCAACGAAAAGGTCGTTGATCACTCCTTGCTGCTGCAGCATGACCTTCCATGCTGAGGTTCTTACCAGTAAAGAGGTCCAGAATGGTAATAGGACGAGAATCATTAACAAGTTGGATTGACTTCTGGGTAGATTAGCAAGTAACCACGCCACTGGATAACCCAACAAGATACAGGCCACTGTTATCATCAGAGACATAATTAGTGTGCGCTGAAACAGTTTAATCAAAATCTGCCTGTTTTCAGGCTGAAATTCTGGGCCATGCAGGGTCTTACGCATATCCACTGCATTAAGAAAATAGCCAGCAGTATAGATTGAACTATGAGTTTTAAGTGTTTGCCATATCTCAACTTCACCCCAGCTCTTATGCACTGCTATCAATTTTTCTTTAAATGGCGCATCGACCTCAAGATCCCATTTTTTTGCTTTTCGCGCAGTTTTCTTGAAGAGGGAAGCACTGCCAGATTTTTCATAATTCAACCGCAGGCCAACCCTTGTGTGGCTCTTGTTTTTGGCTGCGCGCTGAATATCTCCAGCAAAAGCAGCATAAACAGATTCATTTGGCAGTTCACCCGATTTCCCATCCCAAGTCGCTAGGGCGGCCACAGTCTCTGGTAATATTTCCACTACAATGTTGTTTTCTACCGAGCGAAAGAGCATAGATCCTATCGGGAAAAGAAATGTAATTAAAACAAAGATGAGTAGTGGTGATATCAGGAGCAGCGCCCGAATTTTTTGCCGTTTTAATGCCGAAGCCAAACTTTGCTTAAGTGGTTTTCCATCCACAGTCATCAAAGCGCCGTTTGCGTTATTATCAATCATGTCGTTCCCATCACTAGCTCATAGTCTTATAGAGCCAACTAATTTAAAATGCAAAAGAGCCAACCCTAGCTCTTTTGCATTTTAAATTGTCTGATTAAAAAAAAGGGCCAACCAAGGCCCTTTTTACATTTTGGATTGTCTTACTTTGCAAGCCAAGCTTGAAACTTCGACTCAATATCGTCCTTATAGTCTGCCCAGAAAGCATAGTTCATTAGGAACGTATTTTTCGAGTTGGCAGGATCAGTAGGCATGTGAGGTGCCATAGCGATACCCAACTCTGCATGCTTATCAACCAAGGGGGCTGATGATGCGCGGGTTGGTCCATAACTAATCCATTTAGACTGATCTGCAAGACGCTGCGTGTCGGTTGCGAACTTCACATAGTCCAGCACTCGTGCTTGGCGCTCAGGGCTCAGACCAGTTGGAATAATCCAGCCATCAAGGTCATAAATCTGTGCGTCCCAAAGCATTGAAACAGGTTGCTTATCTTCTTCGATCAAAGCGAATAAACGTCCATTAAAAGTTGAACCCATAACGACTTCGCCATCAGCCAATAATTGTGGCGTGTCAGCACCTGCAGACCACCAGATTACATCATCTTTGATGGTATCAAGTTTCGCAAGAGCTTGATCTTGGCCAGCTTCTGTTTCCAGTGTTGGATAGATATCTGCCTTGGCAACACCATCACATAAAAGGGCCCATTCCATATTGGAAAGCGCGCCTTTCTTCAATGAACGCTTGCCAGGGTAAGCTTTTGTATCAAAGATTGCACAGATACTGGTTGGTGGGGTACTACCAACCATGTCATTGCGGAAACCTACAGTATAGGAGTAAACAATCTGTGGAATAAAGCAAGGCGACACGATGAAAGAACCAAAATCGTCTGACGCAGAAGTACCATCTGGTGCTGAGGCTAACATGGAATCGTGATCGATTTCCATTGCGAGGCCTTCATCACAAAGTTGCATAGCCGGACCGGCTTCAACATCGACTAGATCCCAAGTTAAGTTGCCTGCTTCTTTCATAGCACGCAATTTTGCTACAGCTGTGCCAGAACTCTCGTCATTAATAATCTTGACGCCAGTCATTGCCGTATAGGGCTCATGGTAAGCTTTTAGTTGTGATTTAGAATAGGCGCCGCCCCAGGAGACGATAGTCATTTCCTCATGCGCGCCTGCAAGTGCCAATCCAGCGGGTAGCGATAGAGCCACCGCTACTAGAACTGTTTTAGTAAATTTCATTACATACTCCCAAAGTAGCCCGTTTTTTATTAATAGAATCTATGTTACGGACAGAACAAAAGATTCTTATGTAAGCCACGACCCTTATGGGACGTGCTTAGTAATTTTAGATTTACGCGTCTAGAGCTCGGCAATCTGACGGTAACCAGCCAATATCAATTTGGGTGCCAGGTTCTAGCCGAACCTGATCTGGTGCGTTACGGGTTTTAACAATAAAATTATCATTACCAGCGACTCGCAGGCGGGTACGGAACATATCACCCATATAAATAAATTCGAGCACTTCTGCGCTGAGCCTATGAGCTCCAGGGCGCATTCGGGTTTGGTCTAATTCAACTCGTTCAGGTCGGATCGACACCCGCGTCTTCTCACCAGCTTTAGTGACATTGACGGGTTTACAGTCGATGACATTTCCATCATTCAATTGTACCAGAGCCACACCGTTCGAAATTTCTTTAACTACGCCTTCTAGTGTATTGTTCTCGCCAATAAATTGTGCCACGAAACTGTTTTCAGGAGATTCATATAATTCTGCTGGTGGGGCCAATTGCTGAATCCGCCCATCATTGAATACTGCGACTCGATCCGACATAGTTAATGCTTCTGTCTGGTCATGAGTCACATAAACCACGGTGATGCCAAGATTTTCTGCAATTCGCTTAATTTCAAACTGCATATGCTCCCGCAGTTGCTTATCGAGTGCGCCTAAAGGTTCATCCATCAAAACAAGCTCGGCCTCAAACACGAGCGCACGCGCGAGAGCCACCCGTTGTTGTTGGCCACCAGACAATTGTGCTGGCCTACGGCCACCAAAATCACCCATTTGTACCATTTCCAGGGCGCGCTTTACCTTAGCTTCACGATCAGACTTGCCGATTTTTCGAACTTCGAGTGGAAATGCAAGGTTCTCTGCCACAGTCATGTGGGGAAATAGGGCATAATTTTGAAACACCATACCAATTCCACGCTTGTGCGGTGGAATATTATTGATCGAGATGCCATCCAACATAATGTCGCCATGGGTCGCTGTTTCAAAGCCTGCCAGCATCATTAGACAAGTCGTCTTGCCCGAGCCAGAAGGGCCTAACATGGTTAGAAACTCGCCTCTAGGCATCGACAGATTAAGATCTTTTACTACCAACGACAGACCATCATAACTTTTTTGTACGCGATCAAATTTTACAAAAGCATCAGTTTCACTCGTCTTGCTTGTCAAAAAATTACACCTTTTTCTATTTTGCCGTTGAATTTAGCCGCCGCGATTGGCATATTATGGACTTGTAACTTATTCAGGGGCAGTTCACCCCGCTAAGAAACTACGGTAACGCTAAACCATACTAGGAAACAACCCCAAAAGACCAAAAGTGCGGTTATAGGCAAAAAAAAGAACAAAATTGTCCTTTTATTAGGATTTTTTGAATACCAAGTGGTGAATTGTTGGGAGATCAAAATCTAGGTTACTGCATAATAATTTTCATCTTTTGGAGGATTAAATTATTGCAGAGTAACTACCTTAAAATTATTTTCACATCATTTAAAGATTAAGTTATTTAAATTAATTTAACTGAACTTAACTTAACTTAAGTTAAGTTAAGTTCAGTTCAGTAAATGATTATTTTAATTGGCAAATTA
>OJEH01000695.1_pt1 | contig 10323 bp, 8 predicted proteins | sample 1593001 | NCBI WGS metagenome assembly OJEH01 (sample SAMN05416886, study PRJEB24817) | seawater metagenome | isolation source: Sea water | place: Canada:Atlantic | collected 2013-11 | reverse complement strand
TATTTAAAGTGTCTAACACAGGTCCTAATATTTGTGGAACACAACGTAAAGAATAATATTCTTGTACTTTTTCTTCGAAGACAGTAACGTTCTTGTTGTCTTTATAAAGGTGATGCTCTCTTTTTCGAGTTAATTTGCTGTCAGATAAATGGTTGCGCATCATTTCTGCAATATCACGTTGCCCAATATGCTTTTTTGTATTATTAAGCTCAAAAGATAAATGATCATCATAAGCTTGTACAATTTCATTTATAGCAGAAGAACAGGCAACCATCCAATGTAAAAGACGTCTTGTGTAGAGTGTGTTTACAATGCCAATACCTGTCATAACAGAGGTGCCGTTCATAATAGCCAAACCTTCTCTCAACTCTACTTTAATAGGATTTAAATTGTCTTTAGTAAACACATCTTTAGTTAATAAGCGTTGGCCTTTAACAAAAACTTCGCCTTCACCTATTAAAACAAGAGCCATATGTGCAAGTTGTACTAAGTCTCCACTCGCGCCAACACCACCATGCTCATAAATTAAAGGTGTAATATCTTTATTTATTAGTTTTGCCATTAAAGCTACAACAGATTTGTGAACGCCAGAATTTCCTAAGCACAATGTGTTTAGTCTTGCTAACATTGCTGCTTTTACATAACGTTCTGTTAGTGGGTTGCCAGTTCCAGAAGCATGACTTCTTATTAAGTTGTATTGTAATTGTATGCGTTGGGAGTCTTCAATCTTATATTGTGCCATTGGGCCAAACCCAGTATTTACACCATAAATAACTTTATTTTCAGAAAACGATTTTAAAAAATTGAAGCTTTCTTCAACAAGCTCTGTAACAGATTTATCTATGGTAATCTGTTCTTTATTAAAAACAACTTGGTAAAAATCTGAGATTTCTAATTTACCCTTTAGTGTAAACATGTATTATAATCCTTAGTGTTCTATTCGGGAAGAATAAATTTTAAAAATAATTTGAGCTACAAATGTATACTAAAACTAAGTATCTGTAATTTTAGGGCATGAAAAATATAAAAACAGATGTTCTTGTTATTGGAGCAGGACCTTCTGGATGTGTTGCATCTGCATATCTACAGGCTACCAACATAGATGTGTTAGTTGTTGAAAAAAGTAAATTTCCAAGATTTGTTATTGGAGAAAGTCTTCTGCCTAGATGTATGGATCACTTCGAAGAGGTAGGACTTTTAGACTGTCTTAAGGCTGAGGGTTTTGAGGTTAAATCTGGCGCACGATTTATTAAAGGAAATAAAGTGTGTGATTTTGAGTTTGATAAGAAATTTAGTCCTGGTTGGGATTGGACATGGCAAGTGCCTAGAGCAGATTTTGACCAAGCCCTAACAAACGAATTGCAACGAAAAGGAGTTTCAATATATTTTGAACATGAAGTTGTAGACGTTGAGTTTTATAAGGATGGAAGCTCTAAGACTTCACTTAAAGACAGAAATGGTGTTATTACTGTGGTTGAAGCTAAGTTTGTAATAGATTCAAGCGGTCATGGCAGAGTTTTACCAAGATTATTGGGTTTAGACATACCATCAAAAATACCTAAGCACTCGTCTTTATTTACCCATGTAAAAGATTTAAGAAGACCTTCTTCTGTAGAAGGAACAAGAATAACGTTTGATGTTATTAATAAGGATGTTTGGCTTTGGGTTATTCCTTTTTCTAATGGAATAACTAGTTTAGGTTTTGTAGGTCCTACAGATTACTTTGAAGATTTTAAGGGAACTAACACTGAAAAACTACAACAATTAATGGCACTTTCAGATTTTTATAATCCTAGATTTAAAGATATAGAATACGAGTTTGAGCCAAAAATGATTAAAAACATCTCAAAATCTGTAACACAATTATATGGTAATGGGTTTGCATTAACTGGTAATAGTGCAGAGTTTTTAGACCCAGTATTTTCATCTGGAGTTACTTTTGCTACAGAGTCTGGGCTTTTAGCGGCTAAACTTGCAGCTAAAGAGATTACTGGAGAGAAAGTTAATTGGGAAACAGACTATAAGGATTACATTCTTTCTGGCGTCACGGTATTTTCAACTTATGTAAGTGAATGGTATACAGGTAATTTGCAAAAAATATTCTTTTATGATAATATAAGCCCTAGTGTAAAAGCGCAAATTTGCTCTGTCTTGGCTGGTTATGTTTGGGATACTACAAACCCTTTTGTGAAAAACCATCATAGACTTGTAAAAACATTGTCTAAGGTCATAGACTTAGAAACTGAAGGCAATACAGATTAAACAATCTAGTCTTACTCTTTCTTGCTAAGGGCTAGTTCCCATTCCCAAGCACTCTTTAAAGCATTTTGTAAACTGTATTTTGGTGTCCAGCCTAATACAGTTTTACTTTTAGTAGTATCTGCGTATGCTGCAATCACATCTCCTTTTCGTCTTTCTGCTATTTTGTAATTCAAAGATTTTTGATTTGCAGATTCAAAAGCATTTATAACCTCTAATACAGAATTTCCGGTTCCGGTTCCAATATTAAAAACTTCATAATTGTCTTTGCTTTTTTTATTAAGAAGACGCTCCAAAGCTACAACGTGAGCTTCTGCTAAATCCATAACATGGATATAATCTCTTATACATGTACCGTCTTGAGTAGGGTAATCATCTCCAAACACAGAAAGTTCAGTGCGCTTACCAATAGCTGTTTGAGTGATAAATGGAACTAGGTTTTGAGGTACACCTATAGGAAGCTCACCAATTAAAGCACTGGAATGAGCACCAATTGGATTAAAATAGCGTAATGCAATAGCAGAGAAATTTGGATATGCATTGCAAGTATCATCAATTATTTGTTCTCCAACTTTTTTTGTGTTTCCGTAGGGAGATTCTGCTGGTTTTATAGGTGCACTTTCAGTGATAGGAAGTTTGTCTGCTTGCCCATATACAGTACAGGAAGAGCTAAAAATTAGTGGTGCAGACGCTATCTTTTGTAATTCTTGTAATAATGTGGTTAATGTGCCTAAGTTGTTTTCATAATAGGCTAGTGGTTTATTTACACTTTCTCCAACAGCTTTAGAAGCCGCAAAATGAATAACACCATTTATATCTTTATGCTTTTCAAAAAAAGATACGACGTCTTCTTTTTGTCGCATATCTATTTTTTCAAAATCTGGAGACTTACCGGTTATTTCGGTAATTCCTGCTAATACATCTAATGAAGAATTGCTGAGGTTGTCAATAATTACAACGTCAAACCCTTTATTTTGTAAGGCTACTACAGTATGTGAGCCAATATATCCTAAACCACCTGTAACTAATATTTTCATAAAACAATTATACGATTTTCTTTATTGAAGAAAACAAAAAACCCTAGCGTTTATAGCTAGGGTTTTTTATAAAAGTTCCGAAAAATTATTACCAGATTCTCACTCGTTTCTCTGGCTCTAAATACATTGCATCTCCTTCTTTAATATCAAATGCTTTATAAAATGCATCTACATTTAAAAGAGGTTGTGTAGCTCTGTAACGACCTGGAGAATGCGGGTCTGTCTTAATTTGAGAACGTAACGCTTCATCACGTTGTTTTGTTCTCCAAACAGTTGCCCAACTCATAAAAAATCGTTGTTCTGGAGTAAAACCATCAATATTTTCAGGGCGACCATTTTCTTCATAATATTTCTGAAGTCCGTCATAAGCACCTAATAAACCACCAAGGTCACCAATATTTTCACCAAGTGTAAATTTTCCATTTATGTAAACACTGTCTAACACCTCAACTTGGCTGTATTGTTCTGCTAAAGCATTACCGCGTTCAGTAAATTTATCTAAATCTTCTTTAGACCACCAGTTAACTAAATTTCCTTCTGCATCAAAACGAGAGCCGCTATCATCAAAAGCGTGAGAAATTTCGTGACCGATTACAGCGCCAATTCCACCATAATTTACAGCTTCATCTGCTTTGTAATCGTAAAACGGTGGTTGTAGTATTGCTGCTGGAAATACAATCTCATTGTTAAATGGGTTAAAGTATGCATTTACAGTTTGTGGAGACATTCCCCATTCTTTTCTATCAACTGGCTCATTTATTCTATCTAAGTTGTCTTTAATTTGCCAAGCAGCAACAGCAACCATGTTGTCATAATATGATTTGTCTGAAGAAACCTTCATTGTTGAATAGTCTTCCCACTCGTCTGGATATCCAATCTTAACAGTAAATTTGTCTAATTTTTCGATAGCTTTTGTTTTTGTGCTATCACTCATCCATTCTAATTTTTCAATTCTTTCTTGATATGCTTCAATAATATTAGCAATCATTTTTTCTGCTTTAGCTTTAGCTTCTGGCGGAAACTGCTTTTCTACATATAATTTTCCTACAGCTTCACCAACTGTGTTGTTTACTGTTGCTAGAGCGCGCTCATCTGCAGGACGTTGTTTTTTAGTTTCATTAAGATATTTGCTGTAAAAATCCCAATTTGCTTTTTCAATTTCTGTAGTTAAATAACCAGCAGATGTATTAAGTGTAGCCCATCTAAGTAACGTTTTCCACTCATCAATATTTCCAGTATTAAGTTTTTGCTGTACAACTTCCATATACTTTGGTTGCATAACAATTAAAGTATCTACATCTTTTTCTACTCCCATATCCTTTAACGCTTCTTCCCAAGAAATTGCAGGCACCATTTTTTGAACTTCAGAAATAGAACGAGGATTATTAAAGTTTCTGAAATCACGACTTGCAACCTTATCTAATCTTGGTGTAGCTAGCTCTGTTTCTAATTTAAGAATAGTTTCTGCTTGTTTGCGAGCTTCTTCTTCTGAGTCTCCTAAAAACTGAAGCATTCTTGTAATATGGTTAACATATTCTAATCTAATTTCCTTTGATTTAGAATCTGTATTTGTGTAATAATCTCTGTCCGGTAAGCCTAATGAACCTGGCGTAAGATATGCCGAGTTAATTGATGAGTTATTTGGATTAGAGAATGCTGCAAGTCCAAAGAAAGGTTGTGCAACTAATACCGCTTCTTCTGTAATTACTTTTTGAAAGTCTTCGGTAGAGTTTATGTTTTCAATTAATTTTAAAGCTGGCTGTAATGGTTTAATACCTGCTTCATCTCTTGCTACAGTATCCAGTTCAGATTCAAAAATAGCTAAAGCTTTTGCTTGGTCTGTGCTTGCATCATATTTGCCACTTTCTTTAGCTTCTGCTAAGATATTAAGTACATTTTTATCTGTTGATTTACGTAAAACACCAAAACCACCCCAACGTGATTGGTCGTCTGGAATTTCAGTATTCTTCATCCAATTACCATTAACGTAATTGTAAAAGTCGTCTTTAGGGTTTACTGTGGTATCCATGTTTGAGAGGATGATACCGTGTTCTCCTTCATCTGCCTTGGCAACATCTTTGTTGTCTTTGCAAGACACAGTCACTAATGCAACAGCACAAGTAGAGAGTAAGAAAGTTTTGAAGTAGGTTTTCATTATTCTGTAGTTTGGTTTAAGTTATTTAAGAAAAATAATTAATTGCGACGCTAAAGTTACAGAATTGAAGCGATTTAAGTATAATTATTATAACATTGTTTATTGAAGTAAAAACAAAAAAGCCTTAACTAATAAAAGTTAAGGCTTTTGAGCTCCCCTTCTTGGACTCGAACCAAGGACCCTCTGATTAACAGTCATATTTTTATCACAAAACACCAAAATAACAAACGATGAAAAATGCTTTAAATTACTTGCAATACAATGATTTAATGTGAATAATATTTGATTTGTTATGTTTATTCTTTGCTTTATTGTGTTACATTTGTGTTACAATTGTGTAACAATATAATTAATAAGGTTTGAAAACAGCAAGTGCAAAGATTTACTTAGATAGTAATAGACCTAAAGAAAACGGAAAATGTTCTGTAAAAATTAAAGTTACATTTAACAGAAAACGAAAATATTTTGCTACTGGAGTTGATTTAACGCCTGATGAGTTTAAAAAAATTTTCTTTGGTAAGCGAAAAACTCCAAAGCAAAAGGAGATTAAAAAGCGTGTAGAATACTTTGAGTCTAAAGCAGACGATGTTATTAATGCCCTCAAAGTTTTTTCTTTTGATGCTTTTAAAGAGCACTACTTGGATGAAAGAAATACTACTGATAGCGTTTCGTTTGCATTTGATAAATACATTGATAACCTTAAAGCTGAAAAAAGAATTGGTACGGCTGTAAGTTTTGAATGCGCTAAGAATAGTATTTCGAGCTTCAATAAGAACTTAACGTTTGCAGACATTACACCAAGTTTCTTAAAGAAGTACGAAAACTGGATGCTTGATAACGGCAATAGCATTTCAACTGTAGGTATTTATTTAAGGAGTCTAAGAGCAGTCTACAATAAACAAAAGATTGATAAAACTGCTTATCCTTTCGGCAAAGAAAAATACACGATACCAACCAGTAAAAACATTAAAAAGGCTTTAACCATTGATGAGGTGGGCAAAATTTTTCATTGTGAAATTAAGCCTAACACCACAAAGGAAATGGCACGAGATTATTGGATATTCCTGTACCTATGTAATGGAATGAATGTAAAGGATTTATGTATGCTGAAATGGAGTAACATTTCTGATAACATTATGAGATATTCACGAGCAAAGACAAAGCGAAGTCGAAAAGAACAAAAAGAAATAACCGTTGCACTCAAACCACAAAGCCTTGAAATTATAAGTAAATGGGGGCAACCCTCAATAAACAAAGATGCTTTTATCTTTCCGCACCTCAACAATAAAATGAATGAAGTACAAAAAAGAGCAACTTACCAACAGCTAACTAAAATCATAAACAAATACGTTAATCAAGTGGCAAAAGAAGTAGGTATAAATAAAAAAGTTACCACCTATTTTGCAAGGCATAGTTTTGCGACTATTTTAAAGCGTTCAGGTGCTAATATCTCAATGATAAGCGACTTACTGGGACATAGTAATGTTTCTGTTACTGAAAGTTACTTAGGGCAATTTGAGGACGACAAAATACAAGAACAGACAGAAGTTTTAACAACAGCCTTTGAAAAAGCTATTTAATTTTTTTACGCTTCTCATTAATCACTAATTTAATTATAATATGATAAACATTAATACCAACGGAAAAGGAGTGCCATTTATAGAACAGCGTGTCCTTACAGATACTGAAATGCTTAAAATTCTGAACAGTGATAAATTTACTGGAGCTGAAAAGGAACAGATTAGACGGCTACAAAAGAATTTAAGTAAAATGGTAATTGAACAGGGCTTTTCTAAGAGCCGATGTATTCCTATGATAGATAGTAACAATAAAACATTTATTTGGTTCGACTAAAGCGACCGTAAGCATAAAAGACAAATGATAGGACTTGTTAAAGATGATTGGTTAATTAACAATCATAATGTTTTTGAATTACAACAGGATATTGAACTGTCAATATCTGTTATTCAATATGAAATGCTAAACCAAATAGGATTAAAAGACATTAATTCCATTGAAAAATATTTGAGGTTTAAAGTTGATATATCTCAAGAAATATGGGGAACTGAAAATCTCACTATTGAAAAAGTCTTTGCAGATTTTTTAGGACTTGAAAGCATTAACCCCTTAGAACAAATAACGATTAAGATTAGTCAAGTTTTAAACTATTTACAATTATCCTTGCTTAAAGAATACTACGAAAATAAACACAAAAACATACTTACTTTTTCCCAGTATAAAACGCAATATAATTTATTGCTCCAAAGTTTTTTGAATTCAAACATTGATACTGATGAACAAGATTTTATTAAAGCTGAATTGAGTTTTTGTAATAAACTTATAAATGAGCTTGATAAGCCTGTTTATAGCTTAATTAGCCCTTTAAATAAGATAGTAGAAAAGCCTTGCGATTTCAAAAAAAACCTTACAAACAGCATTGATAAGCGTAAAAAATTCCTTGAACAAAAAGGAAAGGAAAAGCTACAACCAGTCAAAGAAAATGAAACTGAAAAGAAAATTGAAATTTGGTATTCCGAGTATGAGCTAAGGCGGTTTATTGATATGGCTTTACGTTGGGGCATAGATGCAGTTTATAACAGTAGAACAGAAAAAAAACCTTATTCTGTGTACGACAATTTCGTGAAAAACGCCCGTATAAACTTTGATTTATTTGCTCAACAATTAAACACGAAACTTACCGAAAATGAGAATTGGAAAGCAATAGAAATAGATTTAAACAATCGTTTTCTTAAAGGGCTAAAAAAGTACATTATTTGGTACAATGAAAATAGAGAAGAATTAAAAAAATTTCAACCGTATTGTCCATACTCCTTAATGCTCAATGTAATCGAAAGCACCAAAGCAGAAATTATAAAATACTTTCCTGATTTAGAAACCGAAGCCATACCACCATTACAAACCGAAATGCCAAAGCCTGAAATAAATGAAACAGACCTTTCAAAAAAGATTGAAAAACATTTTGGTTTTCTTTTAGGTAATTGCCCACGAAAAGGAGTACCTATTTTGAACAATGAACAGGACTTTGAAAATTTAGTGAAGTGGACTACTTCTTTTTATGAAAACAACTTTGAAGTACCTGAAATTTCACAACCTATAAAAGCGGTTAATACAAATGATTATTATACCCAATTAGCGTTTTTGTACTTATTTGATGAATTAAGAAAGTCAGGTTTTCATAATCAAAGGACAAGGGCTAAAACGCTATTCAACTTATGGGAATGTTGTTTTTCAGACTATAAAGGATATTCAGAAAAAAACTTTTGGAAAGTAAAGCACGAAAACGGCAAGGATGTGAAAGAAAGAATGAAAATCAACTATTAAATATAACTATCCGTAAACACGTATTCTTAACGTGAATTAACCGTATCCCCGTTTCAGTATTTGCAAAGTATTACAAACATAAATACTTTTGATATGACTGAAAATTTAACATTTGACCAGTTACCAAATTCGGTAACAATGCTAATTAAAGAAGTTGGCGAATTGAAACGCCTGTTAATCGAAAAACAGGAACAACTCACCACCGAACAGCCTGAAAAATTCTTAACCGTTCAGGAAGCTGCAAAATTTCTAAAACTTACAGTACCTACCATTTACAGCAAGGTAAGTAAGGGCGAATTGCCCGTAATGAAGCGAAGTAAACGCCTGTACTTTTCAAGTACCGAACTTATGAAGTACCTAAAAGAAGGGCGTAAAAAATCTAATTCTGAGATAGAAGCAGAAGCGGAAGCCTATTTGTCTAACAATAGAAAAGGGTTGAAATAATGAGAAACACTAATAACAACCCTTTGCATAAAAGACAAAGCAAAGATAAGCGATTTAAGGCACAATTAAAGCAAGTTTATACAGCTTTAATGGCAAAGCCTATGACAATGAAAGAAACAGATGTTTACACAGGTGTAATGCGTGAAAACATTTGTAGATACATAGATACTCTACGTGAAGAAGGTAGAATTGCAATGGTACGAAAACGTAAATGCACAATTACAGGACATAATCACGTTGGTGAATACACTGCAAATCCTGATTTATTCCCTGAGTCTAATCAATTAAAACTACCATTATGTTAGCAGATGTTATAGACTTAGAGATGAGCGGAAATAGTCAGAGGTTTCCTTTAGATGTATTTCCTGATGCGATACAGGAACTTATTAAAGATGCTGAAAACACAAAGCTATTCAATCCTGATTATTTTAGTGCTGGCATCCTTTCGGCTTGCTCAACAGCAATTGGTAACAGCGTTTCATTATACAATGGGAGTTATAGCGCAAAGCCTATCCTTTGGATTTCAATAATTGGAAGCCGTGGCGTTGGTAAGTCTCATCCATTGGAGTTTGCAAAGGCTCCTTTGGAGCAAAAAGATAGTGATGCTTATACTTTTTATAAAACTGAATTGGCTGAATATGAGAAACAGGAAGTCAAAGGAAATAAGCCGAGATACTCGAAACTTATCCTAAATGATTTCACACCTGAAAAGCTGGCAGACGTATTACAGCATAGTGAAAAGGGTATCCTGATATTTCAAGATGAGCTGATGAGGTGGATTAACAGTTTTGACCAATACAAAAAGGGTGGCGACCAGCAGATGTATTTGAGTCTTTTCAACGGCTCTACATTAACAGTCGAGAGAGTATCTAAAGAACCAATAAGGATTGAGCAAACTAACGTAAATATTATTGGTGGAATGCAACCCGAGATTATAAAACAGCTGGCACAAAATAACAGAAGCGAGGACGGTTTCTTAGACCGCTTTTTATTTGTGTATCCTAAAAACCTGAAACCAGCACTTTATACAGGCAAGGACATTTCAGAAAATAATAAGGATAACTACTGGCGTTTCATAAATAACCT
>OJEH01000678.1_pt1 | contig 10481 bp, 8 predicted proteins | sample 1593001 | NCBI WGS metagenome assembly OJEH01 (sample SAMN05416886, study PRJEB24817) | seawater metagenome | isolation source: Sea water | place: Canada:Atlantic | collected 2013-11 | reverse complement strand
TGCATATCGTCGGCAGCGTCAGATGTGTATAAGAGACAGTATCTACGCCGTAAATTAACTTTTCGCATTTATGAAAGTGGTTATTTATTTTGCTTAATTTATCAAGACTAAAAGAGTTACCTATTATAAAAACGGTAGATTAAATTGTTCGGTTAAAAAGTTTAACTAGCTTAAATAACAGTAAATATAGCCATAGATAGAGAATGTTAAATCAGGATGATATAATTTTTTATTTTTAAATCTACCCTTTCGCATTAGTTTTTCTAATGATAAATATAATTTATTTTCGTTTGAACAACGAGACTCATCGGACTAGAATACACTTGTTTTTTGGACTACCACATGAATTTTACTTCCCTAATGAAAATTCTTGTGCCCTTAATGCTTTGAATAGGTGTTGTTACCTTTCTCTCTGAATATTTATAGGAACCCCATTTCCTTCTATCAACTTACATTATAAGTTGGCCCACATATTAATATGTGGGCTTTTTTTTGTCTGAAATTCAACGATTAAAATCTTTGTAAGTTTTTCAATGATGAGAAATTTTGTAATGTTTTGCACTTTAAACACGTCGGGTTATGTTTTAAATAACTCATATAAAACCTAAAAATGCAAAAAGCACCTGAAGGTGCTTTTATCGATAAGATCATTCTCTTATTTTATCGTATGTTAGCTTGGAAAATCTAAGCCAAAGTGGAGATAAGCGCGACTCGTAGCAATTCGGCCACGCGGAGTTCGCTGTAAAAAACCTTGTTGAATAAGATAGGGTTCTAGCACATCTTCAATTGTTTCACGTTCTTCACCAATAGCAGCTGCAATGTTATCAAGTCCTACTGGGCCGCCAGAAAACTTATCAATGATTGCTTCAAGTAGTTTTCTGTCCATTAGATCAAAGCCTTCGTTATCAACTTCTAACATATCTAAGGCACTAGCTGCAGTTGCTTTACTCACTACGCCGTTTGTTTTTACATCAGCGTAATCTCTAACTCTGCGCAATAAGCGATTGGCAATTCGCGGTGTACCTCTAGAGCGCCTTGCAACTTCAAACGCACCGGCTTGCGCTATATCTAAATTTAAAAAATGCGCTGAACGCATAACAATTTCTGTTAACTCTTGAGTATTATAAAACTCTAAACGTTGCACTATGCCGAAGCGATCTCGTAGCGGAGAAGTTAATGCACCAGCGCGAGTAGTAGCCCCAATGAGAGTAAACGGAGGTAAATCAAGTTTAATTGAACGCGCGGCAGGCCCTTCACCAATCATAATATCTAATTGATAATCTTCCATTGCAGGATATAAAATTTCTTCTACTACTGGGCTTAATCGATGAATTTCATCGATAAATAGCACGTCATTTTCTTCAAGGTTAGTTAATAACGCAGCGAGATCACCCGCCTTTTCTAACACAGGGCCCGAGGTAGTACGAATACTTACGCCCATTTCGTTAGCCACAATATTAGCTAACGTGGTTTTGCCTAATCCTGGAGGGCCAAAAATTAAAAGATGGTCAAGCGGCTCTTCCCTTTTTAAGGAGGCTGCAATAAAGATTTCCATTTGCGATTTTACATGCTGTTGCCCAGTGTAGTCTGACAACATTTTAGGCCGAATAGCGCGATCAATCGTTTCATCTTCACGGCTAGCTACGGGTTCAATTAATCGATCTGCTTCTATCATGTATTACTCTTTGGAAACGGCGAATGGTTATTAATCGCCATACTTTATAAATTTATTTTAAATTTTAGATGCTTAACTTAACTTTGCTTTTTAATATTACTTATAACATGGCTTTTAAAGCATTGCGGATCAAGTCTTCACTGGTTTTATTAGCTTCAAATACTGACTTAACGGCTTTATCTGCTTGTTGTTGACTATAACCTAAAGAGACCAAAGCGTTAATTGCATCACCTTTATTATCGCTAACAAAAGTATTAGCTTGGTTAACATCGGTTGGCATCATATGAACAAGTGCATCACTACTGTCGGTTTGCCAATCTTTTAATTTATCACGCATCTCAATTAACAAGCGCTCTGCGGTTTTTTTACCAACACCTGGAATTTTAACAATCGTACTTAAATCGTCCTGTATAACACAACTAACAAATTGATCAGCAGACATACCAGATAAAATTGCCAGACCAAGTTTTGGACCAACACCATTAACTTTAATCAATAAACGAAACAGTTTTCGCTCGACTTTATTAGCAAAGCCATAGAGTAACTGAGCATCTTCACGAACAACAAAATGAGTGTATAACGTTGCTTCTTGGTTAACTTCACCTAATGCATAAATACTGGTCATTGGCATAGTAACTTCGTAGCCAATACCATGACATTCTATTAAAATTTCTGGGGCCATTTTTTCTATCAATGTGCCACGTAAACGTCCAATCACAACTTAACCTTTTTACTCGATATTATCTATGTCGCCACCATACCACTAGATATTTATACAGTAAAGTTTCTATAGTTAAATATTTCACACTCAAATGAACTTAGTTAACCTGAACTCTGGATAATGAGTGCTTGATACTCAAGTGAATCAAAAGCTTAGGTAGTAAAGTAAATACTATAGCAAGGTGAACATCACGAATTTACATCATCAATGCTTCATTTTATGCCATTTCCAAGGCAAAGCGTTGATGCATAGCGCGCTATTTATCGACGTTTTAACGCAAATAATGGCTTAAAAGGGAGCATTGAGCAATTGCTGCTTATCCAGAGTTAAGATTAGTAAGCAAAAGCACAATTTGTTAGCGCAAACGGCCTCTAACGGTTTTACTCGCTTGGCCTGAGAGCTTGCCTATTGAGTCATAACTATGTGCGTGGCATAGCGCCACAGCTAAAGCGTCTGCAGCATCAGCTTGCGGAGTACCGGGTAATTTTAAAATAGTTTTTACCATGTGCTGCACCTGAGATTTATCTGCGGCGCCCGTACCAACAACCGATTGCTTTATCTGCCTCGCAGAGTATTCCGCAACGGTTAAGCCGGTATTTGTCGCAGCGACAATTGCCGCGCCTCTAGCTTGCCCTAGCTTTAAAGCGCCACCTGGATTCACGCCCATAAATACTTGCTCTATGGCAAACATATCAGGTTGAAATTGCACTATTAGCTCACTTACTCCTGCAAATATAGTTTGTAAGCGCATACTTAAATCATCGCCTGCAGTAATTGCCTTAATGCAGCCACTACCTAAATAAGTAAAGTTTCGTCCTGATTGCTTAATAACGCCATAACCGGTTATGCGCGATCCTGGATCAATGCCTAAAATTATGCTCACTTAACTACCTTTACTATTAATTTAAGTACTGCTGAAAAAAAACGCACGGATAAAGTCAAAGCCTTTATGCGTGCGTTTAATAATTTAACACTCACCATGAGTTGGTGTTACAAGTGATAAAAAATTATTCAGCTTTTTCGTCAGTATCAGATTCTTTTTCTAAACAAGCAATACCTAATTCTTTAAGCTGTGCAGGGTTTGCATGGCCTGGAGCATTAGTTAATGGACATGCTGCTGTTGTTGTTTTCGGGAATGCCATAACATCACGAATTGAACTAGCGCCAGTCATCAACATAACTAATCGGTCTAAACCAAATGCTAAACCTGCATGTGGTGGAGCACCATATTGTAATGCTTCAAGCAAGAAGCCGAATTTTTCTTGTGCTTCTTCATCGCTAATACCTAAAATTCTAAATACAGCTGCTTGCATGTCTTGATTATGAATACGAACAGAACCACCACCTAATTCACAGCCATTTAGTACCATATCGTAAGCATCAGACAAAGCGCCAACTGGGTTTGCTTCTAGTTCGGTAGCCGTTAAGTTTGTTGGGGCAGTAAACGGGTGATGAATAGCATGCATATGTCCATCAACTTCTTCAAACATAGGGAAGTCAACAACCCATAATGGTTTCCATTCACCTTGCAATAACTCAAGATCTTCACCAATTTTAAGACGAAGCGCACCTAATGATTCAGTGACTACATTATAAGTATCTGAGCCAAAGAAAATAATATCGCCTGTTTTAGCGTTAGTACGCGCTAGTAAAGTTTTAACCGCATCTTCAGTTAAGAATTTTAAAATAGGTGACTGTAAACCTTCAAGGCCAGCGTTAATATCATTCACTTTTAACCATGGCATGCCTTTCGCACCGTAAATTCCAACAAATTTAGTTAATTCGTCAATACCTTTACGAGAGAATTTAGCTGCACCGCCTGGTACACAAATCACGGCAACACGGCCTTTTTCGTCGTTAGCAGGGCCAGAGAATACTTTAAACTCAACATCTTTTAAAATATCGGCAACGTCAACGATTTCAAGTGGATTACGTAAATCAGGTTTATCAGAGCCAAAACGTGTCATTGCCTCTGAATATGGCATACGTGGAAACTCACCAAGATCTACGTTAAGAAGTTCTTGGAATAAGCTGCGGATCATTGTTTCAGTAACTTCCATTACCTGATCTGAACTCATAAAAGATGTTTCAATATCAATTTGAGTAAATTCTGGCTGGCGATCAGCACGTAAATCTTCATCACGGAAACATTTTACGATTTGGTAGTAACGCTCCATGCCTGACATCATCAACAATTGTTTAAATAATTGTGGTGATTGCGGTAATGCAAAGAATTGACCTTTATGTGTACGACTTGGCACTAAATAATCGCGCGCACCTTCAGGCGTTGCGGCGGTTAAAATAGGTGTTTCGATATCTAAAAAACCTTGAGACTCTAATGATGAACGTACCGCTGAGGTAACTTTAGCGCGAAAGCGCATACGCTCAGTCATTTCAGGACGACGTAAGTCAAGGTAACGATATTTTAGACGTTGCTCTTCTGAGTTCTTTTGGTTTGAATCTAGTGGTAACGGCGCAGATTTATTTAAAATAGTTAACTCTAATCCTAATACTTCAATCGCTCCAGTCGCCATATCTTTGTTGACTTGGCCATCTGGACGAGCGCGTACCTTGCCTTTTACTTGCACACAAAATTCATTACGTAGTGTATTAGCTTTTTCTAGCACATCGGGGAAGTCAGGATCGTAAACAACTTGCACAATACCTTCACGGTCTCGTAAATCTAAGAAAATTACCGCACCTAAATCACGACGACGATTAACCCAACCACAAAGAGTGACTTCCTGACCCACATGAGATTCATTAACCTCACCACAATAAAGACTACGCATGTATTTACCTTGAAATTTGAATAATAGCTATAGAATTAATTAATTTTACCGTTACTTAATTCAATAGCAATAAGCTATATAAGACATAATAAGATAATGATGTTGGCATACACCTAAAACTTATTATGATAAAAAATTGCCGACATTATAAAGCAATGCGAGGTAAAGTCACCCGACATTGCGTCAATAGTGTGGTTATATAATGAATTAAATTTTAGTATCGCTGTTACGATTAAAAGCATAATGGTTTTTACCTTCACCTTTAACCTTATACATTAATGAGTCTGCAATTTTTAACAACTCATTATTAGAGTCACCATCTTCTGGGTACATTGCAATACCAATACTACAACCAATGTTTACACTTACATTAGGCAGTTGGATAGGCTGTTGGATTAGTTTTAATACTTTATCTGCGACATAGCCTGCTTCGTTTTGATTATGTAAGCCAGTTAGTAGTAAAACAAATTCATCTCCCCCAAAACGCACCACCGTATCTGACTCACGCACACAACCTTTCAAGCGTGTTGCTACTTCAATGAGTAGCTCATCACCAACATCATGACCATAAGTGTCATTAATATCTTTAAAGCCGTCGAGATCAATAAATAACACAGCCACTAAAAGCTTTTGCCGCTCATGAAAAGTTATTGCTTTATTTAATCTATCTTTTAATAGCACACGGTTAGCAAGGCCGGTGAGATCATCGTGCGTGGCCATGTATTGCATTTTTTCTTCTAATTTTTTTCTATTTTTAATTTCTTTATATAAACGACGGTTCCAAATCATAATGATAACGATAATAATGGTTATAAGTGCACCAATCTGTAAAGCAACGCGCAATACAACACTTTTATCTAAACCTGTTTCTATTTTAATATCGAACCAATCTTCATAGATTTGTTGTCTATCGATATCTGAAAGGCTTGCAACAGCTTTGTTTAAAATGCTGACCAATGTTGGCAATGACTTATTAACCGCTAAATGATTACCATTTTTGTCAACTTCTTCTAGCACAGACATTGATAAGTTAACTAAGCTTTCTCTTTTAAGTAACTCAGTGCCTGAGGATAAGCTATCAATAAAACCATCAACGATACCTTTTTGTATCGCCAATAAACCCTCCTCATTATCATCGACTAATCTCAAGGCAATCAGTGGAAATTTTTTCCTAATAATGGAAATTAAGTAATAGCCTTTAGCAATAGCTAATGTTTTTCCGTTAAAGTCTTCTAACGTTAACTGTTTTCCATGCTCGCGAGGATGAAGAATTACCCAAGGCATACTCCAATATGAATCGGTAAATAATACCTGTTCTTTGCGCTCAGCAGTGGCAACCACACTGCCAATAGCATCAACCTCACCTGCCTGTAAGGCTTGATATAATTCATTAAAACTATCATGAACAACGTACTCTATGTTTATATTTACTCGTTTACTTAATATTTGAAATATATCAGGATTGATACCTTTTACTTCGCCATACTTATCAATAAATTCAACCGGTACCCAATTTTTGGTTACCCCAAACTTAACAGTATTATGCTTTTTTACCCATAAGCTTTCTTCAGGTGTTAATACCAAAGCCGTTAATTCATTATTAAAGAATCCAGAAGACTTATCTAAATGCCATTTTTTTTCTAAAGAAGCTAAGTCTTCTAAAGGTAAGTTTTCAAAACCTTCAATGATTAATTTATTCAATTCAGGGTTCACTTTATTTAACCTGGCACGAACATCACGTTTAAACGTATAATTTTTAAATTTTGAGTAAACTGACTGCAATTTGTATTTAATTAAATAATGTTCAATCATGTCAACTTGGCCTGCTAACACGTCAAGTTCACCACGCTCTGCAGCTGCCAGCATTGCTTGATAATCGTCAAAATAAATAATAGTACTGCGAGTGACTTTATTTTCAATATCAGAATCAAAACTTCCGCTACGAACTACACCAACACTTTTATCGTCAATTTCAGATATATGCAGAACTTTATTAACATTATTAGAGAAAAACAAACCATATTGAACACTATAAATCACAGGCCCAAGCGTGTTAATTGAATGACCCTGCTCTTTGTTAATGCTGGTTATGTGAATATCTGCCATGTTTGTGTTGGTTTGATTAAACTCGGTTGAATCACCCATGACAAATTCAATATCTAAACCACTCGACTTGGCCCACATTTGCCATAGTTCAATAAAAAAACCTTGTGCAATGCCATCACTTGAAGTGTCAGAAAATGGCATTTGGTTATTTGAATACGATAACGTAATCACATCTTCTGTATTTTCAACAATTAACCATTTTGATTTAATGGCTGTTTTTTCTTGCTGAGAAATTTTTTCCATGCCTTGCTGTATAAAGTTAAGCAAGGATTCATTCCCTCTAGCAACAGCGGCACTATAATTTCTATTTTCATAAGAAATCCTTGCAAAAGCAGGATATTGTTGGCTAAGCAATTCAAAATCAGTGTAATTTTTTGATATTTTCTCTACCCCTGCCATTATTAGTATTTCTCCTGCTAACGCAGCTTGATATAAAGCATTACGATCAGAGAAAGACTTTACTGTTAAATTTGGGTATTTCTGTTTAAGCGTAAACTCATGACTTGAACCGTCAAAAACCCCTATGGCGTAGGGGGTAAGTTGCAAAATACTTTTAATGTTTGCAATAGAGCGGTGTAGAAAAAGGTGGCTATTTTGTCGAAAAAAGGCCTCACTAAGGTCAAGTTGACTTTCTACTTCAGCGTTCTGAAATAAACCAGCATAAATATCTACTTCACCCGATTGCGTTTGCTGAATAGCTTTTTGAGAACTCAAAGGAACAAACTCTACTGCAACCGCTTGCTTTTTTGCCCATAACTGCCAAAGCTCAACCAACATACCATCAGCTTCGCCACTCTCATTAATAAAATGATAAGGATCAGAGGCATGATTAATCGCAATACGATAAGACTTTTTGGTATCTTGTGCGCTTGCAGTAAAAGCGGCCATTAAAGTTACTAATGCAATACAGGTGATAAGGTGCGTTAAATATTTTTGAACCAAGTTAAACTCTCATTTTATTTTGAATTTTTACGACTCATTAGCTGCCAGTAAATAGCTAATTACCCACAATGTAAAAACATAAAAAGACATTACCTTGTTTATCGTAGAATATATCAGGTAAAATACACGCTTTATAACGTTAGTATAGCCTTATTATCATGCAAGCATCCGATACCGATTTAATCTTCTCTAATAAAAAAAGTAAAATTAAAGACTTTGCATTCGACGCACAAGTGGTTGAAGTTTTTCCGGATATGATCAGTCGTTCGGTGCCGGGTTATAATACTATTATCGACACTATAGGCCGACTCAGTCAACAGTATGTCACCGATAACAGCCAAGTTTATGACCTTGGTTGCTCACTAGGCGCTGCAACGATTGCTATGCGTAAAGGTATAACCGCAAAAAACTGTAACATCATAGGTATTGATAGCTCAAGTGCTATGGTTGAGCGTTGTAAAATGCATGTAAGTGCTTTTAAAGGTGAAACACCAGTAGAAATAATAGAAGAGAATATTCTCAATATTGAAATTAACAATGCTTCTATGGTGGTGCTCAATTTCACCCTACAATTTATTGCCCCTGAGCAACGTCAATTATTGCTAAATAAAATAGCAAAAGGTTTAAACCCCGGTGGCTTGCTACTATTGTCTGAAAAAATTGCCCATCCTGATCAGGTTTGCAACGAATTACTCATAGACTTACACCACGACTTTAAACGTGCAAACGGTTACAGCGAGCTAGAAATTGCCCAAAAACGTACCGCACTCGAAAATGTTATGTTAACAGATAACTTAGATACTCACTTAAATCGTTTGAAACTTGCTGGCTTCAATCATAATGCTCCCTGGTTTCAATGCTTTAATTTCTTTTCTTTAATCGCGATAAAATAAGCCGATGATTTCATTTAATAATTTCTATCAAAAAATTGCCAGTAATCGTTTAAGCCATTGGCTTAATACCTTGCCAGCACAACTTACTCAGTGGCGCGAACAACATTTACATGGTGAGTTTGCACAATGGCAAAAAACTATTGCCGCGTTACCTAAAACATCACCTTCTTCAATTGATATTAGCACTACAGTTAGTGCCGGTGAACGGTCAGATATAAATGACGGACAATATAAGCGTTTAGAAAATTTACTGAAAAAATTTAAACCTTGGCGCAAAGGTCCTTATCATATTCATGGCTTACATATTGATACCGAGTGGCGCTCAGACTTTAAATGGGATCGACTTGCTCCACATATAAGTGATTTACGTAATCGTTATGTTTTAGATATTGGATGCGGAAGTGGTTACCATCTGTGGCGTATGCGAGGTGCAGGTGCCGAATTTGTGGTTGGTATTGACCCAACACAACTGTTTTTATCACAATTTCAAGCCATACAGCACTTTGTGCAAGACGATAACGTTAACCTACTCCCCTTAGGCGTTGAGCAATTACCAGAGCTTAATGCTTTCGATACCGTATTTGCTATGGGGGTTTTATATCACCGTCGCTCGCCTATTGACTTTATTTACCAACTTAAAGCGCAATTAGTTAAAGGTGGTGAATTGGTGTTAGAAACACTCGTGGTTGATGGTGATGAAAATACCGTATTAGTGCCTGGTGAACGCTATGCAAAAATGCGTAATGTTTGGTTTTTACCCAGTTGTGACGCTATGTGCGCGTGGCTTGAACGTTGTGGTTTTAGTAACATACGTGTGGTAAACACCGATATAACGGCGCTCGACGAGCAACGTAAAACCGATTGGATAGATACCGAGTCATTACAAGATTTTCTTGATCCTAATGATAATAGTAAAACTATTGAAGGCTACCCTGCACCAAAACGGGCGATATTTATTGCTAATAAATAGAGGGCACCGAGAAGTTCATGACATAATAAGGTAAGAACTTACCTAGTGTTGGATTTTTTAATACCCCTCCTGATTTTCTCATTCTTGTCTCCCTGTAGCATCTAGATAAATTATTCACAGGGAGAGATGAATGAGGACTGAATGAGTTAAAACCAAGGGAATATGAGCTACATATTTTACCACCGAGGCACCGAGGGACTTCGTCCTGCGCCGAGAAGTGCATGACCTTATATTGTAAGAGCTTGCCTAGTGTTAGATTTATTTAATTTTTACTCCTGATTTTCTCATTCTTGTCTCCCTGTAATATTTAGAAAAATCATTCACAGGGAGAAATGAATGAGGACTGAATGAGGTAAAACCAAGGGAATATTGAGCTACATAT
>OJEH01000676.1_pt1 | contig 10493 bp, 9 predicted proteins | sample 1593001 | NCBI WGS metagenome assembly OJEH01 (sample SAMN05416886, study PRJEB24817) | seawater metagenome | isolation source: Sea water | place: Canada:Atlantic | collected 2013-11 | reverse complement strand
TCCCAAGCTCTTCTAGTTTTTTGACTAGTGAAGCTTCAGTAAAACGGTATGGTGGTCTTGAAAAACGTTCGGTCGCTGATATGTAATTATTTTCTAATGATTCGTTAAGAACCATTGCAGGAAGCATACCTTCTTGTTCCATGTTTTCTTCATCAGACCCTTCGAGGTATACTTTTAAAAATCCGTCGAATTTGATTACCTCTCCATTTGCTGTAAATGTTTCGCTATGAATTGACGTGTTTATTTTGACATTGGTACGTTCTAACTGAGCATCGCTCATTTGAGATGCAATTGCGCGTTTCCAAATAAGGTCATACAAACGAGCTTGATCTCTTTCAATATTAACTGAATGCGTTGAAAAGTTTGTGGGGCGAATGGCCTCATGTGCTTCTTGAGCCCCTTTAGATTTTCCTTTAAAATTACGAGGCTTACTGTAAGCATCACCATATGAGGATGAGATTTCTTGAGCAGCCGTGTTACGAGCCTCTTGGGATAGGTTTACACTATCAGTTCTCATATAAGTAATTAAACCTGCTTCATATAGACGCTGCGCCATATTCATGGTTTTACTTACTGAAAAATATAATTTTCTTGCAGCCTCTTGCTGTAAAGTCGAGGTTGTAAATGGTGCTGCAGGTGATTTTTTAGCTGGCTTTTTTTCAAGACTTGATACGGAAAAAGAAGCACTGCTGTTTTTTTCCAAAAACGCTTTTGCATCTGCTTCGCTATTGAATGCCTTTGGAAGTTTTGCTTTAAATACCTGACCTTTGGAAGTTGTAAACTCAGCGTCAACTCGAAAAGTAGCCTCAGAATTAAAGTCTCTAATCTCACGCTCACGTTCAACAATCAGTCGGACTGAAACAGACTGCACACGTCCGGCAGATAGTCCTCCTTTGACTTTACGCCATAATACGGGAGACAATTCATATCCAACGATTCTATCTAAAACACGTCGGGCTTGTTGTGCATCGACTAAATTGTAATCAATAGATCGTGGGTTTTTAACTGCATTTTCAATAGCACTTTTAGTGATTTCGTGAAATACAATTCTTTTAGTTTTTGACTTGTCTAACTTTAACGTTTCCGCTAAATGCCAAGCAATGGCTTCTCCTTCTCTATCTTCATCACTCGCTAGCCAAACAACCTCAGCTTTTTTAGCTAGTGTTTTTAGTTTACTGACCACCGCTTTTTTGTCTGTAGAAACCTCATACCTAGGCTTAAAATCTCCTTCAACATCAACCCCTAGCTCCTTGGAAGGCAGGTCGGCAATATGCCCAAAACTAGACTCTACTTTAAAGTCTTTTCCTAGAAATTTTTCTATAGTTTTTGCCTTTGCAGGGGACTCAACAATCACTAAATTCTTAGCCATATCATGTTTTTTAAGAAGTACAAATGTAAATGATTTTTTTTATTTCTTTCTTTTATTTCAACTACAAAACAAAAAACAGCTGTTTTAAGCAGCTGTTTTTTATGTGGGTCGTTATGTGTTTAATAACTTATTAGTCAATTGATTGAACCCCCTCTTTCGGTCCGTCAAATCCAATAACTTTCTTATAAATAATATATTGAGGAAGGTGTAGAAAACAACTAACAAATAAGGTTCCAAGTCCACAAGTGACTAAGGCAATTACGTAAATTAATATTCCATTTAAAATTAAGGTTAAAAAAGTAATTCCCCATTTTTTGTTCCCAAGAGCAAAGCTAACTTTAACAACTTCGGAGATTGACAAGTCCGGATTGTAGGTAAATACAGGCAGTAAAAACATTAGAGGAACTATTGCATATATGATTGGTAAAAAGCAAAGCAAGGCTGCCAATATACTAATAAAAAAATACGTTACTGCAAGCCCTAAAGCCTTACCAATTGATGCGGCTTTAAAAAAGTAAAATAGATCTGAGAAAACAAATGCCTGCCCATGGTCAAGTTGTTTTACAATTCTATAAAACCCTAAATATAATACATGAGAGACTAAACTGGCCAGAAGCATTAATGAATAAATCCATAGTAACGAGCTACCATAAGCATCTATTAACTCCTGCCCTAAAACTGCAGAATCTATTACTCCACTGGAACTGTTTTCTAGAGCAAGTTCAAAATACGGAACATAAAAAATGATAATAAATGGGAGCATGATTAAAATTGAGAACAATTGAAGAATCAACCCTTGAACCCATACTTTTTTAAACAATGTAACAGACTCGTTAAAAAGGTCTCCAAAATCTATAGTTGAAGCGACTTGTATTTTACTTAATAAGCTTTGAAATGAAAACATTATTTAAATTGTTTGGTTAATTAGTTCAAATAAAGCGGAATGATTTGTAAAATCAAAATAAATAATCAAAACACTGACACTTTGTCATAAAAAATAAATTTATTGTATATTTGCATACTTATTGTCGTATTAAAGACATTAAAAAAATTATGGAGAAAACAATTGATGAATCCATTCAAGGAAAAAAGTTAGTCCTTGAATCTGAACCTGAAAACACAAAAAAACTTTTCATAGAAAGCTACGGTTGTGCTATGAACTTTAGTGACAGTGAAATTGTAGCCTCTATATTGTCCAAAGAAGGATTTAACACAACTAAAACTCTTGAAGAGGCCGACTTAGTTCTGGTTAATACCTGTTCCATTCGTGACAAGGCAGAACAAACCGTTAGAAAACGATTAGAAAAATACAACGCAGTCAAGCGCATCAATCCAAAAATGAAAGTTGGGGTCCTAGGCTGTATGGCGGAACGACTTAAAAGTAAATTCCTTGAAGAAGAAAAAATTGTAGACCTTGTCGTAGGCCCCGATGCTTACAAAGATCTTCCTAATCTAATTGCAGAAGTAGAAGCAGGTCGCAGTGCTGTAAATGTCATTCTTTCCAAAGATGAAACATATGGCGACATTTCACCTGTGAGGCTAAACTCCAATGGAGTGACCGCTTTGGTTTCAATTACAAGAGGCTGTGATAATATGTGTACATTTTGTGTTGTTCCTTTCACAAGAGGACGCGAACGCAGTCGTGAACCTCAGAGTATTATTCAAGAAATTAATGATCTTTGGGAAAAAGGCTTCAAAGAAGTTACACTGTTAGGTCAGAATGTTGATAGCTACCTGTGGTACGGAGGTGGTTTAAAAAAAGACTTTACCAAAGCATCTGATTTGCAAAAAGCGACAGCTGTAGACTTCGCTGCATTATTAGATATTTGTGCAAAGTCGCAACCTAAAATGCGTTTTCGATTTTCGACCTCTAACCCTCAAGACATGGCCCTCGATGTAATTAAAACCATGGCTAGCCATCAGAATATTTGCAACCATATTCATCTTCCTGTTCAGAGCGGCAGTAATCGTATCCTGAAAGAAATGAACCGTCAGCATTCGCGTGAAGAATATATTAACTTAGTGAATAATATTAAAACTATTATTCCGGAATGCACTATTTCGCAAGATATGATCTGTGGGTTTCCTACAGAAACTGAACAAGATCACCAAGATACCCTGAGTTTAATGGAAGTGATAAAATATAGTTTTGGATTTATGTATGCTTATTCGGAACGCCCAGGAACCACGGCTGAAAGAAAACTTGAGGATGATGTAACTCATGAAACCAAGAAAAGACGTTTAGCAGAAGTCGTTGAGCTACAGCGAGCGCATGGCCTTTATAGAACTCAACAATTCATAAATAAAACCGTTGAAGTCTTAATCGAAAAAGAATCTAAAAAATCTAGCGCTGAATGGTCCGGAAGAAGTGCTGAAAATACCGTAGCTGTATTTCCAAAAGGACCCTACAAAATTGGCGATTTTGTAATGGTTAAAATAAACGACTGTACCAGTGCTACCCTCATAGGAGAAGCAATTGGTTTTTCAGAAAATAATTAATTATGGAAACAGTTCAATCAATAAAACAACGATTTAGTATCATTGGAAATGATACTGGATTAAACCGTGCAGTAGAAAAAGCAGTCCAAGTAGCCCCTACCGATATTTCGGTTTTAGTTACTGGAGAAAGCGGGGTAGGAAAAGAAAGTATTCCAAAAATTATTCATCAACTTTCGCATCGTAAACACGGAAAATACATTGCTGTTAACTGTGGAGCCATCCCTGAAGGCACTATTGACAGTGAATTATTTGGACATGAAAAAGGTGCTTTTACCGGGGCAACCCAAACACGATCTGGATATTTTGAAGTGGCCGATGGCGGCACAATATTTTTAGATGAAGTTGGAGAACTTCCACTCACAACCCAAGTTCGACTGCTAAGAGTTTTGGAAAATGGGGAATTTATTAAGGTCGGCTCTAGTGCAGTTCAAAAAACGAATGTGAGAATTGTAGCGGCTACAAACGTTAATATGTTTGAAGCGATTGAAAAAGAAAAATTTAGAGAAGATCTGTACTATAGATTGAGCACAATTGAAATACACCTTCCTGCCCTTAGGAAACGAAAAGAAGATATTCACTTGTTGTTTAGAAAATTTGCAAGTGATTTTGCACTAAAATATAAAATGCCTACCATTCGACTGCAAGACAATGCAGTTAATGCTCTAATTAACTACCGCTGGAACGGAAACATTCGACAACTTCGAAATGTAGCCGAACAAATATCGGTACTAGAATCGTCAAGAATGATTGACCTAGAAATCCTACAAACTTATCTTCCCACCATGGGGTCAAATTTTCCATCAGTACTTGGTAAAAATAAATCGAAAAGTGACTTTAGCACAGAAAGAGAGATTCTATATAAAGTCCTTTTTGATATGAAAAGTGACTTGAATGATCTCAAAAAACTGACTATGGAATTGATGAAAAGCGATAACCAAGGAGATGTTCAAAAAAATAACGAGAGTTTAATTCAAAAAATCTATAACAAGGAGGAGTCTTTGGCTTCGGAAAAAGAGAATGAAATTCTTTCTCTTCCAGTTAAAACAGAAAAAGAACATTCAATTGAAATTATTGAAAACAAAGAAAGTGATTATTCGTATATTGATGCTGTTGAAGCGGAAGAAGAAACCCTTTCACTGCATGATAAAGAATTAGAACTTATTAAAAAATCTCTTGAACGTCACAAAGGAAAGCGTAAATTAGCAGCCGATGAATTGGGGATTAGTGAACGCACACTTTACAGAAAAATAAAACAGTATGACCTTTAACGTTTTAAAATACAGCTTCCTGATTACCCTTCTTACACTTGTTTCTGGCTGTGGAGCCTACTCCTTTACAGGTATTTCTTTGAGTAGCAAAACAAAAACCTTTCAAGTTAATTATTTTCAAAACACCTCCGCTCTTATTGAGCCTGGGATCGAACGAGACTTTACTTTAGCACTTCAAGACTTGATCTTAAATCAAACAAATCTAGATCTTGTGAAGTCCAATGGAGACATACTTTACGAAGGAGAAATTGTAGAATACAGAATCTCTCCTACAACAGCAACAGCTAGCAATACCGCCGCACAAAACCGATTAACTATTGGAATAAATGTGCGATTTGTAAATAAAGATGATGAAGAAGCTGATTTTGAAAAAAGATTTAGTTTTTTCTTTGACTTTGAGGGTAGTGCACAACTCATAGGCTCTCAGAAAACAACCGCTATAGAAGAAATATTTGAACGCATCACACAAGACGTTGTAAATGCTTCACTAGCCAACTGGTAGCTTTATGAATACATCCGATTTTACATATCTATTGCACCACCCCACAGCCTTGAACAAAGCGCAGGTTAGTAATATATCGGCGATCGTTCAGGAATTTCCATATTTCCAATCCGCCAGAGCTATCTACCTTAAAGGCTTGAAAGGTTTAGGGAGTTTTAAATACAATCAAGAATTAAAAACAACTGCAGCCTATACAACGGATCGAAGTGTTTTATTTGACTTCGTAACTTCAGATGTATTTTTACAAAATGATATTTCTACGCATATAAAACAGAATTTTGAGCAAATAAAGACCATTTCTATAAATGAATTTCAGGACATCTCTAACAAGAAAATTTCAGATAAAAATTTTGGAAATAAACAGGAAGAAAGTAAAGAAATACTGGGTCTAGGAAACCCCTTAGAATTTAACAAAAATGAGACGTACTCATTCTCTGAATGGCTAAGCCTCACTCAAAAAAACCCTATTGATCGTTCGGAGACAACAAGGACATCCAATGATTCAAGTAGAGACAAAAAGTTTGCACTTATTGATGCGTTCATCGCCAATAAGCCAAAGTTAAAACCCTTGGATAAAGACTCCAAACTAATCAATATTGCAGAAAATCGTGTGGTTGAAACTGAAAGTTTAATGACCGAAACATTAGCAAGAATCTATGTTGAACAAAAAAACTATGATAAAGCGATACAGTCTTACCAAATTTTAAGTTTGAAATATCCAGAAAAAAGTAGTTTATTTGCAGACCAAATTCAAGCAATAAAAGTATTAAAAGTAAAAAATAATTTATAATGAGCACGTTTTCTATATTTCTAGTTCTTATCGTCGTAGTAGCATTTCTACTTGTCGTTGTTATAATGGTCCAAAATCCTAAAGGCGGAGGATTATCCTCTTCATTTGGTGGTGGCGGAAGCCAACAGGTTGGAGGAGTTAAAAAAACGTCTGACTTTTTAGATAAAAGCACTTGGGCATTAGCAACCTTACTACTAGTTTTAATTTTACTGTCTAATATTGCGATTGGAGACTCTGACAATGTACAGGAATCCAAAGCACTTGACTCAAACGCAGCACCAACAACGTCACAGCCAATTGCTGTTCCTGTTACTAAGGCTACACCGAAAGCTGACACTAAAGAAGAATAAAGCACTCTCTAAACAATACAAAATGCCAACGCTTTTACGTTGGCATTTTTTGTTTCTGAAAGTTTGTCAGTTTAATAGGGTTGGCATACTTTTAGAGTATATTTTAAATAATCATAAAATAAATACACAATCATATGGCTTTAAACATCAAACCTTTAGCAGACAGAGTTCTCATAGAACCAATGCAAGCGGAAACAAAAACTGCTTCTGGTATTATAATTCCTGATAATGCAAAAGAAAAACCCCAAAGAGGAACTGTAGCTGCTGTAGGAAAAGGCACTAAAGACGAACCAATTACAGTAAAAGTTGGTAATACGGTTCTTTACAGCAAGTATGCAGGTACTGAGCTTAAACTAGAAGGAACTGACTATTTAATCATGCGAGAAAGCGATATTTTAGCGATCGTTTAATTTTTAAAAAACAAAAAATGGCAAAAGACATAAAATTTGATACTGACGCACGTGATGGACTAAAACGCGGCGTTGACGCATTAGCAAATGCAGTAAAAGTAACTCTTGGCCCTAAAGGTCGAAATGTTATTATTAGCAAAAGCTTTGGAGCCCCTCAAGTAACTAAAGATGGAGTTTCGGTAGCAAAAGAAGTGGAGTTAGAAGATCCTTTAGAAAATATGGGAGCTCAAATGGTGAAAGAAGTAGCTTCGAAGACTAACGACTTGGCTGGAGATGGAACAACGACAGCTACGGTTTTAGCACAAGCGATTGTAAAAGAAGGCTTAAAAAATGTAGCTGCGGGAGCAAATCCTATGGATTTAAAACGCGGTATAGACAAAGCAGTCACATCTATCACCGATGATTTAGAGAAACAAGCTAAAAAAGTTGGTAACTCTTCTGAAAAGATTCAACAAATTGCATCAATTTCAGCTAATAACGACAATACTATAGGAGAGCTTATCGCTTTAGCATTTGGAAAAGTTGGTAAAGAAGGGGTGATCACTGTAGAAGAAGCTAAAGGGACGGACACGTATGTGGATGTTGTAGAGGGAATGCAGTTTGACCGAGGGTACTTAAGCCCTTACTTTGTTACAGATTCAGACAAAATGATTGCGGATTTAGAAAATCCATATATTTTATTATTTGATAAAAAAATATCTAACCTACAAGAAATTCTTCCAATTCTAGAACCTGTGGCACAATCTGGACGTCCACTTTTAATTATAGCTGAGGATGTCGATGGTCAAGCACTCGCAACTTTAGTTGTAAATAAATTAAGAGGTGGTTTAAAGATTGCTGCTGTAAAAGCACCAGGGTTTGGAGACCGTCGTAAGGCCATGCTAGAAGACATCTCAATCCTTACAGGGGGAGTTGTGATTTCTGAAGAGCGAGGTTTTTCTTTAGAAAATGCCGACTTAACTATGTTAGGAACTGCCGAAACAGTTACAATTGACAAAGACAATACAACAATAGTTAATGGATCTGGGAATGCAAGTGATATTAAAGCTAGAGTCAATCAAATCAAAGCACAAATTGAAACGACTACTAGTGATTATGATAAAGAAAAACTACAGGAACGCCTAGCTAAGTTAGCAGGTGGAGTCGCTGTTCTGTATGTAGGAGCCGCTAGTGAGGTAGAAATGAAAGAAAAGAAAGACCGTGTTGACGATGCATTACACGCCACTAGAGCAGCAGTAGAAGAAGGCATTGTTGCTGGTGGAGGTGTAGCTCTTGTTAGAGCGCAAAAAACTCTTGAAAAGCTAGCTGCAGTGAATATTGACGAAGCAACTGGAATTCAAATTGTTTCTAAAGCAATTGAAGCACCTTTACGTACCATTGTTGAAAATGCAGGTGGTGAAGGCAGTGTAGTGATAAACAAAGTTCTCGATGGTAAAGGCGATTTTGGATATGATGCTAAAAGTGACAGTTATGTAGATATGCTTAAAGCAGGTATTATAGACCCAAAAAAGGTGACGCGTGTCGCTCTTGAAAATGCAGCTTCCGTTTCGGGAATGATTCTAACAACTGAATGTGCTCTGATAGACATTAAAGAAGATGCATCTCCTATGCCTCCAATGGGTGGAGGGATGCCAGGAATGATGTAAACTAATTTACATTTCAAATAAAAAAAGCTCCTGAAATTCAGGAGCTTTTTTTATTTGGTCTTTTTGTTAATGCAAGTCTAGCCAGCTTTATTTATGATCTTCCACAACACCTTCATCACGGTATTTACAACAGGGGTTTAAGGATTCATAAGCATCTTTACTAGCGATAAATGATTTAGTATCATGGCCAACAGCAGTCACGTTAGATGAAATCTGTTCAACACTAGTTTTATTTTCATCAAAAATGAGTCTTAATTCATGTGTATCCAAGTTCCATGAGGCAGACTTAACCCCTTTAGTTTTAATACTTGCTTTTTCTATGCGCTTTTTGCACATCATGCACACCCCATCAACTTCAATAGAAGCTTTTGCGTTCTTGTTTTGACCATAAGATAGGGTCCCTATAAAAAGCATTGTAACTGTTAAAAGTATTGTTTTCATAAATAATTATTTAGTTTAGTTTAGTTTAAAGCGTAAGCCCGTGTAAAAAGTACTGCCAAATATAGGCCCGTACACAAATGTAGTATCAAAATTTGAACCAAATGGGTTTTCAGAGCTTAAAATTGGTGATTTTTGTGTAACGTTCGTAATGTTTTCAGCCCCTAAATAGATCTCAAAGGCCTCAGAAAATACTTTTGTAACTTGAAGATTTAAGGTCGAAATAGAAGGTGAATACGTTGGCAACTGATAGGCTTGAGGGCTGATTTCTGTAGATGAAAAACGTTGCTTACCAAGCCAGTTGAAAGTCGCATCAAACTTCCAAACCCCTTCCCCTTTTTCCGAATAGGACTCATAGGATAAATTGGCGAAATAACGATGTTGAGACGTCAATGGCTTTTTTAGTTTCCCAGAATCATACTGGGTTTTTACATCATAAAACTTGTAGGCTGTTTTAAAGTTCAGATAGGTCATCAGGTTCAAACTAAATTCCGCCTGAAAACTATTCGCATAGCTAGAGCCTTGCAGATTATAAAAATTAACCTCATAAGGGTTCTCATAGTCCACCACAACCTGATTCTCAAAATCAGTTCGGTAAAAATCGAGTGTAAGATCCGCTTTCCTTCCAAACAAATTAAAACCTTGTAAAAAAGACACGCCATAATTCCAAGCAATTTCTGGGTCTAGTCCATAAATAGCGCCCCCAGAACTCTGCACATTAATTTGTCTTGAAGTTGCAAACAGCTTTTGGTTTTCTGTAAAAATATTGGCTGATCGTTTCCCGCGACCAAAAGAAACTCTAAAAGCTGACTTTTCCCACGGCGTATATCGAGCATGCACACGTGGTGTTAAAAATGTCCCTAATAAATTATGATGATCAACTCGAATACCAGCGGTTAAATTTAAAGCGTCAAGATTATCAAAGCTATACTCAAAAAACCCACCAACAGAACGTTCATTTCTATCATAAACCTGCGAATTAACCAATTCATTATAGCGGTCATAGGTCGCGTTTAAGCCTGTTTTTACTTTGTGTCTTGAGTCACTAATAATAGAGTTGTAAACTAAGTTAGAGTACACGCTTTTATGACGGATATCATATTCATTAAGACCAAAATAAGAAGCTTGTTCGTGATCACTATATGCGATTTGAAGGCCTAAGCTTCGGTAAGGGATGTCTGGATTTACATATCCAAATTTTCCAGACACTTCAAAACGTCT
>OJEH01000674.1_pt1 | contig 10505 bp, 10 predicted proteins | sample 1593001 | NCBI WGS metagenome assembly OJEH01 (sample SAMN05416886, study PRJEB24817) | seawater metagenome | isolation source: Sea water | place: Canada:Atlantic | collected 2013-11 | reverse complement strand
CTCGGAGATGTGTATAAGAGACAGATATAGCAGTACTTGCACCAAAAGACGCGACTTCAGGAAACGGCGCTGAAACTTGGGGTATCTGGAAAGTTGATCCAGGCCCAATCGGTGTATGGCTACGTTTTTACCAACTTTTACGAAAAGCTGGTAATATTGCACCTGCGGGTTGGCGGTTTGACATTGATGATTGGTGGCTGGATGAGAACGGCCTGATAATGAAGGCCCCAGAGTTTCCAATCCCTGCAGGACAGTATTACGTCACAAACGGCGAAGAGAATATTTCTTTACTGACCGTTAAACAACCGGATGCAGAGGGCAGGCAAGCCTGGTCACTCTCAGACGACAAAACAATCGCAGACGTCACACACGGACCTTGCAGGTCTGCGCGGTATACGCCGGCCGGTGAAGCAGGTAATTGTTCCCCTCAATATGCAGACCTTTCGGCGTTTCCTTTAAAGCCTGGAGAGTCACCTCCACTGGTTCGTGGATGTAATCGCAAAAGTTATGCAGTCTTGATCGTTTTTGGCGTGCCTATTCAAAGTTAATTGCAGGCCAGAACGTCTAGACAGCCGCTTGGGGGCATACTTATATGCGATTATGGTAAAGGTTACTTCTCCCATATCATCATCAGATAGCGTGCTTACTGGTGTCACACTCATGCTCGGGTTTTGCTTAACAGCCCCCTTGCTAGATGTCGCAGCCAAGCTAGCAGCGTCAAGCGTGCCCATTGGGCAAATTACGGCGGCGCGCTTTATTGTTCAATGCGTGCTGATGGCACCATTTATCTGGGTGATGAGGTTATCCTTGAAGGTAGCGCGCGGGCAATGGTTAGCCCTGGCATCGCGGGCCTTACTTTTGTTATTTGCAACCTTTTGCTTTATTGCCGCCATTCGAGTTATGCCTCTTGCAGATGCGCTCGCGATTGTTTTCGTCGCTCCATTCATTGTATTGCTGGTGGGAAAATTTTACCTCGGCGAAGATGTAGGGCCACGCCGCGTTGGGGCCGCGTTGGTGGGTTTTGTGGGCGTCCTATTCGTCATACAACCGAGTTTCACAGCCTTTGGTGCGGTGGCGTTCATTCCCCTTTGCACAGCCGTCGCATTCGCCCTCTATATTTTGGTGACGCGGGGGCTATCGCGACAGATGCATCCGGTGACCCTGCAATTCCATACCGGTCTGATTGCTAGCCTATTTTGTACCCCAATTCTAATACTAGCCCACGGCTCTGGTTCAGAATTGTTTGATCCCGTTTGGCCCACAGGGATTACTTGGTTGTGGCTCCTCGGGGTTGGTTTCTTCGCCACAGTAAGCCACATGATGATAACTTACGCATTGTCGTTGGCACCCTCGGCAACATTGGCCCCCTTACAATATTTTGAGTTACCAGTGGCCACCCTTTTTGGATATTTAGTTTTTAACGATTTCCCAAACACGCTCAGTCTGATTGGAATTATGATCATTATCAGTGCAGGTCTTTATATGATATACCGAGAAAGAGTAACTGCTAAGCAATTAGTCACTGAACGCGCAGCTCCACCCATCTGAAGGGTGCTACCAGACTAATAAGAGTACAGACCAAGTTACAGGTGTACCTAACTAATTTTAACAAACGATGAAATGATGTCCGTATAGGCTCCACCTCATCATTGTTGACTTTAAGAAATATCATGCTCAAGATTCTTGATATAAAGAGTTATCTGGAGCTACCTTTGTCTAATGTTGTAATCAGATTGGCGGAAGACGCCAATGATTTTAAAGCTGCCCGCTCTCTATGCCAAGAATGGTTGGATTGGCACTGGCGCCATTACCCAAACGATTGGCCGACAGGGCCAGACCATCCAATGGATCCATCTCAGTTTGAAGCTATTATGCAGAACCTACCGTCTCTTCATGAACCTCCAGGTGGCATACTAATTGGGTTAGTGGACGGACAGGCAGTTGGCTGTGTGATGTATCACGAGGCTGAACCAGGAGTTGCGGAATTCAATCGACTATATGTGAACGAAAAGGGTCGCGGTCACCGTCTTGGCCTTCGGATGCTTGAAGCAATGTTCGCCAGACTAAGTGTAAATGGCTTCCATAAAGTGTTCTTTACCTCAGCTACATTTCTTACCCATGCAAGGGTAATGTACGAAACTGCGGGTTTTGTGGAAATTCCTCATCCACCTGAGTTTCCAACTGAGTGGCTCGATAAGACTTACTTCATGGAGCGCCATATTAAATGACTGATATAGCGATTCTATCAAACGAGTGAAAATCGGTATCAGATCAAAAATATGGAACCTTATCCTACCAAAAATAGGCCTTTGAGGAAACAACTTAAAATCGCTAAATATGGCGTTCAAGAAAGTCCTCAGGCGAAAACCCTGAAAATAAACCACTGACCTTACAGATATAAACCCCTATTAAAAAAAGCTGCTAGTTTTTTAGAGATTTGGTGGCGAACCGAGGAGGATTCGAACCCCCGACCACCTGATTCGAAGTCAGGTACTCTATCCAGCTGAGCTATCGGTCCACTGGGTTGAGAAATAGCCTAATATTAAATACTTGTCTAATTCTTACTCAGAAATTCTGACACATGGAAAGTGAGCCCGCTTGCGCCTTCACTAATTCGGCTTTGATCGGCCTATTAAAGGCTTAAATTTAGAGTTTACAAGCTTTAGCCCAAGCAAATTTTTTGTATTTTTCTTCCGACGGTGTCCCAGCGAGATGGTTGACATAATTGCTTATTATTTTCTGAGAAAGTCCTAGCACAACTTCCAAAATATTTTGGTGTGTATATCCAGCAGTAAGAAAATCAGAGACCGAACCTTCAGACGCATACCCTCTGGTCCTTACGACTTCCAAAGTAAAGCTGCGTAACGCTTCAAGCTTTGCTTTCGGTAGCGGCGTTTCGTCCCTTAAAGCATTAATAACACTGTCGTTGATATTCATGTATTTTGCCATTGCGGTATGTGCTGGAACACAGAAGTTGCATTCATGTTCCACATTTATGGTTTGCCAAATCACAGTACGTTCTTCATCAGTGAAGCTTGTATGCATAAATAGCTCATGCAACTCAGTATAAGCCTTAAGGGCTTCAGGTGATCCAGCCAAAACCGAATAGAAACCATTGCGACCATTTTTATCAAACAGATCACCCAATAAGTTTTTACTTTCTTCTGGAGCAGTCTCAAGATCATAAAACACAAATTCATTTGTCATTTTTGTTCTCCAATATTTTTTTCAGCCCACCTTAAATCTTTTGAAGCAGCCCAAGTTTCAGGATCCATTATAAGATTGGCCAAAGCTTTTGCAGCCGCTTCCAGCATCTTTTCACCTTTTGCAGCATTGGAACGTACTGGATTTCCTGCCAAACCATTTTTAGTCATATGAGTAAAAGGCCGCCATCTATATGAACCTTTCCCTACCGACAAAAAGTGTTTACCACCCTCTGGGCTGGCAAGTTTAGTTATGTTCGACATATCAACCAAATCATGCTCACAGATAAGCATCATTGAGGTTTCTGCCTCACCAGCGTGCATCACGCCCAGTTGATCTTGTAAGTGCCTAGTTAAATCCTCTCCAGCTTCCACATCATAGTTGGTAGCCACCAATGTTGCCCTGGACGTTGGAGCTAGCTCATCCAGTATCTGTTGTATGGCAATTACGTTTCCACCGTGGGAGTTTGAAATCAAAATATCCTTAAAGCCTTGTCGCGTTATGGCCTCTATCAGATCGCTTACCACGCGCCTAAATGTGTCATGAGACAAAGTCAGCGTACCTCCAAAAGGCATGTGGTGCTCTGACAGGCCTGACCATACCACAGGCGCCACGACAACCGCTCGATGGCTATAAGCCTTTCGCGCCGCACGGTGAGCAATTTCTTGTCCCAACCGCGTATCTGTCATTACCGGCAAATGTGGGCCATGTTGTTCCATTGAGGCGATGGGTAATATCACAATTGCATTGTCATCAGCCAATTTTCGCAACTCGTGTGCCTTTAAGCGCGCCCAATCAACTTCAATCATTTTGTATCCTCCACTTTAAGGTGAAGCGTAGCGGACGAGAGAACTATATTGCTAGTAATAAAATTAATTTTTAATCAAGTGACTGATTTACAAAGAATTTAAACCTTTGCAAGAAAACGGGTGTACCACATGGGTTACCAAAAAACTTAACTGTGATATTTCTTCTACGAAATTAGTTGGAAGGTGGATGATTTTGGCTGAGTCTGACTATGGGCACCGCGACAAAAGAGGACATTACAAGCCTGATGAAAGGGTTAGTTATCCTCCAGTATTCGTTTGGCCGCTCAAACCAATAGGTGCCCTCAAGTGGGTCTTCTCTATTCCGGGGTATTTTGTGCCGTGGAACTTATTTTATGTTCTGGTTGGCCTTTTATCCTGGTTTTATTTTTCGCCGCCATTAGAAGCATATGCTCAACTCAATGTTAAAGTATTTTTGATCGCTTTTGCTCGAAACAGTGTTTTAGTTGCCCTTTATTTCGGTGCGTTTCATTACCGCCTTTATACGCAACGAGCCCAAGATTTAGAGTTTAAATTTAACCCACGTTGGCCGTCTGAAAAGTCAAAGCAATTTATGTTTGGCAATCAGAACCTCGACAATGTTTTTCTTACTTTTGCAAGCGGGGTAACAATTTGGACTGGGTTTGAAGTTGGAATACTGTGGCTTGCCGCAAATGAATACGTACCCATCATTAATGTACAAGAGAACTGGATCTATTTCGTTTCTATGGTCTTACTCGTGCACCTATGGCGCGATTTACACTTTTATCTAATCCACCGGCTCATTCACTCTCAACCTCTGTATGCCATGGCGCACAGGATCCATCATAAAAATGTAAACCCGGGGCCATGGTCTGGGTTGGCCATGCATCCAATTGAGCATCTGTTTTATTTTTCATGCGCTCTTTTATATCTGCTATTTCCCTTCCACCCCGCGTTTATAATGGTGACACTCGTTCATGCCGGACTGAGTCCTGCACCCGGGCATACCGGTTTTGACCGGATTACGACTAGTGAAGACAAAACCTTCAGTTCAGACAGCTACGCACACTATCTTCACCACAAATACTTTGAGTGTAACTATGCAGATGGAATTCTGCCCTTGGATAAATGGTTTGGCACATTCCATGATGGAAGTGAGGAAGCACAAGAACGCCTAAGGTATAGGCTCAAAGAAAAAACTAAGAAAGCCACAAACTAAATGATCTAGTCTGCCAGACCTAACATCCCCTAATCCTTCTGCCCCTTACCATGCTGTGCGCCGCCTCCAAGTTCTACCAAGCCCACCGTGATCGGTGTTCAGGAGCGGCTTGCAACCCACTAATCCAAAGAGAGATCCTCTATCAGGACAATTCTGAACTCACTAGCTTAGGGTCAGCTTCAATTTTCTGGACATTTATACAATAAGTGCGCTTACCTGATGCTAACATAGCGGGACTTTGATGGAATTTGATTTTGTAATCGTCGGCGGTGGGTCTGCTGGGTCGACTATGGCGGCACGACTCTCAGAAGACCCTAATGTCACTGTTTGCCTACTCGAAGCGGGTGGCAGGGGCACCAGCATTTTGTTGCGCGCACCTGTAGGCGCGGTTTTAGCCCTGCCAGGGTATGGCAAGCTATTTAACTGGGCCTTCAAAACAGTGCCGCAGCCAGGTCTTAATGGCCGTCGCGGATATCAGCCACGGGGCCGAGCGTTGGGTGGGTCGTCTGCGATCAATGCCATGCTTTATGTGCGCGGACATAAATCGGATTACGACAGTTGGGCCGCACTTGGATGCAATGGGTGGGGCTGGAAAGATTGTCTGCCATATTTCAAGAAATCGGAAAACAACGAACGAATTTTAGACGACTTTCACGGTAATAATGGGCCACTGCACGTTTCAAATCAACAAAGCCCACGCCCGATTGCACATGCCTTTGTTGCCGCCGCCACCGCTAATCAGCACTGTCTCCGGACCGATTTCAATGATGGTGATAACGAAGGCGTCGGGATGTATCAGGTCACACAGTTCCATAGCGACAAAAAGAATGGCGAACGCTGTTCCGCCGCAGCAGCATATCTGCATCCCGTGATGGAGCGCCCCAATCTGACCGTCATCACAAAGGCCCACGCGACCAAGATATTGTTTGAAGGCAAGTGTGCCATTGGAGTCGCCTATCAGCAGGACAAGACTTCCAAAACTGTGCATGCGAACAAAGAGGTCCTTCTTGCGGCGGGCGCGCTTCAATCTCCACAACTGTTGCAGCTTTCCGGTGTTGGTCGCGCTGATGACATCACGCCACATGGTATTGAGATGGTTCATGAACTGATGGGCGTTGGACAAAATTTACAGGACCATCTGGATTTCACACTTAGTTATAAAACCAATGATACCGACAATTTTGGCATCGGATTGGTGGGCTCGGCGCGCCTGATAGCGGCGATGTTAACATGGTGGCGTACAGGAAGGGGCATGATTGCCACGCCGTTTGCCGAGGGGGCGGCATTTTTGAAAACTGACCCCTCGCTGGATCTCCCTGACATACAGCTTCATTTTGTAATTGCAGTTGTGGATGATCACGCGCGGCGTCTACATCTGGGCCATGGATACGGCTGCCATGTATGTGTCTTACGCCCCCACAGTCGTGGCACAATAACCTTGCAAAACGCTGATCCCATGGCGGATCCGGTGATTGATCCACAGTTCTTGTCCGATCGACGTGATCTGGAAACCATGATAAAAGGCGCCAAAATGACCCGTCATATTTTGCAGACCGAACCACTGGCGTCCTATGCAAAACAGGAACTGTTTGGCGTCAAAGACCACATGACTGATACCGAATGGGAGCATCATATACGTGCCCGAGCTGACACTATTTATCACCCCGTCGGTACTTGCAAAATGGGCATTGATAACTTAGCCGTCGTCGATCCACAGCTTCGAGTCCACGGTCTGACCGGTCTGCGCGTGGTCGACGCGTCTGTTATGCCAACCCTCATCGGGGGAAACACTAACGCGCCTACAATCATGATCGCTGAAAAATGCGCTGACATGATCAAGGTGGACTATGCGACTTGATACCAAACCTGCGATCACCCAAATTCAGGAGCTTACGATATGGACGAAGCAATGACAGCTTCCCACGTGAAAGAGTACGACGCGGCACTTGATGCGCTGAACGCAGCCAAGGATACGTGGGCAAAAACTTCGATCGCAGATCGCATTTCGTTGCTGGACCAAGTTAAAGACAACTTGATGACTGTCGCTACCGCTTGGGCGCAAACTGCGACCCGAATGAAACAAATCCCTGAAGAATCGCCCTTGTCAGGCGAAGAATGGACATCCGGCCCATATGCCGTGATGTCGGCGTGTAACGGATTAATATTGACGCTGCGCCAGATAGAAAACAAAGCATTTCTGAAAAACCTGTCCAAACGCGAACTGACGACAGGGCAGTTGGCGGTCAAGGTCATGCCGTATTCCATCTGGGATCATTTGTTGTTGTCAGGCGTAAAGGCCGAAGTCTGGATGAAAAAAAGCGTGAGCGTGGCGAACCTGCATGATCACACAGCCATTGCCTATGACATTCCGCTCGCAGCGCGCAAAGGCAAAGTCGCGTTGATCCTTGGCGCGGGCAACATCGCGTCCATTGCGCCGCTTGATGTGTTCCAGAAACTATTTTTGGAAAATCAGGTGGTGATCCTGAAGGCGCATCCGGTGAACGATTATTTGACCAAGTTTTTAGAGGTCGCGCTCAAACCGCTGATCGATTTAGACGCCCTGCGCATTGTCAAAGGCGACGCCGCTGCGGGTGCGTATCTAACGACCCACGCGATCATCGAGGAACTGCACATCACTGGTGCAGTCGCAACGCACGATGCGATTGTCTGGGGTATAGGTGCAGAGGGCGAAAAGAACCGCAAGGAGAACACGCCCCAGAACTTCAAACGGTTTACCTCCGAGCTCGGCGCTGTGTGTCCGACCATTGTAGTACCTGGCCCGTGGTCAGCTGCAGACCTGAAATTTCAGGCTGAACAGATCGCAACCCACAAGCTGCACAATTCTGGCTTTAACTGCGTGGCTTGTCAGGTGCTGATCATGCCTAAAGGTTGGGACAAGGCCGCAATACTGATGGCCAATCTAAATGCAGTTGTACAAAATTCTAACCGTGGTGCTTATTATCCAGGCACTGCTAATCGTCTGGATGCTTTCAAAAGCAAGGCCAAGACCTACAAATCCGTTGCGCGCGGTGAAGCGCCATCTCTTATTATTAACGATGTAAACGAGAGTGATTGGTTTACCAAAACCGAAGTATTTGGACCCGCAATGTCCACCCACGAAATGGATGCACCTAATGCGCAAACCTATCTACAGAGTGCTATCACATATGCAAACGACCAACTTTATGGGACGCTGGGTGCCAATATCCTGATCCACCCCAAAACGATCAAGGAAATCGGCAAAACAAAGTTTGAAAACATCATCGCGGATCTGCACTATGGCACCATTGCAATCAACGCGTGGACTGGGCTGGCCTTTCTTGCCACCGCTTGTCCTTGGGGCGCCTTCCCCGGTCATACGCCGCAAGACATACAGTCGGGCAATGGAACAGTGCACAACACTTTCATGCTAGAAGACACAGAACGTGTGGTGATCCAAGCGCCATGGGCGCCGTTCCCACGCGGGATTTTGTCAGGCCAATTTACGCTGTTGCCACGCCCACCGTGGTTCATCACCAACAAGAAGCAAGATAAGTTGGGCCGTCTTCTCACGCAGTTTCAACATAGACCAAGCTGGTCCAAATTACCGCGCATCTTTCTGAATGCCCTTCTGGGGTAAGCTCGTTCAGGTCGAGCACCTCGGATACTGGCCCCTTAGTGATAGGCTAGCGGATTCATTCTGGACTAGTTTTGTCAGGAGCCAAGTCTATCCACCCACCAAATCCAATCTAACGCGTGCGCCTGTTGTCGCCGAGCGTTATTAGTTAATGAGCGCATAGATTTAGGCTGTGGCAGCAATCCGATGAGAGTTCTCATTAAGTTGACAGCATCATACTAGCTCAAGAAGTATGGAGTTGCTCCGCTTTTTGAGCTAACGGTCGCGGGCGTTTTGTTCGAATTACAAAAGTAAAAATGTCAGGCGACCTCTGCAGGCCGCCTGAACGATTGATTAGTTTGCAGGTATAATCACAGCATCGATCACATGGATCACACCGTTTGAGGCAATGACATCAGCCGTCACAACATTAGCCTCATTGATTTTCACGCCATTTTGCGCGTCGACCGTGGCTTTGCCGCCATTCAGCATCTCAACTGTGGTGACTTTACCGGCAATATCGGCAGCCATGACTTGCCCAGCCAAAACGTGGTAGGTCAGAATATCAACCAGCTTGTCTTTATTTTCGGGCATCAATAACATCTCAACCGTGCCTGCGGGCAAAGCAGCGAAAGCGTCATCGGTTGGGGCGAATACGGTAAACGGTCCGTCCCCTTTCAATGCATCAATCAAACCTGCCGCTTCCAGCGCAGCGGCCAGGGTTGTGAAGCTGCCTGCATCAACGGCGGTATCGACGATATCTTTGCTATGCCCGTCAGCTAAAGCACTGAAAGCAAATGATGATGCTACAGCGGTCGCTAAAAAAATTCTACGAAACATTAGAAAACTCCATAATTAAACAGCACTTTGTGTACTGCAAGATTTAAGTAGCTTTCCGACTTGGCCTTGCAATGGCGGTCACGAAGAAATCACTGATTAGTGATCTTAAAATAAGTTCCGCTTCTATAGCCTCTGTGCAAGTAGATCATCGCTGATGTTTTGATATCGGACCGGGGACACCGGATCGGAGACCGTGCGCCTCGGACATTGGCCTATTAGCGTTGGGGGCTTAGTTTCAATAGGGTTTTTTATTTGGATGTACATTGCAACTCACGCACTAATTTTAAGCCTAACCGTGCCGCTGCTCTCTCCGAGTAGTGTCAATTACTGAGCGCATAGATAGGCAATGCCAGCAATCTGATGTATGGTCTCCTTACTTGGACAGCATCCATCGGAGAGGCGGCGAAGGTTAGGGTTGGATCGTCTCACATTAGATTTTATCTAAGTGCCGCTTCGATATTGCCGCCATCAACTGTCATCACATGTGCAGTTGTGCGTTCGCTAAGCGCAAGCGCCACAAATGCATTCCCTACGTGTGATGCCTCGACTTCCCGGCGTAGCAGATTGCCAGCCATGTAGGTTTCCTCGTCAATTCCTCTTGCTTGAGCACGCTCTGCAACAAAAGCTTCATCCAGCAAGCCTGAGCGAATGCGGTCGGCGTTAACCCCATTTACCCTTACACCTTGGTGTCCGAGTTCCAGTGCTAACTGACGTAGCAGGAAGAAAGTAGCCGCTTTTGGAATACCGTAAGCCCCGAAACCTTTACCTGGGTTAACCGCCTGTTTAGAAACGTTGAATAGGATTTGTCCACCTGTCTCTTATACACATCTGACGCTGCCGACGATATGCAGTGTGTAGA
>OJEH01000665.1_pt1 | contig 10569 bp, 10 predicted proteins | sample 1593001 | NCBI WGS metagenome assembly OJEH01 (sample SAMN05416886, study PRJEB24817) | seawater metagenome | isolation source: Sea water | place: Canada:Atlantic | collected 2013-11 | reverse complement strand
ATCTACACACTGCATATCGTCGGCAGCGTCAGATGTGTATAAGAGACAGCCTGTAGCTTTCTCTTAACGCTAGAAATAGAGCTGTTAGACGTAACATAATCCAATAGTATTTCTGGATAATTTTCTGCTTTATAGCGTTTTATTATTTTAAAGAAAAAAGCGTAATCTTGGGCAGCTCTTCTGTACTTATAAGGATAACCTCCGATTTCATTTAGTATGTGAGAATAAAATATGACTGATGGATTTAAAAACATACTATTAAAATACATTTTCTGTTTTATTGTCTTATAGTCTATTGGGTGTTTTAGGTCATATAGGTGTTTCCCCTCCGAGTCAAGAACTCTAGCCCAAGTCCCGAGAAGTTTAATTTCTGGATTTTTTTCTAAGTATTGAACTTGTTTACCAAACTTGTCTTTATAACAAATGTCCCCAGCATCAAGTCTTGCAATTAGTTCATATTTGAATTTTATTGCGAAATCTAAACAAGCGTTAGCTGCAACACCCACTCCTTGATTTTTATCTAAATATTGAAAATATATTTTTCCGTATTTATAAATTGATGTAATGCCCTTTTCGTCTAATTTATGGGTGCTACCGTCATCAACTATAATTATGTCAATTGTAATGCTTTCATTAATTGATAATATTGTTTTTAAAAGCCCATTAGGGTTATTAAAGTGAGGTAAGGTTATGATGGTTCTTTTATTCATTTTTTATAGGTTTTGATGATGCAAAAATAAGCGCGAGGCAAACCCAAAACCCATAAATTCTAAAAGTATCCATCTTAAGCCAATTTAAAAGAAAGCCAACAATTGAGATGAAAATTATTATCCCTAGCAAATTGTTTTTAGAGTTAATGTTGTTGTAACACCAAATCAATATATAGCTTATAAATAACAAAAGTATACCAACTCCAACAATCCCTACTTCAGAAGCTAATCTTAAATATAGGTTATAGCCTGGAGGAAACCTTTTATTGTTTTGATTTAAATATTTTAGCCTAAACTCCCAGTTATTTCTTTTTGCCCAGCTTGGGTACTTAGACCTTGATTCAAATGCCTGTTGGCCGTAACCCACCCCTATAATAGGGTTTTCTAAAAACACTTCATACATCGCATATTGAATCCCAAATCTTGATTTGTTAGACAAAGAATGGTCAGCATTATCTAGCTTAAATGACTGTATTTCATTATCTAAATAGCTAATGATTTTGGGGGCTGATATTATAAGCCCTGTAGAAATTGTAATTGATAACGCGACTATAATATTTGTGAACAATTTGCTGTATTGTTGTGACTGAGAAATAACTACTATAAATATAATTGCTTGAATTAAAATAATGAAAAATGCCGCTCTAGATCCTGAAATAAAAGCTAATAATATAACTGCAATTGAGGGGATATGCTTATAGTAACTTTTAGAAGTTATTATGTAGCTGCACATCCAAGAAAAAATAGTGATCAAATAAGTTCCTAGTGCGGGGGGCTCAAATGTAACTGATGAAATTCTTCCGAGTCTAAGGTCTGTTTTAGCGTCAACAAAAGGGAAGTAATCAAATAGGTTTAATACAGGTTTTTTTAAAAACTGCAAATTAAATTTCACAATTAGAACTTCAACTATTGAATATATAATTACTATAATAAAAGAATAGTAAATCACTCTTCTTATCTTATATAGTAGTTTTTCAGTTTCAAAATTCAAGAAACAATTATAAAATGTAATTGGGAGTATAAAAGCTGCTATAATAAGAGATAGAAATTGCCTAATAAACCTTGTCGTTCCGCTTGTTTGCTTAAAATAATATTGAGAAACTGTTTCAATGTTTAAAGCTGTTGACAATAACGCCCAAAGAAAAAATATTACTAGAATATAAAATATTGGACTATGAAATGGGAGTTTTATTTTTTTCTTAAACAGTAAAATCAGAAAGGCGGCAATAAAAAACAACACACAGGAGTCTCTGTAATACTCTCCTAAAAAAGGTATCCCATCCCATGAGTTAAAGGGCATGAAGAAGATTCCTGACAAAATCAGAAACAAAGAAATGTTTAATATGTTAAGATTTATTTTCACTTATTATTTAAAAAAATTATCATCCCAAAGACTTGTGTCTACTCCAATTTCAGTGATTTTAAGCACATCTTTTTTAAAGAGTTTAGTTAGCTTGTTTTGTAGGTCTGAATCTATTGGGTCGGGTTTATATTGATACCTACTGATGATGTTGTTTTTAATTGATTTCATCCAAGGAGTAATATTAAATGCTTTTTTTATCAAGCTTTTTATTTTTCCTTGTCTAAACACAAAATTCGTTATTGTATTTTTTTTGTATAAACCCCCCTTGTTGTATTTATTGTTAAAGTTTGCAGGGGTGAAGCCATCATCAACTTCTAGAAACCTATATGCTGTTGCTATGGTTTTTTTAGTGTTTTTGTTCAATTCCTCTTGGGTCAAAATTAATACGTCTGTGAAAGCTTCTTTTGCTTTAATAATTTTATCGTAATAAAAAGAGTTGAACTTATAATACCAAAAGTCTGAATATCCTTCCTCTTTTCTTTTGTCTTCTAACTCAAGTGACTGACTAAAATTTTTCGTTTCCCTTTGCTCTCTTAAAAGGTGTAGATAATTTGAATAAGCTCTTTTTACCGGGTCTCTTATTAGTATAATAACTTTCGGGTTCGACAAGTGTTTGTTTATGTTCTTAAAAGAGTCTGGATAATTTATATATGAAGGGGAGGTTTCTCCTATCGCTTTCTCGCCTTTAACTCCTTTAAATAAATTAAAATATGCATGTGTGGTTTTGATTTGACCTTCTTTGGCCGCAAGATCACCCTCACCTTGGTTAAGTTTTGAAATATATGGCTGAGTAAAATAGTGCAATTCTTTTTGGTTTGGCATGTATATTTCTGGGTGCGCATCTAAGTAATAATGTAATGCGGTAGAGCCGCATTTTGGAAATCCCATAATAATAAAGTTTGGCTTTTTCATGATCTAATAGATGTAGGTTTTCACATTATCTAAATATAAGACAACTGCAGAGGCTATTAGTTTAGATATAACAAAACTTATTGTTGTAGCAGACGCTGCGCCTACCATCCCAAATTTAGGTATTAGTATTACGTTTAATATCACATTAATTAATAAAGAGATTAGCAAAATGGAATTTAATATTTTCTGCCTTCCAGTCATATTTAAGTAAAGGGCAGAGGGCCCTGTTATAGAATTAAAAAACTGAGCTATCAGTAAAACTAAAAAAGCGTTTTTTGCCAAAGTATAATTGTCGCCAAACATGGACAGCAAAAAGTCAGGGAAAAAGAAAAGTATAAGTAAAATAGGGCTACTAATAAGGACGTTAATTCGTGTTGCCTTTCTTATCATTGATTTTAACTCTGAAAAATTTCTATCATTATAAATTTTTGCAATTTTAGGCGCTATTACAATGTTTACCGATATTAAAGCTAATGACGTTACTGTCGCTATTTTAACGGCGACTGAATAATATGCAATGGATTCAAAGGTGTCAAAAGCACCTAAAAAAAGGATATCTATGCTCTGCATCAAGAAATATGAAATTGCGCTTAACGCCATAGGATATGAGGTTTTAATAATGTCTTTTGTAGAGTACTTTTGTGTAGTTGTAGCTGGAAAGTCTTTTTTTAATAAAAGAACAAACACTGCTGCGGTGCTAACAACACATAACACGACAAAGCTATAAATAAACCAAACAACTAAATCTTCAGGCCTGTCTATTGCATAAAGAATGATAGAAAAAAGGAGAAAAGGGGTGTATCTAAATAAATTTCTAAAGAGTTCTGATGTCGTTGTTTTTTTTAAAGCCCTTATTGTATCAATGTTAAGCATTGTGATAGAATAAAAAATAAGGCCCTGTACCGATAGTTCAATTAAATCATAAGATTCTTGCTTGTTGAAAATTTGATTTATAAAATCTTCAGAAACTAAAAGAAGTGGGATATATAAAAAACTGCAGATTATAAATACCAGCGACACCATTTTAAAATAAATGTTTTTGATTGACCCAAAAGAATTTTTAGATGTTAAAACCCCTGAATAGTATATTATAGCTTGATTGGTTCCTATAAGTGAGATTCCGCTTAATATCATAATTGTTGAGCGAACAAAGTCATATTGGCCTACAATCTCAGCTGAGTAATAATTAGTTAAAAATAACGAAAGACAAAACATAAGAGCCACTCCGCCAAACCTTAATGCTAATACGTTTAAGCTGTTTTTTGTTAATTTAGAATTGAGCATAAGCAGCGTCTATAAGTTCGTTTTACTTTGCCTCTAATTTGTCTAGATAGGTGTATGTGCTTTTAGCAATTTGTGCCAAAATAAAAATAAAACAAAGAATTAATGGATAGTATACCATTTTGTTGTCTTTGATAGACTTGTTTTCCACTAACAAATTTGAGTTATTAATAACCACCACCGTATCATTTGAGTAGATTTTTTCTTCTTTTAAAGCCTCAATTTCTTTTAGCAATTCTATTTTAGTGGAAATCAACTCGTTGGGCCTTATGTCTTTATTGTCAATATAAAGTTGTGATTTAGAAAGGGTTGCAGACAGCTCGTTTGTGTATTTTAGGATTATATTATCTATTTGCTGAATAGTGTTTTCGTTAGTCCTAATTCTATCAGAAATACTATTAATTTTTCTAATTTTTAATTCTGTAAATAACGGGTTGGTATTTAAAAAGTCAATTACTTTATTAACAGATTCACTGTCCGCTAAGGAGCTAAAAGAGCATGTTAATGAGTGATAGTTGTAATTTGAAATGAAGCTGTTTGTCATTGACAGGTTGTCATCAAAGTTTAAATTCTCAAATAAAGCTCTTATTTCATTGGCTTTAAAGTCGTCGTTCTTCATGATTTCCTGTAAACTAACTATTGGAGCTATTGTTAGCTCGAAAAGACTTGGTTCTTTGATAGAAAGGCCCATTTCATTGAAAAAATCAAGATCGTTTGCTTCAATTTTTTGATTTATTAATGACACGGCATCATATACATAATTAACAGCATCAAAATTAACCTTCAACAGAACAGTTGCGTCTTTGTTTGAGTCTGTTTGGGATCCATTAAAGTAACCTAAAACTACTCCAACAATTATTAAAAACAAAAAAGCTTTCCATTGTTTTACCGTAGTTTTTACTGCTTTAAAAAAGAATAATATTACTTTTAAAAAAGATGATTTAATTTTATTAATTAAGATAATTAAATCTATTTCACCTTGATTTTCATTATTGTTCATAATTTGCTGTTTTTGTAAATCTAATAATTCTATACTAAGCATGTTGTCTAAAGAAGTAACGAATAATAAATTAGTTTATTTTAAATAGTTTAATCTTTAGTCTGTGTGAATCCCGAAAGGACGTCCGCTACCTTTCTGTCATTAGCTAGTTTAGGGATTTTAAACTGCCCCCCTAGCTTGTTTTGAGAGCGCATATAGTCGTTAAACCCGCCTTTTTTAATTAGCTTAATTTTTAAGGGTTGTAGAATTTTTCCCTGTATTAAGTCAAGGTAATATTTGTTTTGTTTTTGCATAGCTGCATCCAGCAAAGAAGATAGTTTGTTAGTATCTATTTTATTGGATGACGGCTCAATAAACCATTCGTGGTATGGGAGTTCATTTGTGGTGTTTACCTGTGGCGCAACCGTAAATTCAGTTATTAATATATTTAGTTCATTACAAACTTCTTGAATAGCATTTTCTACATTTTTAACAATAACATGCTCTCCGAATGCTGAAATAAAGTGCTTGATGCGCCCGCTAACAAGAATTTTATGTGGGGTCAAGGATGTAAAGGTGATTGTGTCTCCAGTGTTGTATGCCCAAAGCCCAGCATTAGTTGAAATAATTAAAACATAGTTTACGTCTGTCTCAACCTCTTCAACGGTAATTCTCTTGTGATTGTTTGAGTTAAAATCCTCAACCAAAATAAATTCATAAAATATTCCAGAGTCCAATAGCAAAAGGAGGTCTTTGCTTTTTTGAGTGTTTTGATACGCAAAGAAGCCTTCACTTGCTGGATAGAGCTCGATGCTGTCTACATTTCTTCCTATTAAATCTGTAAACTTTTTCTTATAAGGCTCAAAATTAACCCCTCCGTATATGAACAAATTGAGGTTTTTAAAAACATCTCCAATTTTTTTGTTTTTTAATTTAGTAATTTTTTCAAAATACATTTGAACCCAAGAAGGAATACCTCCAATTATGGTCATATCTTGATCAATTGTTTCTTCAATTATTTTATCTACTTTTTTCTCCCAATCTTCGATACAGTTAGTCTCCCATGAAGGAAGTCTGTTTGACTGTAAATAATTTGGGATATGGTGTGCCGATATTCCTGAGAGCCTCCCTGTTTTAATAACACCTTCTAGGCCAAGAACAGGACTCCCTTGTAGAAAAATAAATTTTCCTGATAAAAAACTCGTGTTTCCTGTTTCATTTATATAGAGAAATATTGCGTTTTTAGAAGCGTTTAAGTGTTCTGGCAAGCTTTCCTTAGTGATGGGGATGTATTTTGTTCCTGAAGTGGTTCCTGAAGTTATTGCAAAGTAAATAGGAACTCCTTTCCATAATATGTTTTTTTCTCCGTTTTTAATTAATTCTATATAACTTTTAAAACCCTCATAGTCTCGAATTGGGATATTCTTTACATAATCCTTGTGGTTTTTTATTTTGTTGAAGTTATGATCTAAGCCAAACTTGGTTTTTGACGCTGAGGTAATTAACTTTTTGAAAACCTTTTGTTGGGTTAAAACGGGATTCAAAGACCATTTGTCTATAATTTTTTTTCTCCTACCTGCAATTGCTTTTGCTACAAATTGTTTGAACATGTTTGTGTATTTATTCAAAGTCAATTAATGTCTTTGGGTCAATAGAAAAGCCTTCGCTCCACAATTCGAAATGAAGGTGAGGTCCGCTAGTAAGCACGCCTGTATTTCCAGACATAGCAATTATTTCACCTTGTTTGACAGCGTCGCCTTGATCCTTTAATAATAGTGAGTTGTGTTTGTAAATGGAAACCAAATCACTTCCGTGGTCAATTATCAGCACATACCCCGTTTGTGTGGTCCATTCAGATAGTAGAACCCTGCCGTTTGCAATGGACTTAACTGGCGTGCCTATGTCAACACTAATGTCAATAGCTAAATGTTTTTCTGCAACTGAATAATTTTGAGAAACAATTCCCTTAATAGGGCTTATCAACATGTAATACTCTTTGTTTTTAGCTATATTGTTTAGGTTATATTTATCCTCGTTTTCTACAACTTGGCGTAAAATGGAATCTTCTTTTGATTTTTCAATAATTTGTAGGTCTAAAAGGTCTTTACTAATGATTGAATCAATATTATACTCTATTGTTTCTAAGTCACCGGTTAAGACTTTTTTTAAGGAGTTTATGTATTGGTCATTTAAATAGACGATTTGCTGTAGGGAATCTGTTTTATAGCTAAGCGAATTGGCTTGTCTTTGTAAAGCAACAGATGAGTATCCCGGGATATATTCTCTAATTGGGGTAAAAAACAGTATTGCAGATGTTGTTAGGATTATAAAAAACATCAAGACTAAAAGGTGTGTAAAAACATTTAATCTGCTTATTTTAAAAGATGTTTTTTCTTCATAAGTACTGTCGTCTAATACTACTAGCCTATATTTTTCAAGCAGTTTTGTTAAAAAATTTCTTTTTACTTCCTTTTTGGTTTTCATAGCTACAAAACTAATTAAATAATCTTAGATGTGTAAAATGTAATTTAATTACTAACTTTGTTTAAAATTTAATACTATGATTTTATATGTTGTGCCTCTTTGGTTTGGCCCTTGGCAAATAGCTGTTTGTGTTTTTGTTGCTCTTGTTGTTTTTGGAGGAAAAGGCATTGGAAGAAAAATTGCTGGTATAATAAAAGGCACTGGAGAAGGAGTTAAGGAGTTTAAAAAAGCTCTTAAGGAGGAAGATAAAGAAGAGGCTGAAGAGGAAACAAAAGAAAAATAATTTTTCTTAATCAATTATAATACTTTTAATAATTGACTCTAATTCAAAAACATAACTTCTTTTGTTAACTGATGGGGCGTAAACAAAACCGTCTAGATAAATTTGTCTGTCATTTTTTTTGTCATCAAACTTATAGCCTATAAAAGGGCCGGCCATAAACTGATTTTTAACCTCCCAGAGACCTCTGTACTCCGTATAATTACTTTTGTTAAGTACACCTTCCTTAATTCCTGTTATATAACCGTCATCTATACTCATCCTTGTGTCCTCGACTGGGCCTGGAATATGCAATTTAGATATAGAGTCTCTAATCTGACTATAAGAGCGATTTAATAAAGCTTTGTTTGGCACTTCATAAATCATTAAATTCAGACTGCCAGACTTGATGTCTTTTCTAATCCAAACAAAATCATCCATTGATTTTGCAACTCTGTAAACAGATGGGTATTTTATATTAATGTTTAGGTTGTTTTTTATCTCTAAGCTCTTAGATAATGATTTTTTAATTCTTCTTTGCTTTTCGACAATTTCTGTTTTATTTATTAGGGCCATCATTGAGTTTGCGTCCCTTTTTATAAGTTTTAAAATTTCCTTAGCGCTTGGACCAGAAAACTGAATTACTATCTGAGGGGTTGCATATTTATTATATTCTACAGATGTTTTGGAAATCTTGGCTTTTTGCACTTTAATTATTGTTCTTCCCTTTGTTACAAAACCTGAAAAAACATGAATTGGGATGTGTTTTAAGGAAAACATTGGCTCTCTTTGTGGTAAACCATAGATGGATTTCGAAAAACTATTTTTTAACGCCGCCCCTACTGATCCTTTCCACAACTCATCGTTTAGAACTACTGATATTACATTTAAGTTCCCTGAAGAATTTGGTAGTAAGCTTGTGTTGTCTTGTTCGCAAGTGTATAGAGCTATAAAAATTAATAAAAATCTTTTCATGATTCTAAGTTATTGTTTTTTGGGGAATTTTCTAGGGAACAGTATTAATCTCTGTCCAATATTTAACCTGTCGCCTTTTAATTTATTCCATTTTTTTATGTCGGAAATGTTAACCCCATGATTGTTTGCGATTTTTCCTAGAAAGTCACCCCTCACCACTCTATATAATGTTCTAGAGTTTAATTCATATAGTTGAGGTAACGGTTTTTCTCTTGAATCATAGTCTAGGACCGCTTGTTCGTATATTATAGATTCTTTTTCTATAAAATTTTCTGTATAACTTTGGGGAAGGGTTAGGTAGTGGTCTTTGTTCTTTATTAAGGGTATAATGTTATGTACGTAAGATGGATTTAAAAAACTTAAGGTGTCTAAAGGAACGTTTATTTCGTCTGAAATATGAGAAAAAGAAACCTTTTGTTTGATTAATATCGTGTCTGTTGGTGTCGGTAAATATTTTGTGTTTTCTATTTCAATATTGTGATCGGTAGCATATTCAAACAAATAAAGTGTAGATAAAAATGACGGAACATAGTTAGCGGTTTCTTTTGGTAAGTAACCCCTTAAGTTCCAAAAGTTTGAGTACCCCGAAGCTTTCATTGCTCTTTTAATGTTGGTTGGGCCATAATTATAGGCGGCTATTGCAAGGTTCCAGTCCTTAAACTGAAGATAAAGTTCAGATAAATATTTTGCGGCGGCGTCTGAAGATTTAACGGGATCCATTCTTTCGTCAACGTAACTGTTAACCTTCAGGTCTAAAGATTTTGCGGTATTAAACATAAATTGCCACAAACCAGTAGCTCCTGCTCTTGATTTTGCCCTAGGGTTTAGCGAAGACTCAACAATAGGGAGGTATTTTAGTTCTAGCGGTACATTGTACTTTTGTAACGCGTTTTCAAAAATTGGAAAAAAATATCTTGACTTACTGTAAAGGTCTAAATAAGTTGCTTGTTTTTTTTCTAAATATTTAATTATAGACTTTTCTAATTGAGGCGTGTAGTCTATTTGAAAAGGCGTTGTAGAATTAATGTGTTCAATTCTTGATTTAAGGGAGTCGATATTAATATTTAGCTCATTGATTGGGGTGCGTTTGTTTTTGCTATCGCCAGAAAAGTTTCTGTCGTTAAGACTGCTGTTAAACAAAAAAGTAAGCATCAAGAGCTTTATCATTGTTGTTATAGGTTTTATTGTAGTGCTGTAATTCCAGGGAGTGTTTTCCCTTCTAAACTTTCTAGCATTGCGCCTCCGCCTGTGCTAACATAGCTTACGTCGTCGGCCAATCCAAATTCTTTTACCGCTGAAACTGAGTCACCTCCTCCAACTAGGGAAAATGCTCCTTTTTGAGTGGCTGCTTTAATGGCTTCGCCTACCGCCTTAGTTCCGTTTGCAAAGTTTGTCATCTCAAAAACTCCCATAGGACCATTCCATAAAATGGTTTTAGCGTTAATAATTGCATCGGCAAAAGATTTTCTAGAATTAGGGCCGATATCAAGACCTTGCCAGCCTTTAGGTATGTTAAAAATATTTAACTCTTTTGTGTTTGCGTTGTTGCAGAAGTCGTCTGCAGCAATTCTGTCTCTTATACACATCTCCGAGCCCACGAGACGGA
>OJEH01000657.1_pt1 | contig 10660 bp, 10 predicted proteins | sample 1593001 | NCBI WGS metagenome assembly OJEH01 (sample SAMN05416886, study PRJEB24817) | seawater metagenome | isolation source: Sea water | place: Canada:Atlantic | collected 2013-11 | reverse complement strand
AAGTAGCTCAGCGTTTTTAAGCGTTATCTCAGATGCTTCAAGCTCTCCATCGGTCATCAACTCAATGATCGGCTTCTTACCCTCGAGATGTTTTTTAATCGCCTCAGAAAAAGCCTCACTAAAGCTTTCAAAGCTCTCTGGCGAAAGCGCCAAACCGGCGGCCATCGCGTGGCCTCCAAACTTATCAATCAGTCCTGGATTATCGCGATCAACCAGATCAAGCAAATCTTTAATGTGTACGTCAGGTATTGAGCGGATTGAGCCCTTTAGTACGCTGCCTGATTTTGCAAATACGGCGCACGGGCACTGATACGTTTCTTTGAGCTTCCCTGCAACGATGCCGACAATGCCCTCATGCCATGTCTCGTCATAGAGAACGATTGCAAACTGACTCTCATCGATGGTCTGGCCCTCAACAATGGCTAGCGCCTCATCCTGCATTCGGGTCTGCTCCTCACGCCTTTTAATATTAAACTCCTCGAGCGTTTGAGCGTACCTTCTGGCATCATTCATATCCTCTGATAAGAGGCATCGGATTCCCTGTGATATATCACTTAAGCGCCCTGCTGCATTAATGCGAGGAGCAACCGTAAATCCGAGGTCTGACGCTTGCAGCGTTTCAATAGGACGCTTGGTTAACTCAAGTATCGCTAGAATGCCTTTTGAGCAGAGTTTTTGGCGAATGCGTTTAATTCCCTCATTAACTAGAATTCGATTGTTTTGATCGAGTTTTACGACGTCTGCAACGGTTCCAAGAGCAACAAGATCAAGAAGTTCACGAAGGTCTGGAATTTGGATGTTGTGCGCTTCAAAATAACCCTTAGCAACCAGGTGAGTCTTAAGCGCTGAAAACAAATAAAAACACACGCCAACGCCCGCTAAGTTTTTAGAAGGGAAGTCGCAGCCCCTTAAATTCGGATTAATAATTGAGTTGGCCTCAGGAAGAACTTTAGGGGGAAGGTGGTGATCGGTAATGATGACATCAATAGCAAGTGACCTTGCGAGCGCCGCGCCCTCGTTACTGGATATGCCGTTGTCAACAGTAATAATTAGATTTGGGTCTTTGTCAGTCTTTGCCTCCTGAACAATCTCTGGGCTTAAACCGTATCCATGCTTAAAGCGGTTCGGAACTAAAAAGTCAACATGCTTTGCTCCCATTAAGCGCAGAGCCTTAATTGCTACGGCGCTTGCTGTTGCGCCGTCTGCATCAAAATCTCCAACGATGAGAATACGGCGGTCTTCAAGAATGCATTTCTCAAGAAGGTCGAGCGCAATATTTAACTGATCAAAGCTCGGCTTAAGGAGTCCTGGAAGCGCCATTGAAAGCTGTGACTCAGAGACAGACCTAGCTGCATAGACCCTCTTAAGAATTAGCGGTATGTCGTCAGAGTACGACTCAAACAGTTCGTTATCAAGCTCTCTAGTCAGCACTTCTTACAAGTCTTACAAAAGTATCGATCGTTTTATCTCGAGCTGTTGAGCCGCCAAAAAAGAAGGGGATCTCATAAGCAAGCGATGGATTGTCTTTTAACGAGGTTGAGGTCCAGTAAGTATCTACCTGAGTGTTTGGGAAAAAATCAGTATTTATGAGCGCATCGCTATCGCCATAATAATCAACGATCGAGTTTAATTCACTTCTGGTTGGCAGGCGCCAATCCGTAAAGCTGCAAAGCTCGCGCTTATTAATATCCTCGATAAAAGATTTTGTATTGCAGTTTTTACCCCAATAACAATTCTTAGTATAGGTCCCGCTATCTCTTCCGCTCTGCCCATCAAACCAGGTGTAGGTATTAAGTGCGTATTGCAATCCCTCGTCTGCACTTTTAACTTCCCAGACTAGGGAGTTTTTATCATCCAGCACGCATGACCACTCTGAGCTGTCAGACTTTAAGGTTTCTCCTTCATCAGACATCTTCGTGAGCTCTGCACTTACAGAAAGGCTGGTGAGCAAAAGTAATGAAAGTAGGAGGCCTGTCTTCATGAAAAAGTAGTTTGTATAAAACGTAAGTTAATATTCTACCAGTTAAGATCATTACCCAAAGATAATCCCCCTAAGCAGTTGATTTCCTCTCAAACAAAAGAAGTATAACGCCCAGGAAAATAAAGCTATCCGCTAGATTAAAGACCGGCCAGTAGTAGCCATTAACGTGCACATCAATAAAGTCAACAACAAAACCGAACTGGGCTCTATCGATTAGGTTTCCAACGGCGCCAGATAGCAAAAGGAACTGACCAAATAATTTTTGCAGATGAAGAGATGAGGTTCTTTGAATCCAAAAAATGACCCAAATAGAAACTAAAACAGATACCGACAGCAGAAAGGTTTTTTGGATAATTCCGCCATCAGCCATAATACTAAAAGCGGCGCCTGTATTTTGAAGATACGTCCAGCTAAGATATGAGTTAACGGCAACTGACTGCCCTAAATCATAAGAGGACATGAAAATTTGTTTTGAAACCTGATCAAGCGATACCAATACTAGAAATAAGAGGTAGTAAAGTTTGTGCTTCATTAGTGTTAGCATAAAAAAATAGATTTATTAAAAAGTTTACTTTAAATCTTGACCAGCAATGGCTAAGTAAACATCACCACTGTAATCAATGTGTTTATAATTTATCAGTAATTGTATTATAAATATTGCGGAGATTTTATGGGGTTTTTAACGGGTAAAAAAGCACTAATCATTGGCGTTGCATCTAATCGCTCAATTGCATGGGGTATTGCTGAATCTATGGCGGCAAATGGCTGCGAAGTTGCCTTTACCTATCAAACTGACAAACTCAAAAGTCGCGTCGAAAAATGCGCTGAGATCTGTAACTCCTCAATTGTCATTCCCTGTGACGTCTCTAGTGATGAACAAATTAATGAGACCTTTGCTGAACTTAAGAAGTCTTGGGCTAATTTTGACATCATCGTTCACTCAGTTGCGTTTGCAGATAGAGCAGAGCTAGATGGTAATTATGTTGAAGTGACAACGCGTGAAGGCTTCCTTAAAGCTCATGAAATCTCATCATACAGTTTTACGGCTATTGCAAAAGCCGCCCTCCCAATGCTTAATGAAAATGGCGCCTTATTAACACTTAGCTATTTAGGTGCTCTTAGGGCAATTCCAAACTATAACGTCATGGGCGTTGCAAAAGCATCACTTGAAGCTAACGTTAGGTACATGGCTGCGGCCTTGGGCGGTGAGAAAGGCATTCGGGTTAATGCAGTATCTGCTGGCGCGATAAAAACGCTTGCTGCAAGCGGCATTAAAGGTTTTGGTAAGCTGCTTGATCACGCGGCTGAAAGCTCTGCCCTTAAAAGAAATGTAAGTATTCAAGAGGTTGGAAATGCTGCTGCATTTTTATGTTCAGACCTAGCATCTGGAATCACAGGTGAAGTCACCTATGTTGACGCAGGTTACAACTTTTACGAAAAAGGGCCTGACCTTTAAGGATCAAGCTTTAATTGATAGAGATAATTTAAAGAAGATCAGAAAATATTCTTATCTCAGCGTTCTCTCTTAGCTGCTCAATCAAAGATGCAAACATTTCACTGTTTTCTTGACTAAGGTAAAGTTCTGCAACTCCGCTATCTGCAACTTCCTCTGGAAGCCTAACACCACTTATATCAATAACTAAAGAAGTTAAATTATTAACATTTCGAGCACTATAAGTGTGCTCTGAATCAATAGGTTTAGGTATTGAAAAAGCGAAACTTGTTACGTTAAAAGGCAGCTCTGTAGCTCTTGAAATCCAGCCCTCGTTATTCCACTCTAGCCCATTATCAGTTAATAGCTTATTAGTCATCAACTCGTCACCACTCACTAGCGCAGTGGCAATTGAAAGTGATAAATTTTCAATCAATATTTTTGCAGCAATGTTATTTAAAATCGATGCAACTTGATCCTCAACCTCATCTAATTCTTTTTCGCGCTCAGGCTGAATAGATGAAAGAGCAAGAACGACAAACTTTTCAGCGCTAAGCTCAATTACCTCTGAATTCTCGCCCTCATCAATAACTGCCTCACTAAACGCAGCAGATACAAACGCATCATCGTACGCCTGACTGCCGTTTGCAAAGTAGTCACTTGTTTGAAGTTTTAGGCCAAACTGATCAGCAACCATATCAAGAGACTCTTCATAAGCTAGACTTGTAAATTCTTCCAATAAATCAAACAACATTTTTTTACTAACATTGTTCTTATTAAGGGCGATTAACTGCTCGGTAACAGCGTCAAAAGACTGGACTGTTTCGGCCTCAATATCAGTAAGTTTAATGATATGGAAAAAACCATAATCCGTAGAGACAACCTCACTGACATCGCCTATATTCATAGAAAATGCAGCCTCATCAAACTCAGCGCCTATTAGGCCTTTCTCATTAAATCCAAGATCACCGCCCTTCTCATTAGAAGAGGTGTCTACTGAATTAGCAGCTGCAAGCTCATCAAAATTAGCGCCCTGAGTGATTTGCTCTAGTAAATCATTCGCAAGATCTTCACTCTCAACAAGTATATGTTGGGTGCGCCTTCTTTCTGGATTCGTATAAAGCTCAGCATTATCATCATAAAGACTTTGGAGTGTTTCCTCGTCTGGTGTTGCAGGCTCCTCCATATCTCCTAATGAAAGCTCCACAAAATCAACTTTGACTTTTTTACCTTCAATAAAGTTTGATCGATTTTCGTTGAAATAGTCTGAAATTTCACTTTTTGAAACAGAAACCTGACTCTCAAAATCTGAAGTATTAAGGGCAATATATGAAACCTCTCTCTCCTGAGATGCAAGATTATCAAGCTGCTTAATTTGAGTTGTTGAAATAAACGCAGAGCCGCTCAGATTACGCTTAATTTGGTCACGCGTTAGCGCCTTTGATTGTGCAATTTCATAGCCAGCTGGTGAATAACTATTTAGTCTTAAAAGCTGACTATAACGGTCTTCAGAAAACTTACCATCAACAATAAATGCTTGGTTCATCTCAATAACAGAGCGAACCTCATCATCTAGAGTCACAATACCTAAAGAATTCGCAAAATTCTCAATGAGTTTTTCGTTAATCATTGAATCAAGAAGTGACTGCTTGATCGCATTATCAATCTCTTGCGAATACGCAGCACCAAGCTGCTGCTGTAAGTTTCTTTGCTGTGTATTTAATTCTTGATAATAAACATTTACGTCAATATCTTCACCGTCAACTGTTGCAATCGACGAATTCGCAGAGCTACTTACATAGTCCTGTATGCCAAATAACGCAAATGGAACTGTTATAAGACCTACTATGAGATACGCGACCCAACCTTTAGATTTGTTTCTTATTGCACTTAACATAATTATTTTATCTACCAATAGTGTTGAGACATAACGCCATCAAACATTTAAACTTTAACTCAAAAATACAAATTGAGCTCCCTTTAAAGAGTTAATAGTTAACCCTTAATTATTAATTTACTAGCTAGGAGGATCTTACAATATTACCCATCTCACTAAACTTGTTCAGATGCATTATACAAGGCTAGGCTCTTTATCTATAAAAGATTTAATCCTTTATCAATTTCAGTATTTTTGAGCTAAAGTATCTAAAAGATCATTAATATCTTTCACCTCAGAATTCCACGCAGTTACAAACCGAACCGCTTTACCATCAAGCTCCTCTTCATTAATGTCGTAACCAGCACTATTTAAATAATCTATAACATCACGCGGAAGATGAACAAAAACCTCATTGGACTGAGTCGGATATGCCAGCTTAATATTTGCAAATGAATTCAAACCCTCACTCAGAATTTTTGCCATAGCATTGGCGTGGCGAGCATTTCTAAGCCATACGTCATTGGTTAAGTAGGCCTCGAGCTGTGAAGAGATAAAACGCATCTTTGAAAGCAGCTGACCTGACCTCTTATGAAGAAATGGAAAATTACCAACCATCTCAGGTTTAAAAAATACAACCGCTTCAGCAGCGAGGCAGCCATTTTTTGTGCCGCCTAATGTAAGAACATCCACTCCAGATTTCCAGGTCATCTCTGCAGGGCTTACGTCAAGAGAGACAAGAGCATTTGCAAATCGAGCTCCGTCCATATGTACGCTCATTTTATTGTCATGGGCTATTTTAGAAATAGCTTTTATTTCATCCAGCTGATATACAGTGCCCGTTTCACAGGACATAGTAACGCTAACCACAGAGGGCTGCGTAACATGGACATTACCAGACCCTCTTATAGTTTCAGCGAGATCAACGGCATCAATTCTTCCATTACTACTGCGCATAGGAATTAACTTAGCGCCGCCCGTAAAAAGTTCAGGCGCGCCGCACTCATCCGTATTAATATGAGATAGCTCATGGCAATAAATTTTTCCAAAGACTGGCGCAAGAGCAGAGAGCGCTAAAGCATTTGAGGCGGTTCCGGTCACCGCAAGAAAAACCTCTACCTCAGTTTCAAAAATCTCTGACAATCTATTTTTTAATGCTAGAGACCATTCATCATCACCATAGGATCCTGCAATTCCTGAATTAGCAGCTATGACGGCGTCCATGACCTCAGGGCAAGCACTAGTTACGTTATCTGATGCAAATAATGCATTCATTCAAAACTCCTTAAAGTGTAATTCATAAAAAAATTTATCGCTTGAGATGAATAAACCCTAGACAGGCACTGCGACGATACCAAGAAAATCACCGTTAACAACATGTCCCGGAAAGTGGCGACCTGTATATATGCCATCAATTCCAGCAAAATACTCAACAGGCTCTGTTCCTGTTCGCTCTATATTATGGACTTTAGCAACAAGCTGACCTTTCTTTACTTTATCACCAAGATCAACGCAGTGCTCAACCAGTCCCGTTGTTTCACTAAAAACATAACAGCGCTCATCAGGCATATCTAAATTCAGCGTTTCATCGACTTCCATCTCACCTTTAGTAATTCCGGCATGACGAAGAATATTTCGAATTCCTTTTTTAGCAATACCGACAGTATAGGCAGACGACGTTCCGCCTCCAGCAAGTTCGGTACTAATAAAAACTTTACCCATATTTTCAGCTGCAGTGTCGTACATATTAACCGCATCTATCTCTAAAAGCATTACGGAGTGTGGCGCATTAAAAGCCTTCATAGCTGCGATGCATTTAGCCTGCTGCTCTTTATTCTCCAATACATGAGCACAACAAAAAGGCAGAAAATCAAGCGTCTTTCCGCCAGAATGAAAATCTAGTACAAAATCAGCAAGCGGAAGAAGAGTGCGATTAAAGTAGTCCGCAATTTTCTCAGTAAAAGTGCCCTCAGGATCTCCAGGAAAAACTCGGTTCATATTGCCGCCATCAATTGGGGATGTCCTCTTGCCTGCTTGAAAAGCAGGATAGTTCATTCCAGGAACAATAATGACGCGCCCAGAAATATCTTCAGCTTTGATTTGACTCGCCAAATCAAACAGAGCTATTGGACCTTCGTATTCATCGCCATGATTTGCGCCAGTAAAAAGAATGGTTGGACCCTGGCCATTTTTTGCAACAGTTATAGGTATTACAATTGACCCCCAAGCAGAATCGTCATGAGAATGCGGAAGCTTTAGAAAGCCATGCTGAACGCCATCTTTTTCAAAGTCAACGGTTGAACTTATTGGACTATCTTTCATGTCTAATTAAGATGTAAAAATAATATAGCGTCATTGTACTAGAGCGCTTTAATATTATCAATCTTGCGTGGCGGTTAGCCAGTGGACAAAAAAATCCACTGGCAAGTTTTTAAAACTCTCCTACTTAGTTACAAACTCTGGGTACGCCTCTAAGCCGCACTCAGAAATATCAGCGCCCTCATCTTCATCTTCTTTAGTAACTCGAATTCCCATAACAGTTTTAAGGGCAAACCAAACCACTCCAGAAGCTACAAATACCCAGACAAAAATAGTACCAGCACCAACTAACTGTCCAGTAAATGTAACGTCACTATTTGTTAGTGGTACAGCCAAAAGACCCCATAAACCAACAACTCCATGGACCGATATTGCGCCAACTGGATCATCAATTCTCAGCTTGCGATCTAACCAAACTATTGAAAGAACTACTAGAATTCCACCAACAGCACCAATTAGAGTTGCAACTAATACGCTTGGCGTATCTGGACCAGCAGTAATTGCTACAAGCCCTGCTAATGCTCCATTTAACGTCATAGTTAAGTCTGCTTTTCCAAACCACAATTTCGCAAAAAGAAGCGCTGCAATTACGCCGCCAGCTGCTGCTGCATTAGTATTAACAAATACCATTGCAACTGCATCTGCACTCTCTTTACTAGCCATTGCTAATACCGAGCCACCATTAAAGCCAAACCAACCCATCCATAAAATAAATGTTCCAAGAGTTGCTAAAGGTAGGTTTGCACCTAAAATTGGCATTGATTTTCCGTCTTTGTCATACTTACCTTTTCTCGCCCCAAGCAATAGAACGCCTGCAAGTGCTGCTGAAGCGCCTGCCATATGTACAATTCCAGAACCGGCAAAGTCGTAAAATCCAAAGTCACTTAATGAATATAGACCGAAAACGCTTGCTCCGCCCCATGTCCATGAACCTTCTAATGGATAGATGACTGTTGTAAAAATTACTGCAAAAGCAAAGAAAGCAAACAGCTTCATTCTCTCTGCCACTGCTCCAGAGACGATTGACATTGAGGTTGCAACAAACACTACTTGAAAGTAAAAATCTGCTGCGTTTGAGTAGGACTCACCTTGCCCGCTAATCCCTGATAAGAATGCATCACCGCCATACATTACGTCATAGCCATAAACCATGTACATCGTACATGCAATAGCAAATAAACCAATATTCTTAGTTAAGATCTCTGCTGTATTTTTACTCCTAACCAGGCCAGCCTCAAGCATTGAGAAACCCGCAGCCATCCACATGACTAGAGCGCCCATGACTAAAAAATAAAAAGTATCCATAGCATATTGTAATTCTAATATTTGATTTTCCATAGCTACCTCCCCCTATACCGCTTCAGGACCAGTTTCGCCCGTACGGATACGGATGACCTGCTCTAGACTTGATACAAAAATTTTACCGTCGCCAATCTTTCCACCATTGATCTTGCATGCTTTAATGATGGTCTCAATGACCTGCTCGAGCTGCTCATCAGTGATGGCAATCTCTAGTTTTACTTTGGGTAAAAATTCAACCACAAACTCTGCTCCTCGATAGAGCTCAGTGTGCCCTTTTTGTCTACCAAAACCTTTAACTTCAGTTGCAGTAATTCCAGTTACTTCTATCTCAGAAAGAGCTTCTCTTACGTCACTTAATCGCTTTGGCTGAATAATCGCTGTTACCATTTTCATATTAATACTCCATATAATAAAATCAAAAAAGCCCACTTCCTTAAAAAAAGAAAGTGGGCTTCTATACCAGTTCAACTCAACTTTAAGCTGACGAAAAAAAACGCTTACCTAGGAATAAACCCAAATAAACGTCATTGTTCTTACTTAACAACCAGCATTGGATGTTAACTACGGATTATTATAACAGTTTAATTAAATGATATTTTTTTATATTTCAAAACCTGGAAAGCAATTTATTGTGTTGTTGCTTTTCTACTAACCTTTTGTTCTCGATGAAAAGTATAAATGCCTGTACTGACTATAATAACGGTTCCAACTAAAGTCGGTTGGTCAGGCCAATCGCCAAACATCAAAATACCCAACCCAATCGCTCCAAGCATAGAGGTATACCGAAAAGGAGAAACGAAGCCAATGTCGCCAATTCGCATAGCCATGACACTCAATAAAGTAGCGATCAAAATGGCAACAGCCGCACCAAGAATGAGCAACCATGACACTGCGCTAACAGTATCCCACTCTGAACCAATCATCATAATTCCAGCAAACAAGGTACTGCCAACAGCCGTTGATAGAACCACGGTGATGGTCGGCACTTCGCTTGTTAGTTTACGGGTGGAAATTTCTCTTACAGTAAGAAAAATAATCGCCATAAAAGCTGAAAGCGAATAAATATTAAAACCTTCCAGACCGGGCCGGACAACAATTAGAACACCAACAAAGCCAACAAGTATGGCACTCCAGCGTCGCCACCCAACAGGTTCTGCAAGAAAAAGTGCGGCAGCCATTGTTATAGCAAGCGGTAAAGCCTGTAAAATTGCGGTGACATTGGCTAACGGCATATGCTTGAGGGCTGTCAGGAAAGTGATTGTTGTAAAAATCTCAGCACCCACACGCACCAATATGAGACGCTTATCCTGTTTTGAAAGATTGCGTATCGCCACTTTGGTGATCCACACCATGATCAAAATTGGTGGAACAGTAATTATACTTCGTAGAAATACTGCCTGAAATAAAGCAATCTCAGAAAATAGAAGTTTCATAAAAGCATCATTGATAACATATGCAGATACACAGGCCGTCATCAGAGCAGCGCCTTTCATATTGCTGTTAAGGCGCATCAATAACTCCAAATTCTAGCAAACTCTCCCCAAGTCTTATATCTACAACTTGGAAATTTGCAAAATGGTCTGCAAAAACTGCAGGAGAATTAAGAAAGAATAGTGAGAGTAGAAGTAGGAGTGTTTTTTTCATAATTTATACTTTACACTTTACACTTTACACTTTACAAGGTTTTTAATCAACCAGTCCTGACCTAGCTTCATCTAGAATTTTTTTAACATCAACAATATTATAATAA
>OJEH01000644.1_pt1 | contig 10779 bp, 10 predicted proteins | sample 1593001 | NCBI WGS metagenome assembly OJEH01 (sample SAMN05416886, study PRJEB24817) | seawater metagenome | isolation source: Sea water | place: Canada:Atlantic | collected 2013-11 | reverse complement strand
GAGATAGGAGTCCGTCTCGTGGGCTCGGAGATGTGTATAAGAGACAGATCCAGTACCGTATCGAGCGCAAGGACGGTGCCCGCAATCAGCTACTGCGCCTGTTGCGTGCCGAGCACGCCGGTGAAGCGGGGATCGTCTACTGCCTGTCGCGCAACAAGGTGGACCGGGTGGCCGAATGGCTATGCCAGCAGGGCATTAATGCCCTGCCCTACCACGCCGGGCTTTCTGGCCCTGTGCGGGAAAAACACCAGCAGCGCTTCCTGCGCGAGGACGGCATTGTCATGGTCGCCACCATTGCCTTCGGCATGGGCATCGACAAACCTGACGTGCGGTTTGTGGCGCATCTGGATCTGCCCAAGAGCATTGAGTCCTACTATCAGGAAACCGGCCGTGCCGGCCGTGATGGCAACCCGGCCACGGCCTGGATGGCCTATGGGCTGGAAGATGCCATCAAGCTCAAACAGATGCTCGCCCAAAGCAGTGGCAACGAGCAGCACAAGCGCAACGAAAACCAGCGCCTGGAAAGCATGCTGGGGCTGTGCGAAATCACCCATTGCCGCCGCCAGGCATTGCTGCACTACTTTGCTGAAACCCTGGAAAAGCCCTGCGGTAACTGCGACACCTGCCTGCATCCACCGGAAACCTTCGACGCCACCGAAGCCGCCCAAAAGGCCCTGAGCTGTGTCTACCGCACCGGCCAGCGCTTCGGCGTCAACCACCTGATCGACGTGCTTACCGGCAACCGCTCCGACAAGGTCGCCAGCGCCGGGCACGACCATGTGTCTACCTGGAACATCGGCAACGAATTCAACGCCAACCAGTGGAAAAGCATCTACCGTCAACTGGTGGCCCGCGGCCTGCTCACCGTGGACATGAACGGTTACGGCGCGCTGCAACTGACCGACGCCTGCCGCCCCTACCTGCGCGGGGAACAGCCGCTGCACCTGCGCAAGGAAATCGCCAAAGCGAAAAAAACCGGCACCCGTAAAAGCCAGTCCAACGTGGCGGAAGCGGATCGCACCCTGTGGGAAGCACTACGCGCCTGTCGCAAACGGCTATCCGAAGAAGAAGGGGTGCCGCCCTACGTGGTCTTCCACGACGCGACCCTGATGGACATGCTCGCCATCCGCCCGCGCAACCGCATGGAACTTTCCGCCGTGAGCGGCGTAGGGGATCGCAAGCTGGAGCGCTACGGCGACGACTTTCTTGCCGTTCTCAATAAAGCCGCGAATGGCAACAGCACCAGCGAGGCAGAAGATGCCGGCCCGGACAGCAACGAGATTCTCACCCTGGCCCTGGCCAACATGGACCCATCCGCCATCGCTCGGCAGCAGAACCTCAACGAGCAGACCATCTACCGGGAGCTGAGCCAGCTGGTGGTCAACGGCAAGCTGTCACTGGAGCAAGCACTGGGCCTCAGCGACGTGGAAATCGGCATCATTCAGGACGCCCTGCTCAGCCAGGCCAACCTGGCGGAAGACACTTTCAGCTACCGCCAGATCAAGGAACAACTGGCTGACGACTGGCCCACCGGCGTCCTTCACTGTGTCCGCCAGGCCATTTTGGCTCAGTGCTGATCCGCACTGAGCCAGATTCAGCACGGACGTTCAAATAAAATTCACTGGATCGTCAATCCTCCCACACACGCCCTCTCCACAATCCCCCGACCGACTCTTATCTGACTGGGGAATCCATTGTGAAACGGCTCAACTACAACCTTGCGGCTCTGCTTGCCGCACTTGCGCTCACCGGCTGCGGGGGCGATTCGTCGTCCTCTTCCGACGACACCGACACAACCGACAAAGGCAGCACCCCCGCCACCACAACCACCCTGCGCATCGGCTTGCTGCCCGATACCCAGGGCGGCGGGGACAACGTGGCCATGCACCCGATGAAAGCCGTGCTGGATAAAGAACAGGCACTGGGCGCCAACATCGTCATCCCCGTGGGGGACCTGACCGACCACGGCACCACCGGCGAATTTGAACAGTGGACCTCCATTGCCGAAGGTTACCGCGATGCCGGCATCGAATTTCTGCCATTGATGGGCAACCACGAAGACAGCTATGCCTACTCCGTGGAGTGGGTTGAAAACATGAAGCACTACATTCCCGATGACGCCGTCCATATGGCCGGCGCGCAGTACCTGAATTATTACGTGATCCGCGACAACGTGATGATTGTTCTGCTCAAGTACTACAACCTGCCGATCGCTTTTCAGTGGATCAAGCAGGCGGTCAATACCCATCGCGATGAGGTAGACCATATCGTGATCGCCAGCCACGACGGCCTGATCGGCGCCAAATACGGGGAAACCCGCGAAATGATCGTGGAAGGCGTGACCGGCGACAATCTGCTGATGAACCAGTGGGATGATATCCGCGCCTTTTTCGCCCGCAATGACGTGATCTGGGTACAGGGCCACGAGCACATGTATCAGCGCTCTGTTATCACCGCCCCGATTTATGTGGATCCCGCCTCCTGGACCGAAGAGGAAGGCAACTACCGGCTGCCGCAGTACACCCAGATCGTTTCCGGCAACGCGTCCTACAAAGGCTACGAATTCCGTTACGGGGAACGCGAGCTGGTGCAGCGCATCGTGCAGCAAAAAATGAACACCAAGAGCAACGGCTCCACCGCCTACGATGTGAATGCCTCAGTACTGACCTTCCAGGGCCCGCGAGTGGATTACGAGTCATGGTTTGCCGAGCACACTATCAGTAGCAACGAAGACGGCGTGAAAGAACTGGCTGATCCGAACTGGCAATTGCTGGACCGTTTTTCACGTACCAGCAACCGCTGCGAGCGCGTGGTCTACCCCAACTCCATTCCCGACGGCACCCGCCCGGTCATGTATCTGGACAGCCAGTACATCAGCAATGACTGCCGCGCAGACGATGGCAGTACTGCCCGAATGGTGGCCGGCACCAACAATACCTTCAACCGCCTGGAAAGCCGCACCCGTGACATGGAACTGACCCCCGGGTTCAGCCGAGCCGAGAGCGTGCCGGATCTGATGCGTCTGTCTTATCAATATTTGTTCCAGTACAACCAGCCCTGGACCCCGAACCTGAACGCGGAAAACCGGGTCATCCCCAACAGCGGCGACAGCAATGTGCTGGATATTCCGGAAACCACCATGGACCTGAAAGAAGATGTGGCCATGAGCTGGCAACCTGCCACAGAAGACACCCTTAGCGACATTCTGATCATCAGTGGCACCCAGAACCAGACCGGCACTTACTCCAGTGCCTATGGCGCGATCAAGGATCTGGAAGCCGATACCGGCCTGCCAGGCAGCCAGCCGGACGGCACCGCCAAGCAAGCCCATACCCTGCCCGCCAGCGCCAGCAAGGACTGGGATTTGAGCAGTGCAGTCTCAGATCGCTACGCCCTCACCTTTGATGCCGCCGCCGGCATCGCCACTGAGGCTACTACTCTGGGTATGCATAGTGAATCCGGTTGGCAGGCTGTCAGTTCAGCGGATTGCGTAATCAACCAACCTTTCGATGAGAGCTTCCTGGCTACCCCGCCGGTGCGCAGCGCAGGCTGCGACGCGGAACCACTGGTGGGCTTCGATGCTGACCACGGGCAACGCTGGTGGGTCGTCCTGGAGCAGGACGCAGAACTGGCCTTGCTGGCCCGCTAACCTGCCACGGAAAGCCCTGTTACCCGGCCCTTCCCGTCACGCGGGGAGGGTCACCCCTCCTCTTCCTGGCGTTTGAATGATCGAGAAAACTGCAGAATCAAAAAGTTGATCAGCGATAGTACCAGGGCAATCTCATAACGACTGTAAGCCACCGAAATACCGATCGCCCCGGTATTCCACAGGCTCGCCGCCGTGGCAGTACCGCTCACATTAGCCCCATCCTTGAGAATCGCCCCACCGCCGATAAAGCCCATGCCGGTAATGATCCCGTACATGACCCGCGCTTCCGCGTCGGACCCGGTATACACCTGCATTCCCACCAACATATAGCCACAAGCCGCAATGGAGACCAACGGGAAGGTACGCAAGCCAGCACCTCGCGCCCTCTGCTCCCGGTTCCAGGCCACCGGCAGCGCCAGCACAAAAGCGGCGCCAAGCTGAATCAGGTGGGTCCCCACCTGCGCCCAGTCCAGTTCCTGCATATCGCTCTCCTTGCTTAAGAGGGGTACGGGGTTTGGCCCACGGCCACTGACAGCAACCCGACCCGGCTACCATCGAGACGCATATGTAAGCAAAAGCTTACATCGACACAACAGAAGCCCGCCGCCCGATCACGCTACCGTTAGTACACAGAATAAACAGAGGGGAAGGAAAAATGGAACAGGATGAATCTCTGGATCTGAACTGGCTCCCCGAGCAGCTTGATGGCATCTTCGAAGACAGCCATGCCGCCGACGCCGGCCAATGGGAATCCATAGAAAGCCACGATATCAGCTACCAGGCGGCCTGAACCGGCCGTCGGCTTTACCAAGCATTACTCGTGTTCACGCCCCGGATCAGTTAGGCTTGCCGCCCTTTTCCAGCTGATCCTCCCAACTTCATGCATTTTTCAGATCTCGGGCTGTGTGATGCCCTGCAAGCGGCCGTGGCTGAGCGTGGCTACGACACGCCTTCCCCTATTCAGGCCCAGGCCATTCCCGCCGTCTTGTCCGGCCGTGATGTGATGGCCGCCGCCCAGACCGGTACCGGCAAAACCGCCGGCTTTACCCTGCCGCTTCTGGAACGCCTGCGCACCGGCACCCCCGCGCGCAACAATCAGGTCCGCGCCCTGGTACTCACACCAACACGCGAGCTGGCCGCCCAGGTGGCGGAAAGCGTCTCCACTTACGGCAAGAACCTGCCGTTGACGTCCAGCGTGGTATTCGGTGGTGTGAAGATCAATCCGCAAATGCAGCGCCTGCGTGGCGGTTGCGATGTGCTGGTGGCCACACCAGGACGCCTGCTGGACCTGTATCAGCAGAACGCGGTGAAGTTCGATCACCTGGAAGTGCTGATCCTGGATGAAGCCGACCGCATGCTGGACATGGGCTTTATCCACGACATCCGCAAGATCCTCTCGAAACTGCCTCCCAAGCGGCAGAACCTGATGTTCTCTGCAACCTTTTCGCCGGAAATTCGTGCGCTGGCCAAGGGGCTGGTCAACGACCCGGTGGAAGTGGATATCAGCCCGCGCAATACCACCACCGAACTGGTCACCCAGTGGATCGCACCGGTGGACAAGAAGCGCAAACCCGCCCTGCTGACCCACCTGATTCAGGAACACGGCTGGTTCCAGGTACTGGTATTCAGCCGCACCAAGCACGGCGCCAACAAGCTGGCCAAGCAACTGGAAGCCAACGGCATTGAAGCCGCCGCCATTCACGGCAATAAAAGCCAGAACGCCCGCACCCGCGCCCTGGCAGACTTCAAGAACGGCAAGGTCCGCGCCCTGGTCGCCACCGATATCGCTGCTCGCGGGCTGGATATCGAGCAACTGCCCCAGGTGGTCAACGTGGACCTGCCCAATGTGCCCGAGGATTACGTGCACCGTATCGGCCGCACCGGCCGGGCCGGCGCCACCGGACAGGCCATCTCCCTGGTCAGTGCCGACGAATTCCAGCAGCTCAAGGACATTGAGCGCCTGACCCAGCAACAGCTGGAGCGCAAAATCGTGGCGGGCTTTGAGCCCGGCGAACCGCTCCCTGCTGGCCGCGCGCCCCTGCCTCCGAAAAGCTCGCGGCCCAAGAAACCGAAAAAGCCCTCCTCCGGTGGTCACCGGGGCGGGCAGCCGTCCGGTAACGGCCAACGTGCCCAGCAAGGCAACAAGGCCAGCGGCAATGGCGGCAATGCGGGCGCCGGAAAACCTGCCGGGAACGGGCAGCGTCGGCGCCGGCCGCAACGCAACAACCGTCCGGCAAATGGCAATAAAGCCTGAATCGCGACATGCTACGCATCACGTCCGGCGCCTGACGCCGGACAAAAAAACGGGGCCAACTGGCCCCGTTTTTTATGCTGACGCCAACCCTTAACGCTGGCGTAGCAGCCCCTGGTAGTGGGCCATATAACCTTGCAGCTCGGCGTCACTCAGGTCTTTCAGCACCTTGTTGTTCACCGCATGTACCGCTTTGCGGCTGCCATCCACCCCCACATTCAGGGCCTTTTGGGTCACAAAACCTACCTTCACTTCCTTGGTGTTGGCGACAAAGACTTCATCGATAATCTTGTCTGCCACATCGCCCATGGCGCGGGTGACCAGCGCCACATCCTCGGTGCCTTTGCCCGCCGCACACAACTCAGTAGCCTTGCGGAAGGTCTCGGCAAAGGCGTCATCCACCGGGAATGAAATATGGGCCTGGTTACCGTTATCGTCACCCGCCTGCCAGTACATGGCTTTCACGTTCGCCAGTACCGGTGCAAATTCCTTGCTGGTGATTTTCTTGAAGATCTGGCGAGTCAGCATACTGGACGCTTTACCCGCAGTAGAAACGGCAAAATCGATGATTTTTTTCTGGCCACCGGACAGTTCGGTCATGTTGGCCGGCTCCACCAGAAACAGGCTGAGAACACGGTCGGTCAGATGATCTGCCATCTGGATAAACTTCTCCGCGCTGTCCTTGCGGTCGTTTTCAACAGCGTGGATGAAATCTTCCGTGCTGTTCACCAGCGCCGGGTTTGCGGGAATCGCCACCACATTTTGCATTGTTATGTCCTTGCCTGTTCTGTGTGCCCAGGCCGCCCATCAGGCAGCCGATCAAGCTGGCCATAATAACGGGGCGATGGGCACAGGGGAAACGCCGATCAGGCCGGAATAACAAAGCTGATACGTCTTCAGGGCGAACTCGCACTTTGTGTAACTGCCCCGGTTTGCGACGGATGACGGATATCCACCTGTGGCGTAGTCAGCATGGTGCCATTCATGGCGCAATCCGGCCCCAGGTTAACCTGTTCAAAACTGGCCGAGGCCTCGGCATTGCGCCATACCAGCGACACTGGACCCGGACCGCAAATCCCCCCAAGCAAGGGCACCCGGACTTTTACCTGCATATCATGCACCGTGAGCTTGCGAGGGCTATCCACCTGCCCTTGCCAGGGCAGGCCCAACGCCTTGATGCTTTTACACAAAGGATTGAGGCCACCGAAAGACACAGCCGTAACGCGCAAAGCCCCGTCACCGCCCACGCGGCCGTCGAAGGTGGTATTACAGGACACGGGTATCCGACCTTTTTTCATGGCCAGTTCACCGCTGGCGGAGAAGGGGCCAGCGGGCGCCACAGCCACGTCGGCATAAGCAGTGAAGGAAAGCGACAACAACACGATGGGCAAGAGCACGGTGCTCCTGCGGGCAATGACAGTCCTTATCATTGTTATTATTCCTGTTTCTGTTCTTGTTTTGTCCGGTGTTTTTCTGATTATCTCCCCACACCCATACTGTCACGGCAATTCAACGGCTGCCAACCACAGCACGGCGGATCTTCGCCGCGCTGCTACCGTTTATCGCTCTCCGGAAAATGAACGACATTCACAATAATTGGTAACTGATACTGCCCAGTACCGCCAAAACCACTGCCCACTTGGCAGTCACATAGAATCGCTTGTTCTTCCGCTTCACCGATTTTAGGAAGCCTTTGTAGGCGATCACGCCCTTGCCCAGTTTGTTACCAATACCGGTGTGGCTGCTGTCCACGTTGTCGATCATGAACAGGCGATTGAAAAACCAGCCGAAGAACCAGTAACCCTTTTGCACCCATTTGCTCTTCAAGGGACGGTCCACGTCGGTCATCAGGATGATGCGGGGCGTCTCGGTGCGGTTCCACGCAGAATGAATATAGGTTTCATCGAAGATAATGCTGTCGCCATCGCGCCAGATGTAATCTTCTTCGTTCACCGTCAACCCGCAGTTTTCATCATTGGGCGTGCTCAGCCCAATGGAGTAGCGCAGCGTGTAGGCAAACGGATCGTGGTGACGGTTCAGCTTCTTGCCCGGCATCAATACCGCGAACAGGGCGATATTCAGAGTGGGAATCTGCTCCAGCAACGCCATGGTTTTTGGCGCCAGGTCGTAGGCCGAAGGCAGCTTGTTGTCGTACACCTTCAGATAAAAACTGGTCCAGCGATTATCCTTGTAAAAACTGCTGGCCGGCAGATCCTCTTTCGCCGTAATCAGGCCACCGTGGTACAGCGCCACCGCCTCATCGCGAATGGTTTCCCAGTTGTCTTCGATCAACTGTAATTCCGGCAGATGTGACAAGCTGAGACGCGGCGTGGTTGGCACCTTGGACAGCAGATAGGCCGGAATATTGAACGGCACCATAAAGGTGGAAAAGTCCGACAGCTGGCGCTTCAGGCCAAACGGTTCCCGGTTACGCATCCGAATAAAAATAATGCAGCCTGCATAAATCAGCAGACAGGCCAGAATCACGGTCATCTGTTTTCCTTTGGTTCATTGATTCCAGGTTCGAGGCAACCCGCGCTGCCCGAAAAATCGACGGACGGGATTTTAAAGCAAAATCCCCCGTAAAACCGGGATAATACCTGCCAATTGCCGCCATTGCTCTGTCTGACAGGCCCGTCGGTCTGTTCGCTCCGCCCCTGCCGGGGCCGCCATCATTGGCCGACACCCCGGTTAGCGGTACATTCTAGCCTTGCCTTTGCACAACAGCCGCCACCCTTGAGGAATCCACCCTGTGACGCACCGAATTCTGCCCCTGATCGCCTGCCTGCTGCTCTTGGCACAGTGGAGCCACGCCGACGATAGCTCGCTGACCATCAAGGATGTCATTGATACAGGGGAGAAGGCCGAGGCGGTGATTGCTGACTCCCTGCAAGATGACAGCATTCGACCCGGCGATACCCCCCTATCGACCATGCTGGCCATCATGAACGCCGCCCAGGACGGAAACTGGGACGCCGCCGAGGCTTACCTGGACATGCGTTACCTGCCCGCAGACATGGCCGACAAGGACGCCGCCACCTTGATGGAGCAGCTGAACATTGTCTGGGGACAGCAGCGCATTCTGGACCTGACCCGGTTATCCACCCACCCGGAGGGGCACCGGGATGACGGCCTGCCCAGCTACCGGGACAAGATCGCCACCCTGACCCTGCCGGACGACACCCTGACCCTCTATCTGCAGCGGGTACCCGGCGATGACGACCGTCGTATCTGGAAAATTTCCAACGCCACAGTGCAGCAAATCCCCCATCTCTGGGAGCTGTTCGGTTACAACCCGACCATCACCCGTTTGGCGGATTATCTGCCGGATTTCACGGTCCTCTATATGCAGAACTGGCAGGTGGCCGGGCTGATACTGATCATCATCGGCGCCTGGCTGGCCTCTTCCCTGCTGCGCCGGCTGACACTGCGCCTGCTGGAGTTCTCGGACCGTTACCGCAATACCCTGCACCAGTTCTTCTCCATGCCGTTTCGCTGGTACCTGTTCTTCAAAATGATGCAGCTGGGCGTGGCCGAACTGGGCCTGTCCATCCGCGCCCAGGTGTACCTGAACCAGTCCGCCCTGGGCTATCTGGCCACCCTGTTCCTGGCGCTGGGCGTTATCGAGCTGCTCTCCGCCCTGTTCCTTAGCAGCGCCCTGAACCAGAAGTACTGGTCCGGCATCATCCGGCCAGTTCGTACCATCCTGAAAATGATCGCTGCTGTGGTGATTTTTCTGCTCTGGCTCAGCGACTCCGGCTACGACATCACCACGGTGCTGGCCGGGCTGGGCATTGGTTCCATCGCCGTGGCGCTGGCCGCACAAAAGACCCTGGAGAATGTGATTGGCGCCTTCACCCTGTACATTGCCAAACCCGTTCAACCCGGCGACTTCTGCCGGGTTGGCGCCACCGCCGGCGTCATCGAGGAAATCGGCCTGCGCTCTACCCGCATTCGCCAGACGGACCGCACCGTGGTGTACGTTCCCAACGCGGTACTCGCCAGCGCCAGCATCGAGAACATCAGCGAGTCCGATTTCCGTCGCTACCACCGCGACCTGCATATCCGCCTGGGCGCCAGCACCGACCAGCTGCGCCAGTTACTGGTCGACCTGCGGCGCTTGATTTACAGCCACCCACGGCTCACCGAGCGTGCAGCCCGGGTGCGCTTCGAGGAAATCCTGCGGGACGGCTACCGCATTTCCCTGAACTGCTATGTGGACAGCAGTGCCTACGGCGAATTTCTGGCCGTGGCTGAAGACCTGAACCTGCGCATCCTGCGAATCCTGGAGGATAACGGCGTCCACCTGGCGGTGCCGGTTCAGCAATGGGTCAACAACACCGAAGGCAGCACTCCCACGGTGCAACGCAGTCAAGATGAGGCTTTGCCCTTCCCCGACTTCAGCGACGACGACAAGGCGGCCATGAAAGGCAGCCTGGATTATCCGTACAAGGGCTAAAAACGTATATACATTGACTATCTAAAAGATAGCCTATAGCCTCATTGAAAGTCGAGCGTGAACCGGCGACGATGCGGCGTGATTTTTCATGGTGATGACCAATGGCAAAAAGCAAAGCCAAAAAGAAAAACAGCCAGCTTATCGTCCGAATCAACGACGAGGAGCGTGTGCGCTTTATCGAGCTCTGTGAGGAACTCGATACCAGTGCAGCAAGGGAAGTGCGCCGGTTTATTCGCGACTTTATCAAGAATCAGGAAGCGCCTTCCGGCGACTGACTGAAACCGATAAAACCTGTATTCGATATAAACGACGGAGCACACCATGTCTCAGAAGAAAAAGCTGAAAAAAGCCATCAAGAACAGTAAAGCCACTGTCTCTTATACACATCTGACGCTGCCGACGATATGCAGTGTGTAGATC
>OJEH01000586.1_pt1 | contig 11329 bp, 9 predicted proteins | sample 1593001 | NCBI WGS metagenome assembly OJEH01 (sample SAMN05416886, study PRJEB24817) | seawater metagenome | isolation source: Sea water | place: Canada:Atlantic | collected 2013-11 | reverse complement strand
AACCTTAGGGTTAAAACTTAATTTAGGCTTCTTTGGGTTGCACGCAGATTATAATATAGCAGATTACAATACAGTTTCAGCTGGTGTGCATTTTGGCATTTAACAATTACTTAACATTGAAGTTTAGTTTAGATAATATAAAAGAGTGATTATTTATAAAAAGAACTTTATAAATAATTGAATAACAAAATGTTATTATATTTAATTAGATATAACACATAACGTTCCCTTATAGTTTTCTTAACTTATTTCATCCCAAAAAATGAGTTTTCATAGAGTATTTTTGCGCCTCAAACCAAAACTATAACTCACAATGAAAAAACTCTCATTATTTTTTCTTTTTTGTTTAACTGCATTAAGCTTTTCTTTTGCCCAAACTACGGTAACTGGAAAAATTTATGATGGTGATAGCAATGCTCCTTTATTAGGTGCAAACATTATGGACGTATCTTCTGGAAATGGTACAATAACAGATTTCGATGGAAACTTTTCATTATCAGTTGGTTCAACTTCTGGGGAATTAAAAATTTCTTACGTAGGATACATTACTAAAACTGTTGCTTACAACGTATCTGAAGGTAAAACATCTATTGGTTCTGTAACATTGGCTCCAGATGAGGCAACATTATCAGAAGTAGTAATCACAACTTCTGGTGTTGTAGATTTAGCTAAGGACAGAAAAACTCCTGTTGCTGTTTCTACTATTAGAGCTAGTGAAATAAGACAAAAATTAGGATCTCAAGAATTTGTTGAGATTTTAAACACAACTCCATCTATCTATGCAACTAAGCAAGGTGGTGGTTATGGTGACTCAAGAGTTAATATCCGTGGTTTTGATACTCAAAACTCTGCGGTATTAATTAATGGTGTGCCAATTAATGATATGGAAAACGGTATTGTATACTGGAGTAACTGGGCAGGTCTGTCTGATGTTGCATCAGCTATTCAAGTACAAAGAGGTTTAGGATCTTCTAAACTAGCTGTTTCTTCTGTAGGTGGTACAATAAACGTTGTAACTCGTAGTGCAGATAGATCAGAAGGTGGATTTGTATCTACATCTGTAGGTAATAATGATTACATCAAAACATTAGCTTCTTACTCAACAGGTTTAAGTGAGTCTGGATGGTCTGGATCTTTCTTATTTAGCAGAACAGCTGGAGATGGTTACATAGACGGAACAAAGTTTGAAGGTTTTAACTACTTCGCATCTGTAGGTTACCAACCAAATGAAAATCACGGTTTAGAGTTTACAGTAACTGGTGCGCCGCAATGGCACCACCAACGTTCTAGAGCGAGCTCAATCGATGCTTACATACAATATGGTGGTGGCGAAGAGCCAAGAATTAAGTACAATGAAGATTGGGGCTTTAGAAATGGTGAAGAATATTCTTTTAGAAGAAACTTTTACCACAAGCCTATCTTAAGCTTAAACTGGGATTGGACAATTAGTGACGCTACTAAACTTACTACAACTGCTTACGCATCATTTGGTCGTGGTGGTGGTACTGGTGAGATTGGTGAAATTAATGGAAGAAGACAATTTGCTTTACCTAGAACAGACAATGGTTTAATTAGAGTAGATGATATTGTTGCTTACAACAGTGGTCAATTAGTTCCAGATTTTAGCGCTCAGCCTAGAGCTCAAGTTAATGGTCTTTACTTAAATAATAGTGACCTTAACGACAATGAAAACAATACTAACGGTATTACAAGACGTGCATCTATCAACTCTCACAACTGGTATGGTGTATTAGCAAATCTTAACAACAAGTTATCAGATGAGTTAACTTTAGATTTCGGTATAGATTTAAGACAATACAAAGGATTTCACTACAGAAGAGTTAACGATCTTTTAGGTGGTGATGCTTACCAACAAACAGATAATAGAAACAATCCTGTTGATGATGCAGCATTATCTAACATCTTCTTTGAAACGTATGATGCAGACCAACCTTGGTGGGTTTTCGCAGATATAGATGATGAAGAGAAAATAGATTACTACAATACAGGTCTAGTAAACTGGGCAGGTGCTTTTGGACAGTTAGAATATACTAAAGATAATATCTCTGCATTTGTTCAAGGTGCAGTTTCTAACCAAGGCTTTGCTAGAGAAGAGTTTTTTGGAACTACACCAGCAGAAAAAACTGACTATGAAAACATCTTAGGAGGTAACATTAAAGGTGGTATTAACTGGAATATTAATGATAACCACAATGTATTTGGTAACGCTGGTTACTATTCTAAGCAGCCATTATTTGATGCAGTTTACATTAACTTCTCAAACCAACTTAACCCAGACTTAGTAAATGAGCAAGTTGTAGGTTTTGAGCTTGGTTACGGTTACAGAAGCAGAAACTTTAGAGCAAACGTAAACCTTTACCGTACGAGTTGGGCAGACCGTTTTGAGTCTGTATCTGCAACATTTAATGAAGATACTCCAGACGAAATTAGAGGTACAGCAAACATCTTAGGTATTACTCAAGTTCACATGGGTATTGAGGCAGATGCACGTTACAGAATTAATGAGTTTATTGGTGTTAACGGTATGATCTCTATTGGAGACTGGCAATATAAAGACGATGTAGTTGCTACATATTTTGATAACAACCAAGAACCAGTTGTTATCGATGGTGAGTCTCAATCAGTATTATTACCATTAGATGGTGTGAAAGTTGGAGATGCTGCACAATTTACAGCTAGTTTAGGTGCAGATGTAAAGCTTTACAAGTCATTACAAGTAGATGCTAACTACCGTTTTGCAGATAATTTATATGCAGCTTTCGATGCTTCAGATGTTAGCGAAGATGGTGCTCTTAAATTACCTTCTTACGGTCTTTTAGATGCTGGTATGTCATTCTCAATCCCTTCATTCTTAGGTGAAAAAATGACGTTCCGTTTAAACATAAACAACGTATTAGATGAGGTTTATATCTCTGAGTCTGATACTAACAGATTTGCTCAAGAAGGTGATGCTACTTATGACGGTATTGCTACTTCTAACCGTGTTTATTTCGGTTTCGGAAGAACTTGGAATGCAAGTTTAAGATTTGATTTCTAAAAACAACATAATTTTTTGAAATAGCCTTAAAGCCGCTTCTTAATTGAAGCGGCTTTTTTTATATACCAATATTGGGTTTAATACTTTGGTTTATAGTAGATTTGGTGTACTCTAAATTATTTTATTGAAACGTTACTTCACTCTTATACTACTCTTAGTTGTAAACTGTAAACTATGTTCGCAATCCTCAAATGTAGATGAGGTTGTTACAGATTTTTTAATTATATCCAGAGCCTATGTCACGCCAGGCGCAGAAGCCGCAATACATCAATCTTCTGCAGGATGGTTTAATAGCGCAAAACCACTAAGCAAATGGCAGTATAACGTATCACTACACGGCAACGTTTTATTTTTACCAGAGAGTAAAAAAACAGCACAGGTGAGTAATTCCCAATTTACCAACCTTTACTTACAAGATGGAACAGAGACAGCTACTATTCCTACTGCTTTAGGAGATGATAGTGCTATATTTTTTGAAGGTACTGTTTTCGATGAGGATTTTGAGTTTCAAGCGTTAGAAGGCATAAATGAAAACGAGTTCGTTTATGGATTTATTCAGGCTACTGTTGGTTTGCCCTATGGCACCCAATTTTCTGTGCGCTATGCACCTAGTATAAATATTAATAATGTAGATTACTTAGTGTATGGTTTAGGTTTACAACATAACGTATCACAATATTTTAAATCACCTAAACAATTTCATTTAGCGTTACAAGCAACCTATTCTAATTTTAAGTTCGATATAAATTATGATCCAGTTGAAATTCCTGGTGTAACCTTTAATACTATTCGCGTCCTTTCTAACTCTATATTAGTACAAGCTATTGCTAGTAAACGTTTACACTATTTAGAGCCATTGTTAGCTTTAGGATTTACATCTTCAACATTTAGATATGAACTTGGTGGCGATGGTGAAGCACTTTTGGGAGCCTTAAATACAGCATTAAAAGATTTAGATGATACGAAAGTAAACCCTACTGCAAACCTTGGGTTTAATCTTTATTTTGGTAAACTTAACTTTCAAACTATAGCAACGTTAGGAGCTTTTATAAATTTAAACGTTAGTGTTAATTACGCAATTAATTAACCTTTACACAGATTGTGAGTGTGTAGAATAGTTACTATTTTGTTTCTGAATCTAGTAACTTAAGCTATGACAATAAAAGATCAACTATCTAGAACTTTATTAGTTAAGACACCTCCTAAACGTATTGTGTCTTTAGTGCCAAGCCAAACAGAGTTATTAGTAAATTTAGGTTTGGAGCATCAAATTGTTGGGCTCACTAAATTTTGCGTTCACCCAAAAGGTTTAATTAAAAAAAAGACCGTTGTTGGTGGTACAAAGCAAATTCATAGTGACAAACTAAACGCATTAAATCCAGATATTATTCTATGTAACAAAGAAGAGAATACTAAAGAAATTGTTGCTACCTGTGAGGAAATTTGTCCTGTACATGTTTCTAATGTACAAACCTTAGAGGAAAACTATAAACTCATCAAGCAATATGGAGTACTATTTAATAAGGAACCTGAAGCAGAGACGTTAATATCTAAACAGAAATCTGAATTTTCACAGCTTACAAATCAGCTAAAAGGAGTGAAGAAGAAAAGAGTAGTGTATTTAATATGGCGTAATCCTTATATGACAATTGGCAATGACACCTTTATAAATTACCTACTTAAAATTGCTGGTTTTGAAAATATATTTGCAAATAAATCTAGATATCCAGAGCTACAACTGGAGTCACTCAAAGATTTAGCAATAGATTATGTATTTCTTTCTTCAGAACCTTATCCCTTTAATGAAAAACACTTTAAGGACTTTGAGGGAATTATTGATAAGTCTAAATTAATTAAAGTAGATGGTGAGTACTTTAGTTGGTACGGATCTAGATTGCTTGGGGCAGCAACCTATTTTAAGCATTTGCGAGCAAGTTTAGGATTGGGTCTCTAACCTCTTAATTTCTCTCAATACCAAATCTGCTCTTTTGTTTAGGACATCACTTTTTTGCTTGTCTTTAATAGCGGTGTTGTAAGATTTTCTCATTAAATAAGTATACTTATCTTTAAGTTTATCTAAAGAGCTCTTGTTCTTAGATTTAAATAGCATTCTTGATTGTAATTTTTTATCAGATATAATTGTTTAGTACCACAAATCTAATTAAGCAGATTAAAGTGAAGTCTTAATGAAGAGTTAATAATCTGATAATAATTCTTTAATATTTTGAGTATTGTTAAGAATTTACTGCTAACTATTAAACAAATTATTATGAAGCTTCTTAAACTAGTATTTATTCTGTGTTTTTTGTTTAGCAATCCACAACTTAATGCACAAGAATCCTGTAATTGCTGTACAGAAAAGCATAACCAATTTAATTTTTGGGAAGGCCAATGAGAAGTAAAAGATGAAAAGGGAAAAACTTTAGGATATAGCACAATTTCATTTGTACAAAACCATTGTGTTTTAAAGGAAGAATGGTCTAACTCAACATCTGCATATAAAGGAACTAGTTATAACTTCTATAATTCGAAATCTAACCGATGGGAACAGCTATGGTTAGACAATCAAGGTGAGGTTCTTAAATTATCAGGTCAATTTTTAGACGGTAAAATGGTTTTAACTTCACAAACAGCTAATTATGAAACGCAGCAAGAAGAAAAAGTAAATCGTATTACTTGGACTCCATTACAAGATGGTCGCGTAAAACAAGAATGGAACACTATTAGCGCTAATGGTGAAACAACATTAATTTTTAAAGGTTTTCACGAAAAGCTTAAGCACTAGCGCGTAATAAAAACTGAATTTTCGCCAAGGTCTTATAGGCTTTAAACTCCGAGTAATCACTAACACTAGGATCGGTATATTTAAAATGATAAGCATTTTCCATATGCTTCCTATACTTACTTTCTAACTTACTTAAAATTTGTGTATGGGCTAAGGGCTTCATAGTGTAATTGTAAGAGATTATTTATTATGTACGCATAACTAATTTATGTTATTAAGTTGTAAGTTAGTGGTTTCCTAAATAATTTTAATATTTATTTAACACGTGTAGTACTACGCATTTAATCTTGTAGCGCGAAAACGCGTCTTAGCAAATCTGTTGTTCTAGAAGATACTTGGTCTCTTATATTATTTTCTTCAACAGCAATCATTGTAAAAACACCCTTTAAGGCTTCTTGCGTTACATAATCTGTTAAATCTGGATTCACATTTTGAGTAAATGGAATTTGGTTATAGCGTGTAATTAAGTTCTCCCAGATTTGATCTGCACCAACCTTTGCAAAAGAGTTACTAATTACAGGATTAAACTTAGCATAAAGTGCGTTAGTCGTTTTATCGCTTAAGTATTGTGTGGCCGCATTATCTGGACCTAAAAGAATATTCTTAGCATCTGTAAAGGTAATATCCTTAACAGCATCAATAAATATAGGTGTTGCTTCACTAACAGCATCTTCTGCAGCTCTGTTAAGTAATTTTATACCTTCATCTGCTAAGTTTCCTAAGCCAATATCTCGCAACCCTTTATCTACTTTTTGTAGTTCTTCGGGTAAGAATATCTTAACCAATTCATTTCTATAAAAGCCATCTTGCTGTGTTAGTTTTGTAACCTGTTGATCTATACCCTTATCTAAGGCTTGTTTAAGACCTTGGCCAATTTGCTCTTGTGTAAGGCCATAACCTTGTTGTGGTAAATTATTAACTACTTGTTGTAGCTCTGCACAAGAAGAAACTACAAGAATTAAACATAAAGCGATAACTTTTTTCATAGGAAAGGTGTTTGTTAAACCCAAAGATACACAATGCTTAAATCATGAACTTTTTAAAAGATGCTATTTTTTTCTAAGATTTTGTATTGAAAAATCTTTAATACATAAGAGAATTTTCAACAATACTGCAAACAAGTGTAAATCTCTTCCATTCCTATTCCTAATTCCGTAAATTTGCCAGCTCAAACGTTATCGTAATTATGGAACAAGTAGCACCTTACAAACCAACATATAAAGTTAGAATAGTAACAGCAGCATCATTATTTGATGGTCATGACGCCGCAATAAATATTATGCGACGCATCATACAATCTACAGGTGTAGAGGTTATTCACCTAGGCCATGACCGTAGTGTAGAAGAAGTGGTTAATACTGCCATACAAGAAGATGCCAACGCAATTGCTATGACATCTTATCAAGGTGGTCATAACGAGTACTTTAAGTATATGTATGATTTGCTTCAGGAAAAAGGCGCTGGTCACATCAAGATCTTTGGTGGTGGCGGTGGTGTTATCCTTCCAGAAGAAATTAAGGAGTTAATGGATTATGGGATTACCAGAATCTATTCGCCAGACGATGGTCGTGAGCTTGGCCTACAAGGTATGATTAACGATTTGGTAAAAACATCAGATTTTCCAATAGGTAAAACGTTAAATGGTGAATTAAAAGAATTACCTAATAAATCGCCTAACGCTATTGCACGAGTTATTTCGGCTGCTGAAAACTTTCCAGAAGTAGCTAAAGACACTTTAGACGAAATACATAAGAAAAATGAAAAAAGCACAACACCTGTTTTAGGTATTACCGGTACTGGTGGTGCAGGAAAATCGTCTTTAGTAGATGAGTTAGTACGTCGTTTTTTAGTAGATTTTCCAGAGAAAACCATAGGGTTAATCTCTGTAGATCCTTCTAAACGTAAAACTGGTGGTGCATTGCTAGGAGATCGTATTCGTATGAATGCCATAAACTCTCCACGTGTGTATATGCGTAGTTTGGCAACACGCCAAAGTAACTTGGCCTTATCTAAATATGTAAATGAAGCTGTTGAAGTTTTAAAAGCAGCAGAGTATGATATTATTATTCTTGAAACTTCTGGTATTGGCCAAAGCGATACAGAAATTATTGAGCATAGTGATGTATCTCTTTATGTTATGACACCAGAGTTTGGTGCAGCAACACAGTTGGAGAAGATAGATATGTTAGATTTTGCCGACTTGGTAGCTATTAATAAGTTTGACAAGCGTGGTGCTTTAGATGCCTTACGCGATGTTAAAAAACAATTTATGCGCAATCACCAATTATGGGATGTGCACCAAGACGATTTACCAGTTTATGGTACAATTGCCTCTCAGTTTAACGATCCAGGAATGAATACGCTTTATAAAGCGATTATGGATAAGGTTGTAGAGCGCACAGGAGCAGAGTTGTCTTCTAACTTCGAAATAAGTAAGGAGATGAGTGAGAAGATATTTGTAATTCCGCCAGCTCGTACACGCTACCTTTCAGAAATTGCTGAAAATAATCGTGGTTACGACACTACTGCAGCAGCACAAGTTGAAGTTGCTCAACGTTTATACGGTATCTTTAAAACAGTTGAGTCTGTTACAGGAACTTCACCAAATTTAACTAAAGCAGGTTTAGAGGTAACTGAAGAACCTTCAGAAAACAAAGAACTTTTAAAATTACTTATTGCAGAATTTGACCGTGTTAAAATGGATCTAGATCCATACAATTGGGAAGTTATAACAGGTTGGAGTGAAAAAGTAGATCGCTATAAAAACCCTATCTATTCATTTAAGGTAAGAGATAAGGAAATAAAGATAGAGACACATACTGAGTCTTTATCACACACGCAAATACCTAAAGTGGCCTTACCAAAATACCAAGCTTGGGGCGATATCTTAAAATGGGTATTACAAGAAAATGTACCAGGAGAATTTCCGTACACTGCAGGATTATATCCATTTAAACGAACAGGAGAAGATCCAGCACGTATGTTTGCCGGAGAAGGTGGTCCAGAACGTACCAACCGTAGGTTTCACTATGTGAGTATGGGCTTGCCGGCAAAACGTTTATCTACTGCGTTTGATAGTGTTACACTTTATGGTAACGATCCAGGACACAGACCAGATATTTATGGTAAAATAGGTAACGCAGGCGTAAGTATTTGTTGTTTGGACGATGCTAAGAAATTATATTCAGGCTTCGATTTAAGTCATCCACTAACATCGGTAAGTATGACCATTAATGGTCCTGCACCAATGCTGTTAGGCTTCTTTATGAATGCAGCAATAGATCAAAATTGTGAGAAATACATAAAAGAGCACAGCTTAGAAAGCGAAGTAGAAGAAAAGATTAATGCTATTTATAGTGAAAATGGTTTAACACGCCCAACGTATCAAGGTGAGTTGCCAGAAACTAATAATGGTTTAGGGTTAATGTTATTAGGAGTAACAGGAGACCAAGTATTACCAAAAGATGTGTATCAAGACATAAAGGTAAATACCTTAAAACAAGTGCGTGGTACCGTACAGGCAGATATATTAAAAGAAGACCAAGCGCAAAATACGTGTATTTTCTCAACTGAATTTGCATTGCGTTTAATGGGAGATGTACAAGAGTATTTTATAGAAAAACAAGTGCGCAACTTCTATTCAGTTTCTATTAGTGGTTATCATATTGCAGAAGCAGGTGCCAACCCAATAACACAGTTGGCATTAACCTTGGCAAATGGTTTTACTTATGTAGAGTATTACCTGTCTAGAGGAATGGATATTAATAAGTTTGGACCAAACCTATCCTTTTTCTTTAGTAACGGTATAGATCCAGAATATGCAGTAATAGGTCGTGTGGCACGTAAAATTTGGTCTAAAGCCTTAAAACATAAATACGGAGCCAATCCTAGAGCACAGATGTTAAAGTACCACATACAAACATCTGGACGTAGTTTACACGCTCAGGAAATTGACTTTAATGATATACGTACAACATTACAAGCCTTGTATGCTATTTATGATAACTGTAACTCATTACATACAAATGCGTATGATGAAGCTATTACCACACCTACAGAAGAATCTGTAAGACGTGCAATGGCCATACAGTTAATTATTAATAAGGAATTAGGACTAGCTAAAAACGAAAACCCGATACAAGGCGCTTTTATTATTGAAGAGCTTACAGACTTGGTAGAAGAAGCCGTATTGCAGGAATTTGATCGTATTACAGAACGTGGTGGCGTTCTTGGTGCTATGGAAACTATGTACCAACGTAGCAAGATACAGGAAGAGAGCTTGTATTATGAAACCTTAAAGCATAATGGCGATTTCCCTATAATTGGCGTAAATACATTCTTGAGTAGTACAGGATCACCAACTGTACAACCTGCAGAAGTTATAAGAGCTACAGAAACGGAGAAGCAACACCAAATTGCAACATTAGAGAATCTTCATAAAACCTATGAAGATAGGATAGAGGATACTCTAAAATCGTTACAACACGCAGCAATACAAAATGAAAATATGTTTGATGTCCTTATGGAAGCGACTAAAGTTTGTTCTTTAGGGCAAATAACAGAAAGCTTATTTGAAGTTGGTGGCCAATACAGACGTAATATGTAAGACCTCACGTTTTATAGTATTAAAAAACCTCACTAACTATAGTGAGGTTTTTTTTTATGCCAAATTACATTTACAAACGCTTATAATTATTTGTAAGCAATTATAAATGGTTGTAAATGTGTATTATTATGAAAGCCTTATATTTAGTGACAGAAACGCGTGTTTGTTATTAGTTACGCATATAAACGAGTTGTGCAAAATTTGAATGAAACGAATAAAACTATACATATTACTGATTTTATTAAACGGTTGCTATGTTCCAAATGATGGACCAAAATCTGAATTTAGTTTTGGATTTGATGGAAGAGCTGAAAAATTGGAAGATGCTTTTTTTAGTTCTAAATTGAACTATAAAGAAAATGACCTGAAAGATTGGCAAATGGTTCAAGAGTATCTTTTTGAGATAAAAAGAAATGACACAATAATAGATTACAAAGTTACTTTAGGAGATTGTCAATCAATATTTTCATTGGTAAAATGGAATGATGACTGGAAATGCGATTCGAGCTATGTTGTGGTTAGAGAATTTAAACATAACCTTGATTCACTTCCGACCAAAAAGGCGAAAGAAATATTCGATGTTGAAGTAATTAATAAAATTAGACCGAATTATAACAATCTGACTTCGATATACAGATGGGAAGTTAAACGAATAAAGGAAGATTCTGTGATTGTTGATATTTTGAATCAGGATAACAAATTACGCAAGAGACATTTCTTTTCAATGGACACAATTGGAAATTCAATTAAGAATAAAAAAATTGTGAGCTTTGTAGAAGATTCAGTTATCATTTACACAAAAATGGAATCTCAAAGGTTTATGTATTTAGAATCTGTCTCTTATACACATCTGACGCTGCCGACGATATGCAGTGTGTAG
>OJEH01000575.1_pt1 | contig 11434 bp, 9 predicted proteins | sample 1593001 | NCBI WGS metagenome assembly OJEH01 (sample SAMN05416886, study PRJEB24817) | seawater metagenome | isolation source: Sea water | place: Canada:Atlantic | collected 2013-11 | reverse complement strand
GGGCTCGGAGATGTGTATAAGAGACAGGCCAGCGCTCTACTGCAGCCGCCATACGTGCATAAGCACGAGACGAATTAGCCATAGGTGATACTTGAACCACGGCTTTTTGTTGCTTGTTAGCTAGCCGCAGTTGTTCATCACGAGGGGAACTTCCCAAATACAACATAGTAGCTCCTAAGTAATGATCAACAACTCGCTCAATTTTGCTATACAAAGCACGACCTTCCTTTTCGTTCTTTACCATACTGGCAATAAAGTGAAAGCGGCTGGCCCCATAACGCTGGTTCATGACTTTAATCAATGCGTACGCATCCGTAATTGAAGAGGGCTCATCACATGCAATAACAATGACTTGATGGGCGGCATTTAAAAACGCTAAGACATTATCAGAGATCCCTGCTGCAGTATCAATAATGAGGTAATCTAATTTGCCATTGTATTCACTAAAGGCTTGAATTAGATGCTGCAATTGTTCATTTTGCAAGCTGGCCATTTCGTATATACCTGAGGCTGCAGGCACTACTTGTATGCCAAACGGACCTATTTGAATGATGTCACTTAAGGTTTTTTCACCGCTCATGACGTGAGCCATATTAAATGTACACTGCAAACCTAGGTTCACATCAATATTTGCCAAGCCTAAGTCGGCATCCATCAACATCACTTGGTGACCCTGCTTAGCCAAACTGGCAGCAATATTAATTGAGGTGTTAGTTTTACCTACACCTCCTTTGCCACTCGTTACAGCAATGACTTGTATTCCGTTTGAACTCATATTAGTGGCTCCTGTAGGACGCTAAGCCCATGGCAGCAAGAGGCGTATCTTTTAGGCTGCCAAACTTAGGACTGGCGACAGGTCTTGTGTTTAATAGACTTCTATCACTCAGACCCGAAGGTTTACCTGGTGTAGCGTGCAGTAGCCTAGACAAAGCATCTATAGCACCATCTTCTTCTGCTAATTCAGCTGCCACTGCGTGAGCAACGAGTTGCTGTGCACTAGGATAACCTAAGTCTAAGGGAATACGCTGCCCGTCAGTAATCATTACTAACGGCTGCTTTGACTCTATAAGAGCTGCAAGTAGGCCACCTAAAGGTAAACATTCATCTAATTTTGTCGCTACAACGCCTTTAACTTTACCTAAGTAATGAGTCATTAGATAGCGCAATGCATGAGACTGGCTATTAGCAGCCAGTGTTAGGTAAACATTGATTTGATGGGGCACACCTAAGAAACCGTCAACTAGGTTCTGAATGTGTGGATCAAAGGGGTTACCCCCTGAAGTATCAACCAATATATAATCTTTGTGGGTGAGTTGATTTAAGGTTGTGGTTAACTGAGTAAAGCCTGTGACATGATGTACTTCGATGCCTAACATGGTTCCAAATACTCTTAATTGGTCTCGCGCACCAATGCGTTGCTGGTCCATAGAAATCAAAGCCACCTTATGCTTGCCGTGCTTCATGGCCAGTTGCGCACCTAATTTACCGATGGCTGTGGTTTTGCCCACACCTGTGGGGCCTACAAGGGCATAAATTCCTGCCTCGTGCACTACCCCTTCTGAACTGGTGGTTAACTGATCCTGCAGCCATTGTTGGGCATGTGTCCATAATAAATCAGCATCATCGCATTGAGGTAGCTCAGATAACATAGGATCAATCATACGTTTTTCAAATCCCATGCGCTCAAGCCTCTGGAAAACCTTAAGCCCAGCCGCATTGGTAAAAGTATGGTTCTGATTTGGACTCTGACTCATTTGTTGTTCTACCAACAAGCGTAAAAGACCCATTTCCTTTTCCATGCGTATCATATTGTCATTGCTAGGAGCCTGATGATTAAATGATGCTGTAGGATTTTTGGCAGTTCGTGGTCGATTTAATTCAGCTGCAACCTTGACTGATGAAGCTGAACTTTGAATGGGGTTTGGGTTTTGGTTTCGTTGTGACTTAATGCGGTCTAAATTAGCACTAAGGCGATCAGAAAAAGCTGAACTGCGCTGCGCTGTTAAGCGCTTTTCGTCAAAGTCGATGGCCGCTACAATTTCAACTTCGCCAGCAATTTTTGTATTTGACAAAATGACGGCATCATCACCTAGAGTCTCCTTAATCATGGCAAGAGCTGTACGTGTGTCTTTGGCTAAAACGCGCTTCATTTTCATCTTCAATCAACCTTAATGCTTTTAGTTTTACTCTACTGGTGCTTGCGCATCCACTAGGGGCTGTTGTTCTATCGTCGACACCACTTGAATGCCTTGTTCGTCTGGTATTTCGTTGTAGCCCAGTATGACTAAACCTGGGATACGGTTTTTAACCATTTTAGCTAACCAAGGACGGATGCCTGGAGAGACCACTAACACTGGAGGAATACCCTGTTCGGCGAGTCTTTCGCTGGTATCTTGCAGGTTACCTAACAACTGTTCTGCTAGGTTGGGTTCTATGGCTAAGCCGTGTTCTTTGCTTTGCTGTAATATGTTATGCAATTGTTGTTCCAATCCGGCATCTAATGTCATAACGGATAGATCACTCCCGACTTGAGTGAGTTGCTGCATCATCATACGGCCTAACGCTGGACGCACTGCCGCTGTCAAAACGTCAGGATCCTGACTTCTATGAGCCTGTTCTGCCAGAATTTCGACGATTGTGCGAATATCCCTTACCGCCACACCTTCAGCTAGAAGATTTTGTAATACTTTAGCCACGACACCCACTGACAATTGAGAAGGCACGACTGCTTCAACCAACTTAGGAGCCGCTTGTGACAGTTGGTCCATCAATTGCTGAGCTTCGTCGTGGCCCAATAATTCGTGAGCGTTATCATGTAAAACTTTATTCAAATGTGTTGCAAGAGCTGTCGCACCGTCCACCACTGTATAGCCCATAGACTGGGCATACTCTCTTTGGGATGTATCAATCCACAAGGCATCCAGTCCAAAGGCTGGATCTTGTGTTGGAATACCCTCGAGACTGCCGTGGGTTCCACCAGGGTTAATTGCGAGGTCCTTGCCCATCATCAACTCTCCCTGACCACGGGTCACACCATTAATATTAATATGGTATTGATTAGGTGATAGGTCTAGGTTGTCCCGAATGTGCACCGATTGCACCAGAAACCCGAGTTCGTGTGAAAGTTTTTTACGCACGCCTTTGATGCGTTGCATTAACGCGCCACCTTGGCTTTTGTCAACTAAGGGAATTAATGCATACCCCACTTCCAAGCCAATCATATCTAGCTGTGGAATATCTTCCCACGACAGGTCTTTTGACTCTTGATCTTGCTGCTCCTGCACCGGGTCCACAACCTCGGGCTTGTCATCCTGTCGAGAACGTTTTACAGCTAGGTATGCAAAACCACCAGTAATTGCCGCTAACAATAAAAATATGAAGTGAGGCATACCTGGAATAACACCCAACAAGGTCATAATGCCGGTAACGACAATGAGTGCTTGAGGGCTACCTAATTGGCTCACCACTTCGCTCGACATGTCTGAGGTCGAGGTGACACGAGTCACAATAATTGCTGTTGCAGTCGCAAGCAATAAGGAAGGAATCTGAGCCACTAGACCGTCGCCAATGGTTAATAGAACATAGGTTTCGGTGGCTTGATCAAAAGTCAAACCATGGGTACCCATGCCAATAGCAAGGCCACCAATAATGTTAATGAGCAGGATCAGAAAACCTGCGACTGCATCGCCTTTCACAAATTTACTGGCACCATCCATCGAACCATAAAAATCCGCCTCTGCCGTCACATCTGCGCGCCGTTCGCGGGCTTCATCTTGCGACAGTACACCGGCATTTAGGTCGGCATCAATCGCCATCTGTTTGCCAGGCATGGCATCCAAGGTAAAGCGGGCACTGACTTCTGATACACGGCCTGCACCCTTGGTCACTACAAGAAAGTTAATGATCATAAGAATAGAAAATACGATGATACCCACCACATAATCACCACCAATGACGAAATCACCAAATGACTGAATAACCTGACCCGCTGCATCGGTGCCCGTGTGACCTTCAACAAGTACAATCCGAGTCGATGCTACGTTTAATGCCAAACGCAGCAAAGTTGCAAATAATAGGACCGAAGGAAAGGACGAAAAATCTAATGGCCGCATGGTGTTAATAGAAATCATTACAATGATTAGGGCAAGGGCAATATTGAGGGTAAAAAATAAATCTAACAAAAACGCAGGCAGTGGAACTATCATCATTAAGATGATCAGCAGAACCAACATAGGGATTAATAACCCCGTCAAATGTTTGACGTTGATTTGATCCTTCACGCTTATAACTTGTGAAAAATTCATAATAACTTGGACCCTAAGGTAAAAATAAAAAACTAATCGTTTGTTTTTTATAGATTATTTATATTTATCTATTAACTTTTAATCAATGGTGTCGATAAGAAGTCTATTGTCAATGGACTCATTAAAACATCACTATGTATGGATAAAAGCAATAACAGTGCCAACATTCGCTTACTTTAAACAATTAATTATCAATCATGCCTAAAGTCTGCAAGGGCGGGGTCGATAATATGTTTATAGACTCAGAGGAAATAAACATGACCGTTCACATCACCCAAAAACTCCGCCTTCTAGTTATTGCATTAACAGCCTTTACCCTAGGGGGTTGCACTTTATCCATGACGGGTATCCAAACGCCTGCAGCTGAAGTCAATCCGCCGATCTATCAAAAGGAAGTGATCATTTCCACAGGCTATGCCAACATCAGTGCACAAAAAAGTAAAAGCCCAGCCCAACGTCGGCTGATGGCTATACGGGTGTCTAAATTAGACGCCTACAGAAATCTAACGGCACAGGTCTATGGACAGAATATTAATGCATCGAGCACTGTGGCAGACATGGTACTTGCAAGTGACACCATGCGTGCGCATGTGGAAGGGGTTGTATACGGCGCCAAGGTTGTCAGCATCAACCCAATAGGCGATGATAGCTATGAAACTAAGCTGGAATTAGAACTAGACACTATGCAGGAACTTAGACGAGTTTTTTTAGTGGCTAGATAACTCCCTTTACGGTTATCTCATGAAACAATTAAACCATCCTCAGCGCATCAGTACTTTCATCTGCGCCGTGTTAACAGGGCTAGTCATTAGCCAATTGAGCCTAGCGGAGCAAGTCCCAACGCCAAAGCTTATCGTGTCTGGCCAAGCGGTAGTGGCTGATGGGGGTATTGAAAGTGCCATAGCAAGAGCCACACTTGATGCTCTGCGCTCCGCAGCTACCCAACGCCAAGGCCAAATGACTAGCCAAAGTATAGTCAGCTCAGATGGCCAACTGACGGAAAACATCAGACTCAAAACCAGCTTAAATATGCGTCGAATGGACCTATTGGAGCAAATCGAAGTCCAGGGTGTAGTCACAGTGAAGCTCGCCTTAGAACTTGATGAAGGCACAAAAGATTGTCCTTTGCCCCAATTAACCCAAGTGGTGACAACAGACTTAGCCACACCACCCAACGACAGCAGCTATCATCAAGTAGACATTAATCAATTACTACTCGACACCGAAGCGCAATTTTCTAGCCTGGCAAAAGGAGGAAATTTTGTCACTCATCGGATTAACCCAGCGCTTAATACTTATCAAACAGCATGGCTTGCCTCTGAGGCTTATAATCAAGCTGACTATCATTTGGCTATCGGTGCCCAGTGGTTGTCCACAACTACTATTGAGCCGGAACCTAGTGGCTTAGGCAGTCTAATGAGTTCATTGAATGGGCTACAAGATCAATCCCCTAACCTAATGCTAACTGCCACTTTTTCAAGTCCCTATGGTGCTGATATCGACTTGCGTCATCAACAGCAATTTACCTTGCCAGCCAACCGCTCCATTTCCCAATCTGGTGCGCCCATTCCCCAAGAGCTTAGCAAGCAGGTGGCAAAGTGGGTAGAAAAATCATGGCGCAGTATCCATCAAACTGTGCAGTGTGAAGGGAGCTACATTAAGCTTAGCAAAATCATTGACCAACCCTTATGGCGCATTAATAAAGGGCAAAAGTTAGGTCTAGAACAGGGGCAAAAGTTATTATTATTACCCCAAAATTATGAAGATGGAATTCTTAATCCAGATGCCAGAAGTGCACCACTTGTATTCAAAGTGACGCAGTTACAACCCCACGCTGCGCTGCTAGAACATGTGGCAGGGCCAGATAATATAACTAATGCCACCGCCCAAGTGATTGTATTTTAGATGTTGACAAAGTATTTGCACAAGGAGTTATCACCCATGAATAGTCGTCTAATATGCAGCCTATTTGCTGCTTGCCTCATCGCCAGCCCGGTGAGTGCCAATGAACAACAAACGCAGGACCACTTGAAAGTGCTACTGGGCGAATTGCTCCACCTTGAACAACAGATAGATACCCGTCAGGATGTGGTTAACGCGATCGCACCTGGGTCTGAGTATCGCATTAAACCGGGGGATTCTTTAACCGATATTGCCAAGCGGGCGTATGGTGAGACCAACATCAAACTCAGTTTAGTAAAGCAACTCATTATTAGTAATAACCCGAAGGCGTTTTTCCGGAGCAATGCTAATTATATGTATGCCGACAAAGTCATTACGATCCCAAGTATAGAGGACTTTAGAGCCATGTTATTTTCTGGCGACACTGACACTTTGTTAAATGATGATGACAAGACCCATTGGATTCGCTTTCCTTAATCTGTATTACCAGACAAAAAAAGCGCGCTTAATTAAGCGCGTTTTTTTAACTAAGAAACCTAGGCTTATGAGCCTTTAATTATTTTATAACTGGCGTGACACTGAGGCTATTTTTTGCTTCACCAAGTGCAATAAATCATCTTCTTCATGGTTACGAAAGAAAATAAACCGCAGGCCCACCAGCAGTTTTAGCCCATCAGCATGGGATCGCATATGACGCACTTCAGCACTAACTTTAGCTTGAAAGCCATCCACCTTAAGTTCAATGTGCTTAATCGCCTTACCGACTTCAACGTCGTATAAGTTTGCTTGGGGAAGTAACACAGATGCGCCGCCACCAGAGACGTCAATCACATCGACAGGCTGCCCCCCAATACTCATGTTAATCTTTTCATCACTAGCTGCTGGCAACTGCAGCATCTCCCGATTTGGTTTTGCTCGCACATTCTCCGGCAACTTAGCCGAAAAACCGACACCACCACTAGACGCACTGACATCACCCACTTGTACATCAAAGTAGTGGATGCGGCCTTCGTGAAAAAACTCCACCCGCAAGCGATCTTGAGCTTCGATCATAGCCACAAAGTCAGGTTCATTGATCGGTTCGAGCACTAGAGTCACGTCATTGTTACTGGGCGCTTGCTGATCCGCAGACTTATAAACCACTTCTTGCAAACGATAGTCAGCCAAAGTTTGATCTACAGCATCTCCAAAGCTGACATAAAAAGAACGCTTGCGCGCCTTGGCCGACATGAAAAAGTGATATATGTCTTTAAAGCCACTAATCTCTACTTCGTCTTTCAAAAAAACCTCCACTCGGGCTTGCACCGATGATTTTAAACGATACAACCAACATTCTTCTTATTCTTATCGACCAAATGATACCAAAATAAAGTATTTAAATAACCTGATTTCGTAACTCATCAATATTAGCGGGAATAGTTTGTGCTGGGTAGGCCGCTTGCGTGCGCGCATGTAACTGCTGTCTCAAAGGGCTATGCTTTGGCAAATGCAAAAAGTACAAAGCGCTTTGGGCTATTTCTGGAGCCATATCCAACTGTTTGGCCCACTGCTCTATAATGGCAAATAAGTTATCATTATTAGGTGCGGGTATGGCCCTAGTTTGCACCTGATCCAAATCTTCCCCTGCCAACACCCTTTGGCACAGAGCCTTGTAGTGTTGTTTAAACAGTCCTTGTGTGGCTTGACGAGTTAGGGTTTTTAGCTCAAACCACCCCGTTGCCCTTCCTGCATGATATACCGCCGCGTGACTCCAAGAATGGTGGCTTGGCGCCGTTGCATGGCGACATGCCTCAGCATAGGCTTGATCAACCGACGTCAAACCAAAACTCTGTTGGCATTGGTCCATCAGTTGCAAGAATTCTGCAATTGAGGGCATCCAGCTATATTGTCTTTTAGTTTGTTCTAGGGCGAGCACCAATACATCTTCTTCATAACCCGCCAAACTTAAGGCCCATTCACGCTTCGCTATAATAATTTCTTTGTCGTCATCAAAAGCACTTTTAAACTTATGACCGTAGATCGTCATAAAACGAGCAAACAGCATGTTCACCAAAGATTTTACTTTTTGGTCAACAGGCGCACTCGCAGCAACAACCGTTTTACCAGTCGGTATTATTGATGTCGAGCACGTTTGCAGTAATGTCTCGTCGGCGTTGTTTAGCAGCGTATCTAGCTTCTTCATTAGATGGATTAGTCTGTTGTTGGGTTTGTCTTTGAGCCCGAGCCTGAGCTGTTTGCTGTTGAATTTGTTCTTTTTTGACCCATTTTAAAAACTTTTGATCCCAGCCACCGGGGGTTTCTCGGCGTCCTTTGTCCATATAGTAGACCACAAACTCATCTTTAATGCCTAGGACAAAGGCTTCACTTATTTGGTGCTGTTGAGCTAACACCTTAACAATGTTTACTGACGGTTTCCATTCAATATCCATGTGGCATAAGTGCTGGTGCTGGGCTTCTTTAGCAGCAAATAATCGGCTTAATTCATCACCGTCTCCGGCGTCACGACGCCAGCCTCCAAAGCCGGCCATAGAGGGCCTTTCACTGGCTACGGGGTTATCTATAGCCTGAGATTCGTCTACAGCTTTCAATGGTTCTGTTTCTGGTTCTAAGTTTTGTGTTAACTCCAACTGCAGCTCTATACGCACCATACCATTGCCAGCAGGGGCCACTTGCAGCAAACCTATGGCCGACAATTGCGAAAGTAATTGGCCTTGGTGTTGCCTGGTAAAACAAAGTGCTCGACCATACAAACGTTGCTCTTCAACCACTACTTGTCCACTCCAAGCACCTACTAACTCCGTTACTACTGCCAACATGAAGGCTTGTTCTAAACCATAGCGCTGGGCTAAGTAGGGTGCAATAGGTAAAGTGGGAGCCAACAATTGCATAACGAGGATCAACTTTAAACGAGTTCTTTTGGACATTCTACCCTAACTGGTCCTGTGCTAACATCTTCAATGTTAACCAATGAGTAATAAAGCACTATGACCATAAAAAGCCCAATAGAACAGATGTTAGAGCACCAATCAATTCGTAAATTTACTAGCCAAGTCATTCCACAAGACATGATCAACACTTGTGTCACTGCCGGTCAAGCGGCCTCAAGTTCCAGCTTTGTGCAAGTCACCAGCGTCGTTCAAGTCAACTCGCCATTGACACGGGCTGCTTTAGCAGAGGCATCCGGTGGCCAAAAATATGTGCAAAGCGCAGCCACTTTTTTGGTCTTCTGTGCAGACTTACAACGCAATCAACAAATATGTCAGCGCCAACAGCAACAAATGCCCATCGGTTTTACTGAACACACTCTTATTGCCAGTATAGATACAGCACTATTTGCACAAAATGTGTTGTTGGCTGCTCAAAGTCTGGGTTTAGGTGGGGTTTTTATTGGTGGCTTACGCAATCAGCCAGAAACAGTCACTCAGCTATTAAACTTACCTCAGCAGGTATTTCCCATATTTGGTCTTTGCCTTGGCTACCCAGATCAAAACCCTGGCCAAAAGCCAAGACTGCCGCTATCCATGGTGCTGCACCAAGATCATTATTCAAATCAAGAGTTGGAGAAACTTGCTAGTTACGATGCACAGATAAGCGCCTACTACCAACAGCGCAGTCATGGAAAAACAGACCTCACCTTTAGCCAACATATTATCAAGACTATGCTTAAAGAGGCGCGGCCCCATATGCTTCCTTACTTACATAGTCAGGGATTCGCGACTCGATGAGGCTAACACCTAGGTAATCTGTCGAGCCTGAATAATGTCGTACCATTGGGCAGGCCCAGTTTGATGAACTGAGGTACCACCAGCATCAACAGCGACTGTCACAGGCATGTCTTGCACGTCAAATTCGTAGATGGCCTCCATACCAAGTTCTGGAAATGCCACTATTTCAGCACTCTTAATCGCCTTAGAAACCAGATAGGCTGCGCCACCTACAGCCATTAAATAGACGGCTTTATGGGCTTTAATGGCATCAATGGCAATTTGCCCACGTTCAGCCTTACCAATCATGCCTAACAAGCCCGTTTTTTCAAGCATCGTGCTGGTAAATTTATCCATGCGAGTCGCTGTGGTGGGGCCTGCTGGGCCTACAGCTTCATCTCTCACAGGGTCCACTGGGCCCACATAATAAATAAACCGGCCCGTTAGGTCTACAGGCAGCGGTTCACCCCGAGACATCATGTCTATCATCCTTTTATGGGCTGCATCTCGCCCAGTCAGCATCTTACCAGACAACAATAAGGTCTCCCCTGGCTGCCAAGTTAATACGTCAGTTGGAGTGAGAGCATCTAAATTCACTTTTCTCGCCCCTGCACTAGCATCCCATGCAATGTCAGGGTATTCATCTAGACGTGGTGGTGTTTGTAAGCTCGGGCCAGTGCCATTAAGCACAAAATGTGCATGTCTGGTGGCTGCACAGTTAGGAATCATGCACACAGGTAATGAAGCAGCATGAGTGGGATAATCCAAAACCTTAATATCTAGCACGGTGGTCAGGCCACCTAATCCCTGAGCTCCAATCCCCAAGTTATTCACCGCGTCAAACAACTCTAAACGCAGTTTGTCTGCAGTGTTATGAGCACCACTGGCCTGCAGTTGGTGAATATTCACTGGATCCATCAAAGATTTTTTAGCCAGAATAGCAGCTTTTTCTGCCGTGCCCCCAATACCTATGCCTAACATGCCAGGTGGGCACCAGCCGGCCCCCATAGTCGGCACCGTTTTTAATACCCACTCAACGATACTGTCGGAGGGGTTTAACATGACCATTTTACTTTTATTTTCTGAGCCCCCACCTTTAGCTGCCAATTGAATATCAACTTGATCACCCTTAACGATAGAGGTATGAATGACCGCCGGCGTATTATCTTTAGTATTGGTTCTGGCACCCGCAGGATCAGATAGAATAGAGGCTCTGAGTTTATTATCAGGGTGTAAATAAGCCCGCCTTACCCCTTCGTTAATCATTTCTTCTAAGCTAAGCTCGGCGTCCCATTGCACATCCATTCCCACTTCAACAAACACCGTGACAATGCCTGTGTCTTGGCAGATTGGACGTTTACCTTCGGCACACATACGAGAATTAATTAAAATTTGCGCCATGGCATCCTTAGCAGCTTTGGATTCTTCACGCAGGTAGGCTTCATGCACTGCGTGTATAAAATCTAGAGGATGGTAGTACGAAATAAATTGTAATGCGTCAGCGACGCTATCAATCAAGTCCCT
>OJEH01000572.1_pt1 | contig 11458 bp, 6 predicted proteins | sample 1593001 | NCBI WGS metagenome assembly OJEH01 (sample SAMN05416886, study PRJEB24817) | seawater metagenome | isolation source: Sea water | place: Canada:Atlantic | collected 2013-11 | reverse complement strand
GGCAGCGTCAGATGTGTATAAGAGACAGACATAAGAAAAGCGCTGATCAACTGGCGAGGCTAGTCTGAATTCCTGACTTGTTTGGTTGTAGTCCGAGATGTCACTGCGACCAATAAACCGAACAGGCAAGAAGTCAGCATCAATTCCATCTTCATATTCATAACCAGAGTTTCCAGTTACTGACGTTAGGGTGTAGCCATTTGCCAGGTCAATGTTGATGTTCATTGAAGTGTCAGACGTTTGTGTATCTGTTCCCTCGGGTCTTTCGCCATTTTCACAGGCTTTGCGACCTAAGGATTCTCTTAAAGCACAACCGCCTAGTGAAATTGCATCTCGATATGGATCGACTACGCCCGCTGCGGCGTTAGCGCCCACAGTAGGATGGTAGGTTCCCATTACTGCATACATAAGAGCATTTGACTGAGCGATGTTAGGCAAAGGAGCGAGGGTAGTAACTACAGCAGTTGATCCCAACCGCACGTAATCACTTTGGCCATGCTTTATTTTTACTGTTGTATTTTCAGTTGGCTCCCAAGTTGCACTGATGCGCCACATTGTTTCATCTGTGGTAGGCATTGCAGAAATTTCTGTCGCGCCATAGCCGTTCGACATATAGCCATCATTGGTGCGATCTCTTGCAGCAATTCTTATCGCCAAGGTGTCTGAAAGTGATGTGCTGACCGCCACATCCATTATCTGACCGCCATAGCTCTCACGGCTGAGATTAACTTTACCGCTAGTCTCTTGGCCAACTTCCGCTGATGCAGATGTTACGTTTATAGCACCCGCCAGAGTATTCTTACCAAAGAGGATGCCCTGGGGTCCTCTCAATACTTCAACTTGAGCCAAGTCGAACAGCCCCGTTCTTACCTGCCGGCTTTTTCCGTAGTGGACACCATCAACATAGACACCTACAGATTGTTCAAAAGATTGGTTTGCTCCAACGCCGATTCCACGCATTGAAATAATGGTGTTAACCGCATTTTCTGAAACGCTAAGGTTAGGTACATATTCTGACAAGCCGTTGAGGCTGTGAATGCCCGCATCTTCGATTTTTGAACCTTCTATTGCAACCATCGAAATGGGGACGTCTTGCAAGCTTTCAGCACGCTTTTGCGCTGTTACTATAATTTCCTCTAGCTGTGCTGCATAGGCCCCACTAGATGCTGTGGCGATAGCGATGGCTAACGCACTAAGTGTGCGAAATGATGTGTTGTTCATACATAGACCCCTGATAATTTAAGTTTGTGACTGCTATTTAATTTAATACCGCGGGAAAATAATGCATTTCAGGATAATATGCAATCGTTAGACTGTGACTGGTGGGTATTGCCTTCATGGGATGGTATTTGAATTTCCATAATAAGAGCTCTTGCTTAGCTATTAAAAATGGAGAGACAAAAAAAGGACGGGGGTTACCCGTCCTTTTATTATTGCCTTTCTAAAAACATTAGAAGGTGAAGCTAAGACGCATGCCCCATACGTCGCCTGGTGTCATGTATCTCGCATGAGATCCAGCCGCCAGGGGAATATCAAAGGCACCTTGAGGTGTAATCTCATCAGTGACGTTTTTACCATAAAGCATCAAGTCCCAATTGTCGCCACGAAGTCCAGTACGAATATTGACCTTCTCAAAACCATCTGAGTAATCGATCGGATCCATGTCACCGGCCATAAAGAAGCCATCGGTAAAGTTAACGTCAACGCTTGTGAACCAGATAATGCCATTAGACAATGGCCGAGTGTAATCAGCACTCAATGAACCGTTGTAGTCAGTACCTACCTGTCCGCCGGCAAGATCTTGTGCGCCCGAACCGGTTTGTGCGCCATTGCCTGGATTAAACTTGGCAGTACATCCGTCAAATGTATGGTTTTGACCATCATCAGCGGTAAGTGTGCCTAGACCAAGTAACCCGGAAGCTTGCGCAGCAGTACAACCAGCACCTGGGTATGAACCGTACTTGCCGTCCATGATTGCAAAGTTAGCACCTAATCGCAGATTATCAGTTGCTTGCCATTTCATGTCGATTTCTACACCAGTAACATCGGTTGACGCGGCATTGGTTACCACAAAGCCCAAACCAACAAAGGTCGATACTTGCTGATCTTCGTAAGTGCTGTCAAACCACGCCCAGTTAACGGTCATAGCGCCATCCATCAGGGTGTGTTTTCCACCGATTTCAAAGGAGCTAGCGGTTTCATCATCATACTCAAAACCAAGTCCGGGTTCCGTTGGGTTGGTCGTTCCATTAGCATTAAACGTAGGGTTTTGATCATCTACCGCGTTAAACCCACCACTCTTGAAACCTTCTGAGTAGCTAACATAGAACATGCTGTCTTCAGACTGTGCCCATTCCAGATTCGCAGCAGGCATTAACTGGTCTGTTGATCGGCTTTCAGTAAAGTCATGATCGTATGACGCGAAACTAGAAGCCATAAGGGCACCTAACAATGGAGACGGGTTAGGAGTAGTTAGTCCAGTAGACCCCGTGGTAAGGTTCATTTTGGCAGAAGCAGTCTTGTCTTCTTCGGTATAACGAAGACCTGCGGTTAATGTCAAACTATCAGTCAGGTTATATTTACCCTGGAAGAATACAGCCCAAGACTCGGTCTCTTGTTGCCAACTGGAGATACGACCGACTGATTGGAACTTAGTCACTCCCTCTAAACCAAAGGGAAGGCCAAAAAAGGCAGCGGTGGCAGGCGGGAAGAATAAGAAAGTATCCAGCCCTGGCACTCCGAGGATGTACGGCATTGTACCTGGAATACCAAAGGTGCCATCCACCGTCACTAAGCGATTAATTAATTGTTCCTGATCATCAATATAAAGACCACCTACCCAAGAAAAATCATCTTCGACAGGGGAGGAGATGCGGAACTCTTGGCTTGTGTGGTCATAGTCGGAAATATCACTTCGACCAATAAACCGAACCGGTAACCAGTCAGCATCCATACCGTCTTCGTATTCGTACTTGTTCATTCCAGTGACCGAACTAAGGGTGTAACCGTTGGCCAGTTCCACTTCAATTTTTAATGAAGTGTCTTGGGTACTTGTGTCTGTACCTTCAGGCATCTCACCACCGTTGGCGCAGACATCATGCGAACGGCCCAATGTCGCTGCAAGGTCACAACCACCGAAAGAAATAGCATCACGGTAGCCATCTTGGACACCTGCGGCAACCGCTGCGGCTAATGCCGGATAGACAGCGCCCATCGTTCCATACATTAGAGCGTTGGAGGAGGCTATATTAGCTAGAGGGGAGAAGGTCTGGACTACGCCTGTTCCACCAACCCGAACATGGTCACTTTGCGCATGTTTTAACTCAACGCTGGTGCTGTCATTAGGCTCCCAAACTGCGCTTAGACGCCACATGCTTTCATCGGTAGAGGGGAAAGTCGATTGAACAGCTCCTGGGGTAGGCTCACCAACAAACGTTGCTCCTGACATGAGTGAGTTGTTTGTAAAGCCATCATCTTGATGGTCTTTATAGGCAAATCGTACCGCGAAGGTGTCTGACACTGAGCCAGATATATTGCCTTCGACTGTTTGCCCTCCATTAGACTCTTTGTTAACCGAGATTTTACCGGCAAACTCATCACCAACAGTTGGTGTTCCTGATGTTACGTTGATTGCGCCAGCAAGAGTGTTCTTGCCAAACAAGATACCCTGAGGTCCACGCAATACTTCAACTTGTTGCAGATCAAATAAACCTGTTCTCGTTTGGCGGCTTTTGCCGTAATGCACACCATCAACGTAAATGCCGACAGATTGCTCAAACGACTGGTTGGCACCAATGCCAACTCCGCGCATACCAATAATGGTATTCACAGCATTTTCAGTGATTGATAGATTAGGTATATAGGCGCTAAGTTCCCCAAAGCTATGGAGGCCGACTTCTTCAATTTTAGATCCGCTAATTGCGGTCATGGAAATGGCAACGTCTTGCAAACTTTCTGCGCGCTTGTTGGCTGTTACGATAATTTCTTCTAGCTCTGCTGCATAGGCACCGCTAGATGCGACGGCAACGCCAATGGCCATACTACTGATAATTTTACGAAATGATGTCTTGTGCATAATAAACCCCTGTAATTTTTATAATAGTATTTATTTCGTGATACTACTTTCACTTCAATCTAGCTAAGCCTCTCGATCCAGCACGGTTTTTAGTAATAAACTAACCGAAAAAAAAGACCTAACTCGTACCTTACACCAGACTTTAACTAAAGGGTGAATAACTTTTGATCGTTAATGAATAAACTATTTATGATTAATTCTCTCTAGATGGGCAAAGAATCCGCTGGTGATACTGTGAATTCATCATAAATTAGACCCATATAATGAAGATAGACCAATAATGTCTAAAACGCATAGAAAATGGTTGTTCGAATAATGGATGGTTTTTTATCCACCCTTTAAGTTCCTTTGATTAAAATATTTTGAGCGAGAAGTGCTTTTTTAAAGAGCGCTAGCAGATAGGGCGTCTAACAGAGGTCCAATGATGGAAGGGTCTCCACGATTAGAGTTGAGATTTAAGCCTGTTGGAATTCCACCCAAACGCACAACAATGGTTTGTGTTGTTGGATTGATCATAATGACTTGCAGTCCCATACCTTCAATCCAGAAGACCTCAGGTAAATCGTCTAAGCCTCCATAAATATGGTATCCATAAGAATTGCCTACAGACTTGCCTGTTGCCTGCACATAGAACCATTTTGGCACTACAGCGTCCGTCACCATCTTATCTAACCAGCTCTTAGATACCACAGTATTGGATGGACTTAAAAAGAGATTTCCGATGGCTAACCAGGATTGTGCTGTAGCAAACAAACAGCAGTACCCTGCAGACGTGACTATAGAAGCATCCTCTAGTACTAATGGCTGCCAGATTTTTTCTTCAATGAGCTTGTTGATGGGTATTTTATATAGGCGATTTAGGATGAGCATTAAAAGATGGTAGTTCATATTGTCGTAACGAAAGGCTCTATCGGCAGTGAACGAAAGGCTCCCATCAGCCAGGTCTAATGCTTTATTATTTAACGTGGTCTGCATGTCGGTAATACTCGACTGGATTCCCGATGTATGCCTTAAAAGGTCTCTTATTTCGACTCGCGAAGATTGCTGACTAAGCTCGGGTAGATAACGGCTAATCGAGTCGATCTCTGAGTCAATTACACCATCGTCAATAGCGACGCCTATGAGTATGGCGATGATGCTTTTCGCCATAGACATTCCATTAATGTTCAATCCTTGCTGGGCGTCCTCCCGATAGCGCTCGTAAACAACTTCCCCATGTTTTTGGACTATTAAGGCTTGGGTTTGGCTTTTATCAAACCACAGGTCCAAGCTTGCGTTTTGATCGGTCAACGGATTAGGGGTTATTTGCAAGACAGCGCTTGGCGTTCCGGCTATAGGCTCTGGCGCTGACATTAGAGTGTTGGTCGGGCTAGCCATTAACTCATTGATGTGCGCATTAACTTCAAGGGCTAGCCAATCTTGTACTTTTAATTTAAACGGCGAGAAAAGTAAGACCGTGACCGCCATGATCAGGGCTAAAAGGGTTCCAGTCAGTATTTTTAGTAACTTAGGTTGATCAGACATTACTTATCAAGGCACTCAATTATTATTTGTATTTAATGATAAATGACTTTTGCTTTAGATACACATGTCTATTCAGGTACTGCGCTTTGCGACCATGCTTGTATTATTCTTCACCCCTGTTACGGTAACCTAAAAATAAGAGACCACGAGCATGCAAGCAGCGGCAAAAAAAGCATCGGGTAGCGAGATAGGATTCTGGCGCGGCTGGTCTATTGCCGTAGGTTGCGCTATCGGCTCTGGTATTTTTATGATGCCGACCCTGCTCGCTCCCTATGGCATGTTGGGCCTTGCCGGTTGGTTAGTGGCCGGCGCTGGTACCTTGTTAGTGGTGTTGTCTTTATCACGACTGGCTAGACGGATCCCAAAGATTGGTGGTCCATACGCATACGTGCAAGCAGGGTTAGGTGATTTTGCTGCTTTCTTGGTCGCATGGACATACTGGATTGCGTGTATCTCTGCCGCCTCAGGTATCGCTATTGCTTTTGTAGGTTACTTAGGCGTATTTTTACCGGCTATTACTGACTCGAGTGTGTTTTCGTTGCTAGTGTCTCTGGCTCTTATTTGGACCGTTATTGGGCTTAATATACGCAGTGTTGAGGGCAGTGGGACCTTTCAGGTAGTGACAACCATATTGAAAATATTGCCACTGCTATTCATGATTGTCTTGGGTTTTGCAAATATGGAACCTGACATACTACCTCCGCTTAACCCTACTGAGTTGCATCCTATAGCGCTTTTGGCAACAGTGACTACCTTAGTTATGTGGTCTTTTGTTGGCCTTGAGACTGCCACCGTGCCGGCTGACAATATGGCTGAGCCGGATAAAATGATTCCACGCATTTTGATCGCATCGGTTTTCACCGTGTTGGTCATTTACTTCCTAGTTAGTTTGGCTATTGCACTGGTGGTTCCTGCTGAGGAATTGATCGGATCAACAGCGCCCTTCGCGGTTGCGGCAACCAAGATAATGGGACCTGTGGGCGGCGCTATTATCACTATAGGTGCGCTGATATCAACGCTAGGGAGTTTAAATGCGAACACACTTACTGCGGGCCAGGTACCTCTGGCTGCTGCCAAAGATCACCTTTTACCGGTTAAATTTTTAACCTTGAGTAAGGCCGGCACTCCAGTTTTTTCTTTTCTTGTGTCGGGTGGTTTTATGACACTGCTACTATTTTTAAATTACACCAAAGGTTTGGTGGCGGCCTTTACCTTTATGGCAATGCTATCAACCTTGTCTACTTTAATGGCGTATGCTTTTTCAGCCGTCGCTGAGTTTTATTTTCTCAAGCGAGATAGGGCAAGTCCCGAGAGAAATCGCGCAATCGCTCTTTCAAGTGCAGCCTTCCTGTACTCATTTTTTGCGATATGGGGAGCGGGTACAGAGATTGTATTTTATTCGTTTATGCTGATAATGATTGGCATGCCTTTTTATGCCCTCGTTCGAGAAGACTCCAGAGACTAAATAAATGCCACAATTTAACGAATATTCGAACTTAGTTCGGGTTGCGGTACGCAATCCCGAGGACGCCTTTGTTAACCAAGAAAAATTAGCGCAGGAATGGCAACCCTTGCGATTTCACGCTATGCCAGATCTTGAAAAATCCCATGCAGAATTTGCGCTATTTAGACAGTGTCTGCTGACGTCTGGGACAGAGGTGATTGATTTGCCCGCCAATGACAGTCTCACAATTGACAGTATTTACCCGCGCGATAATGTTTTAGTCAGCCCCAAAGGTTTAATTCTTTGTAATATGGGGCGGGCCAGCAGAACACCAGAAGCTGCGGTAAATGTTGCAGTTTATGAGGCTCTTGGTCATAAGATAGCTGGGCAGATTAAGGCGCCTGGTACTCTTGAAGGTGGGGACTTTATTTGGATTGATGAACAACACGCCGCGGTAGGGTTGGGGCCAAGGACAAACAAAGAGGGTGTTAAGCAGTTGCAGGCAATTCTGGGCGACGAGGTCGACCTTCATGTGGTTGACTTGCCGGACCCAGAACACCCTGATGATGTATTACATTTGATGTCAATTATTTCACCCGTTGACCAGGATTTAGCACTGATTTATAGACCCTTTATGCCACACAATTTTATTTCATGGCTTGAAGCAAGAGGGGTGGAGTTTGTCGATGTGCCAGAGGACGAATATCTGCCAATGGGTTGTAATGTTCTTGCCATTGCTCCGCGATCAGTCGTGATGCTAGAAAACCTACCAGGCGTTAAGGCTGGACTAGAGCAGGCAGGTTGTTCGGTGCAAACATATCGAGGCATGGAGATTAGTCGAAAAGGAGAGGGCGGCCCAACCTGTTTGACTCGCCCTTTAATGAGAGAATAATAGGCAGTAGATCTTGAAAATGGGTTAGCCAAAAGGAGTATATCTTGAGTCGACCATTATTATTAAAAGTTGTTAAGCTCCGTGGCTTCTTGAACGTTGTGACGCTACTGTGCGTTGTTGCGGGTGTTGGCTGCAGCGACCAATCTCAGACGCCCCAGACGGTCGTTGCAGATTGGTCTTCCCCGGCAGGGGCACGGTCCGTATCGCCTAATTTGAGTCTTGATCTTGAGGGCGTGCCAATCTTAAGTTGGATGAAAGTCAGCGAAGATTCAGTTGCTTTAGAGTATTCACGCTGGGATGAAACACAATGGTCAGATGTTGTCGAGGTCGCAAGCGGCAGTAACTGGTTAGTTAATCGCGCCGATTTTCCCTCAGTAGTGCAGTTATCAGAGTCACTCTGGGCGGCTCATTGGTTAGTGATGACAGACCCTAGTGTTTTCGCTTATGACGTCATGGTAGGGCTCTCGACTGATGGCGGGATAACGTGGAATACCCCTTTCAAACCTCACACCGACGGAACCCTAACCGAACATGGATTCGTTAGTTTTTTTTCAGACGATCAAGATGTCGGCCTAGTCTGGCTAGACGGCCGCAATATGTCTGGCGGTGGCCACTCAAAGCACGATACGGAGCCAATGTCCGCTGATAGCGGCATGACGTTGCGGTCTATAAAGATAACCACCGAAGGCGCGCTTTTCGAGCCACAAATAATTGATGGATTGGTCTGCGATTGTTGTCAGACTGATATTGCACAGGTCGATAAAGGTGCGGTTTTAGTGTTCAGAAATCGCACTGAGGGCGAACACAGAGATATCTATTACTCGCGGTTGATCAACGGACGTTGGTCTGAGTCAAAGCCAGTAGCATCTGATGAATGGCTGATTGCTGGATGCCCCGTGAATGGACCTTCGGTCGCAGCAAGTTCAGCGCAAACAGCAGTGGCTTGGTATACAGAGGGCAAGGGCTACGGTCAGGTTAAATTGGCGTTGTCTGAAAAAGATTCAGATACCTTTATGCCCGCTCTGGAGATAAGCGGTGGTGATGCTGTACTCGGGCAGGTGGGTTTGGCCGCTACCGACGATAATGGTTTCATTGTAAGTTGGCTGACTTTTTCCGAGGGTGTCAAAGGAGACTTAAATCTACGTCACGCTGATGCCGATGGTGTGCTTGGACCCGCGGTTGTTGTTGCAGATGTTGACTTTACTCGTCGAGCAGGGCTTCCCCAAATGACGGTATTCGATGACCGTGTGATTTTGGTGTGGACCGGTGGCGATAAGTCCAACAAGGCTATTCAAGTCGTATCACTTTCCCAGAGTGTTATTGAAAAATAGGGATAAAGGGTGAACTTGCGTATTAACTCGTTGAAACTGGATCAATGGCTTCACAGTGTTTGGGTGTTTTTCTTAGCTCTGACATTACAGTCATGTTCCTTAGCTGAAACATTTACTAATAACGACTCTACCGCGTCTAAGAAGACGTTTAGCGAGTTTATACAATGGCGAATGACCAAGGAAAAGTCTCCTCCAAGGGTAGAGATAGAGTCATCTGATGAGTGGCGTAATCTTGAGCCTTTGTCGACTAATTACGCTGTCTGGATAGGCCATGCCACCTATTTATTAAACAATGGTGAGCTGACCATTATCACTGATCCGATTTTTTCAAACCGAGCCTCTCCAGTCCCCTGGGCTGGCCCCAAACGACTTATTCCACCTGCTATTCCTCTGGATGATCTTCCGCCGATTGATGTGGTCGTGATAAGTCATAATCATTATGATCATCTTGACCTCCCAAGTTTAAAAGCGTTGCAGCAGGCCAACCCGGAAGTTGTGATTTTGGTACCGCAGGGCGATAAAACATTGCTCGAGGGTCAAGGCCTACAAAACGTGCATCAATTTCGGTGGTGGCAAAATATTCGTCTTGGTAAAACGGAGCTTACGTTTACGCCTGTTCAGCACTGGTCTAGTCGTGGCATTACTGACCGCAATAGTAGTCTGTGGGGTGGCTGGTTTATAAAGAGCCCAAGCTTATCGCTCTACCATGCAGGGGACACGGGTTACTCTAAGGATTTTGTGAAGACTCGAGAGACACTGGGCGTACCTGATGTTGCATTTATCCCTATAGGTGCCTATGAGCCTCGATGGTTTATGCGAACCCAGCATGTCAATCCAGCTGAAGCTGTTCAGGTAGCCTTAGACTTAAAGGCTCCGCGATCATATGGTATGCACTGGGGCACGTTTATTCTCACTGACGAAGCGGTTAAAGCACCGCGCAGAGCGTTGGAGAAAGCGGTAGCTGAAAGTGGCCAAGCAGCTGATTTTTTTACCGCATCTATGCCAGGAAAAATTATACCTTTATTGTTGCGGTAACCCTGTAAGGTGTTGGCTGAGATGAACTATGTTTAAGAGTCGATATAATCAGAAAACACTGAATTTCAGCGCAATAAAATAACAAGGATGAAATCAATGAATATTGAAGGTATTTCTGGGTACTGTGACCCTCGCTTTGAAGAGGTTGCCAAAATCTTTTCTTCAGCCATTAAAAGTAGTTATGAAACAGGGGCTTCCTTCGCCATTGAGCATCAAGGCGACATGGTGGTTAACCTATGGGGTGGCTATCAAGATGAAGCTAAGACCAAACGCTGGCAAGAAGATACCATTGTTAATGTTTTTTCAGTAACAAAAGGCGTGGTCGCGACCTGTGCTGCAAGACTCATTGAACAAGGCTTGCTAGATATCCATCAAAAGGTGTCTCATTATTGGCCTGAATATGGCTGTAATGGTAAGCAAGATACTAAGGTCATTGATCTTTTATGTCATCGGGCAGGAATGTTTGGGTTTCAAGGCGAATTGCCTGTAGATGAGTGGAGGGATTGGCAAAAATTCACCGATCTTTTGGCTGCGCAGGCTCCCTTTAGAACGCCCGGAGCGTCTCAGGGTTACCATGCGCTCACATTTGGTTGGCTCGTGGGCGAAGTCATTCGTCGAGTAGATGGGCGCTCGGTGGGGACTTATTTTAGTGAAGAAATAGCTAAACCCTTAGGTCTGGACTTCAAGATTGGTGTCGACGAGTCCGATCTGTCTCGCTGCGCAGACACGCTAATGGTGAGCAACGAATCTGCGCTCTCAGTCTTAAAAATAATGACCTATGTCCCTGACATACTTTTATCTAAATCAATGCGTGGCGCCAAAGGTGCCATTAAAAGCGGTGATTATGCTGTTGCATTTGCTGCCCGGGGATTGGACTCAGATGATGCCGTCAATAGCGCCGAATGGCGCTTAGCAGAGGTCCCTGCAGCAAATGGACACGGCACTGCTGCAAGCCTTGCTAAGTTGTATGGGGTTCTTTCCAATGGTGGGTCACGAAATGGACAGCATTTATTGAAGCCAGAGACAATAAAGCACGTGACTAGTGTGCACTCAGGTGGTCCAGATACGGTTCTATTTGGCCTGCCTTACCAGTTTGGTCTGGGTTATATGGTTAATGCACCCTTGACCCCCATTGGTGTCAAGCCAGGGATGTTTGG
>OJEH01000570.1_pt1 | contig 11503 bp, 8 predicted proteins | sample 1593001 | NCBI WGS metagenome assembly OJEH01 (sample SAMN05416886, study PRJEB24817) | seawater metagenome | isolation source: Sea water | place: Canada:Atlantic | collected 2013-11 | reverse complement strand
AAGTAAAAACACTTGAAAAAGTATCTTCATTTGTTTCTGACAAATCAAAAGAAGGGCAACTTAAATTAATAAGTTCTCCTAAAAATTCAAGGAAATTAAGTTCTAACTTTGTAATAAAAGAGTCTATAAAAGAAGAATCCTTTCAGAAAGTGATCACAAATACCGTTGTTGAGAAGCAACTAAAGAAATTTGACTCCCCAGTGAATAATCTTGATAGCTTAAAAAAAATCAAGAGAAAAGATCTTAAGAAAAAAAGAAAAGAATTAGTAAAGAAAAATGACGCTATTGATTCTATAAAATTTGAAAAAGGCAAACGTAAAAGATGGAATATTATTCCTGTTTTAGGAGTTTCAAATTCAGGCAGGTTTTCAAAAAACACTACAACGCTCGGATCACAAAGAGCAGTAACATATCCTGAAAAATATTTTGATGATAACCAGTCTTCAGGATTAATATCAAACATTCTCGGTTTTAATGTTGTATTTAGAGCCACAAATAGAATATCTATTCAAACAGGTATTATTTCAAAAGAATTACGTTTTATTACAGAAGGATTATTCTTAACAGAGTTCATACCGGACGTTAATCCAACCAATATTGTTTACAACCCTGGTGTTGAGGTTAGATTTACAAATACTCCTGAAATAGGGGGGGCATATTCTGAAAGTACTAGTTTAACTCAAACTATTGTTTATATGGAAATGCCTTTTGAACTAAAATATAGGATGTTTGGGAGTTTAAAATTCAACACAAATTTTATAGGAGGATTTAGTTTTCTTTATTTAAACAAAAACGAAATTCGAGCAAAATCAAATTTATTGTCTAGGAGTATTGGAAAAGCAGACAATATCCTAACAACAAGTTTAAGTGTTAATCTTGGGTTAGATATTGAATATCACCTCTCAAAACGCTTCGTATTTAATTCAGCTTTTATGTTCAAAAAACATTACAATACCTATTTAAATTATGGTAATGAAGCTGCTCCTTATACTATTGGGATGCATGCAGGGATTGGTTATAAATTTTAAATAAGAAAATAACTTAATCGTCTACTGTATTTCAAAAACTTCAGTAGACGATGCTATTTTAACGGTGTAGACTCCTTTTGGTAAAAAGTATGTGCCATTTTTAGCAGCTTTTAATGACTGATCTTTAACCTTTTTTAAATACGCTTTTCGTCCTTTTTCAGAAAAGGAAAGATCAAAGCTAGCCTCATTAAACCCTTTATCAGAATCTTTAACTGTAGAAGCCACTAATAGCTCATCTTTATAAATATTTATAGTTACTTTTTTTGAACTATTTAAGTAATATGGAATTGAAATTTTTGGAATAAATGGAGATGACCATCTCCCCCATGAATTTCCCCACCTTCTATCTTTTTTAATGTTTGAAATTGAAAATATATGAGATTCTTTTGCTATGATTTCTGAGGTCATTGACTGAAGTGAGGTAATCGTTGCTTTATATAAACTCCTTCCATGTGTTCCCAAAATTAAATGTTTAGCCGTTGGCTGAATAACCAAATCATGAATGGCTACATTGGGCAATCCTTTTTGAAAAGGGGACCACTCTTTACCCTGATTAAAAGAAGCATAGGCGCCGTTATCTGTACCAACATACAATAAGTTTGGGTTTTCAGAATCTTCACGAATTACATTTACTGGTGATGTTGGAATATTATTAGAAATATTCTCCCAGTTTTTCCCGTAATCATTGGAGACATAGATATACACCGTAAAATCATCTGAACGATATCCGTTTAACGTTACATAAACACGTTCTTTTTTATGTTTTGAAGCAATCACTCTACTTACCCACAACTCTTTTGGAAAAGAGTTTGAAACGCGCTCCCAAGAACCTCCTCCGTTTTTAGAAAGATGCACATAACCATCATCTGAACCAACATACAAGAGTCCAAATTGAAAAGGAGATTCAGAAATGGTGGTTAAAGTTCCGTAAGCAACATTTCCTTTTTTCCCGCCAGTTGTTAGATCGTCTGAAATAGTTTCCCAAGTATCTCCTTGATTTAAACTTCTATGTAATTTATTGCCTCCTAGATATAAAATATCTTGGTTGTGTCTAGATAAATGAATGGGTGTTTGCCAATTAAATCTGTAGGGAGCTTCTCCCAAAGTATGTTTAGGCTGAATATATGTTCTTTCTCCTTTATCTCTGTTAAGTCTAAAGTAATTTCCAAATTGAGAACCTGTATACACAATAGATGGGTTTCTGTCATCTACTTGAACTTGCATGCCATCTCCTCCCATAATAGATGTATAAGGATTTTTGCCTGTTTGGTGCCATCTGTTATTCATCTTAGCATTGTGAGATGCTGTCCAAACACCGTTATCTTGCAAACCTCCATACACATTATACGGTGTTTGGTTGTCTGCGTAAATTGCATAAAACTGCCCTACCGATGGTGAGTTTAATTTTACCCAATGTTCTCCATCATCATAGGAAATATTAAGTCCTCCATCATTTCCTTCAACAAGATGTCCTTTTCTTTTTGGATTTACCCATAGGGCTTGATGATCTGAATGCACATTTTCTTTCCCAATAGAAGTAAATGTTTTTCCACCATCTTTAGATTTTAATATAGGCACTCCCAATACATAAATAGCATTTTTATCTTGAGGGTCTACACGAATTTCTCCAAAGTAATATCCATAAGAAGAATACAAACCATCTATATGGTTTTTATGTGTTTTATTCCAGTTTTTTCCTCCATTTGTAGTAACAAAAACCTCAGCCCCTTCAACAGGAGTATCAAACAACAAGGTATTTGCATTCTCTACATATTTTGCTAAATCTATTGGCTTTACAGCACCAGACCTAACCATTTTTTTTACAGATACTGCACTATATTTCTCTTGAAAACGATTTGCTTTTAAGTAATTATTTAATTTTTTGTCTGTTAATTTTAAGAATTGATCTTTAGACATCTTTTTAAAACCTTCTTTTGTTAACCCATTAGAAGCTTGGTTTTTCTTCTCTTTAGAAGCTCTTCTAAACTGACTGTCATGTAAAGCATACACTGTGTTTTCATCATAAATACTTAATCCAATTCTTCCAACACCAGCCCCATTTCTAAATCCATTATTGCTAGAAATATTTCCCCAAGTATCTCCACCGTCTGTACTTTTATAGATAGCAGAATTATTTCCGTCTCCGTCAAAATTCCAAGCTTTACGTTCTCGCTCCCAAGAAGCCGCATACAATACATTAGGGTTCTCTGGCGCAGCTACCACATCTATAATTCCGGTATCATTATTTATAAATAATGTTTTCTTCCATGTCTTCCCTCCATCAATTGTTTTAAAAACTCCTCGTTCTTTGTTTGGGGTATACAAATGACCAATAACTCCAACCACCACTTCTTCTGGATTTTCTGAATTAATAACAATTCTACTTACATGATGAGAATCTGACAAACCAACATGTTCCCAAGTTTTTCCTTGATTGTTAGATTTTAACATCCCTATTCCGGCATATGAAGATCTTGAAGAGTTTTTTTCACCTGTTCCAACCCAGATAGTTCTGTTGTTCCAATCTACAGCAATGTCACCAACATTTTGGGTAGGGCTGTTATCTAAAAGAGGCGTAAAGGAAGCTCCATTATTATTCGTATACCACAACCCTCCAGATGCATAGCCTACATAAAACTCTGTTGGATCCTCAGGGTTTACTGCCATGTCTGCTACTCGCCCACTCATTACAGTTGGTCCAATATTAGTAAAAGACAGGTTTTTAATGATAGATGTTTTTGTAAGCGCCTCCTTTTCTTGAAGTGCTTTTGTTACAACTTCTGATTCTGTTGCAGATTGTTGAGCAGATATACCTATAGTAATGAATAAAAATAAAGCCTTAAAAATAGTTTTCATGATGGTTAATTTTTTGTTGTATTTGTTATGTATAGTCTCTCAAAAATAGCGAATAAATTTTTGTGATGATTTTCTACTTTACTTTTCTTTTAGTTTAATCTTATTCCTGTGCGAAAAAAAAGAGGTCACACTTTGGCTTACAATTAATCGGTGTACATTTGCGGCATTATTCAGAAAAAATACTATTGTTATTTTTTCATAAACATTATAGATGTCATTTAAAGATTTAGGCCTAACAGATGCTTTGTTAAAAGCGGTTCAAGAAAAAGGATATACAACTCCTTCTCCAATTCAAGAAAAAGCAATTCCACATATTTTAGCAGGAAAAGATGTACTAGCTTCTGCGCAAACAGGAACTGGAAAAACAGCTGGTTTTACCCTACCTGTTCTTCAATATTTGTCAGAAACAAAACACCCTAAATACAGACCTTTAAGGGCATTAGTTTTAACACCAACAAGAGAACTAGCTGCTCAAGTATATGATAATGTGAGAGAATATAGCTCTTATTTAAACATTCATTCAGCGGTTGTTTTTGGTGGAGTGAAAGCTGCTTCTCAAATTGCTACCCTAAAAAGAGGGGTCGATATTTTGGTGGCAACTCCAGGTAGATTATTAGACTTACACAATCAAAAAGCAGTTTCATTTAAACGCATAGATGTTTTAATTTTAGATGAAGCAGACAGAATGTTAGACATGGGGTTTGTAAGAGATATCAATAAGATTATTAGTTTTATGCCTGCAAAAAGGCAAAACCTACTATTTTCGGCTACCTTTTCTAAAGAAATTAAACAACTAGCTCAAGGGATTTTAAGAAACCCAGTGATGGTAGAGGCTGAGCCAGAAAACTCAACGGCCGAGATGGTGAGTCAAAAAGCTTATAGGGTCAATAAAAAAGATAAAACAAGCATTGTTACCAACCTCATAAAAGACGGAAACTGGAATCAAGTATTAATCTTTATGAGAACCAAGCACGGGGCTAATAAATTAACAAAACAACTGCTTCAATCTGGAATTTCTGCAGCTGCCATTCATGGTAACAAGAGTCAGGGCGCTAGAACCAAGGCCTTATCAAATTTTAAAACCAATGATATTCGTGTATTAGTTGCTACAGATATTGCGGCTCGTGGCTTAGACATTCCATTATTACCACATGTTGTTAATTTTGAATTACCCAACATTCCTGAAGACTATGTTCACAGAATAGGAAGAACAGGAAGAGCTGGTGCAAGTGGTGAAGCTATTTCTTTAGTTTGTAGTGAAGAGACAGAATATCAACGAGAAATAGAAAAATTGCTGGGTAAAAAATTAGCCACTGAAATTATAGAAGGCTACGAACCAACCGACAATGCTCCACCAAAAAGAGCTGCTACTCAAAGCAAGGGTTCTTTTAAGAGCTCATCTTCAAAAAAACCACATCGAAAAAACCATACGCCAAGAGACGCTAGATCATCTAACTCTGAAGGGCGTAGCAAAAGAAACTCAAGAAACAGACGCAGATAATGCGTCTTTTTTTTGCTTTTTATTAGCTACATTTGTGAATCAAATACGTAGAAAATGAAATATCATCAAATAGATTCAGCGCTTTTTATCAAAAACAGACAACACTTTATGGCTAAGATGAAGCCTGCTAGTTTGGCTGTTTTTAATTCTAATGATATTTATCCAGTAAGTGCAGATAGTACCATGCCGTTTGACCAACACAGAGATATTTTTTATTTAAGTGGCGTAGATCAAGAAGAGAGTGTATTAGTGTTATTTCCTGACTGCCCAAAAGAAAAACATCGTGAAATCTTATTCTTAAAAGAAACTAGCGAACATATAGCTGTATGGGAAGGTGAAAAACTAACCAAAGAAGCTGCTTTTAAAACAGCTGGTATACAAACTGTTTATTGGCTACAAGACTTAGAAAAAATACTATTTGAGCTCTCTACTCAATGCAATACGTTTTACATTAATACCAATGAGCACTATAGAGCCAATGTTGAAACAGAAACCAGAGAAGATCGTTTTACAAAGTGGTTGTTGGCTAAATACCCTGCACATTCTGTTGCAAAAAGCAATCCAATTTTACAAGAATTACGAGCAGTAAAAGACCCTATTGAATTAGATCTAATGCAACAGGCTTGTGATATTACTGAAAAAGGGTTTCGTAGAATTTTAAATTTCATAAAACCCTCTGTATGGGAATATGAAATTGAGGCAGAGTTGGTACACGAATTTATTATTAATCGTTCTAAAGGATTTGCGTACACACCAATTATTGCTGCTGGAAATAATGCCAATGTACTGCATTATATAGAAAACAACCAACAATGTAAAGCGGGTGATTTAATTTTATTGGATGTAGCTGCTGAGTATGCAAACTATAAAAGTGATTTAACCAGAACAGTTCCTGTTTCTGGAAAATTTAGTGACAGACAAAAAGCAGTTTATAATGCTGTAAACACCGTAAAAAAGGAGGCAACAAAATTATTGGTTCCAGGTGCTTACTGGGAACAGTATCATGAAGAAGTTGGTAAGCTTATGACTTCAGAATTGCTTGGCTTAGGTCTTCTAGACAAGGCTGATGTGCAACATGAAGATAAAGATTGGCCTGCTTATAAAAAATATTTTATGCACGGCACTTCTCATCATATCGGTTTAGACACTCATGATTATGGCCTACTACATTTACCAATAGAGGAAAATATGGTCTTTACTGTAGAGCCAGGTATTTATATTCCTGAAGAAGGTTTTGGTGTTCGTTTAGAAGATGATGTAGTGGTGCAAAAATCTGGAGCACCTTTTAATTTAATGGGGAATATACCTATTGAGGCAGATGAGATTGAAGCTTTAATGAACAAGGGGTAGGTTTTTTTATTTATAGTCAAAACCTCAAATCAAGAAAAAAATGTCTTTAAATACTAAGCCCTTTTAGAAAGCCAATTGTTTTTGTGTTAAAATCTTCTGGCTGCTCTACATTTACAACATGTCCACAATTTTCAACAACATATAAAGAAGATTGTAGGTGATCTTTTACCACTCTTTTAATAGATGGCAAAAACAAATGATCTTGGGCACCCATTACATACAAGGTAGGAATTTTAATATCTTTTGCTCTAAAAAAACGAAGTAATGGGTTTATCTCTGCCGTTAATTTAAACCATCTAATAAACTCTTTCTGATATAATTTTTTAGCTTCATTCACAAAAAGGATTCTAGATTCTTTGTGGTTTTTTTTAGGCATTATAATAAACGCAAACAATTTATATAACATCATATAAGGAACCACAGACTTAAATAGGTTTCCCACACGCATTAAAATTTGTGAACGAACATTTAATTTTAAAATAGCACCTCCAAGCACCATGCTTTCTACTAAATCTGGTTTTTTCTCTGCTAAATTTCTAATTAGAATTGTTCCTAAAGAGATGCCTATAAAATGTGATTTCTGTATCTTTAAATGCGCCAATACCTCAATAATATCTTGGGTAATGGCGTTAAAAGTATACTCATTATTAAAGGTGTCTTTAATAGTTGGTTTGCTGTTTCCATGACCTCTAAGATCTAAGATCAATACATTAAATTCTTTTTTAAAAGCCCTTATTTGCCTGAACCATATAGAACTGCTTCCTCCAGCTCCATGAACGAAGCTAACCCACTTTGTGGTATGTTCATTTAAATAAATATAATGGTTTAGCATAATAAGGCACAAATATACTCTTAATTTCTAGGATGTTGGGGCTTCTCTAGTACTCCTTTTTTGATGATGATTATAAACATTTAGTGCAATAAACATTGTTAGTGCAGGGAGAACCCAGCCTAAACTTTTAGAAGACAACGGAATCCAATAGATGATTGGTTTTAAAAAATCGCTTAATTGTAAAGAACCTAGAAAATCTGGGATGCTAAAAAGAAAGGTAATAAACACAACTCCTTTAAATACGGTTGGTGATGCTAATTTACTAGAAACAACATTCAACAAGATTAATACGATGGTAATTGGGTAAATAAACATTAATGCTGGTATTGCTGCTTTAATAATAAAACTAACTTCAAAATGACCAATGACAACTCCTAAAACACAACTTATAAATGCAGTTATAACATATGCTTTTTGTGAATTTTTAAAAATTCCTGTTACATAATCTGAAGTTCCTGTTACAATTCCAACGGCAGTGGTAAAACATGCCAAAGCAACTAAAATACTTAAAAAAGAAGTTCCTGTGGCTCCTAATGTTTGCGAACTTAAGCTCGTTAAAATTTCAGTTCTTGTTGCATTTTCAGAAAATTCAGCACTTAATAATGCTCCACTAAAAATTAATCCTCCATAAATTAGTAGCAGTCCTACTCCTGCAATAAAACCTGCTTTGGTAATAAGTGTTTTCGTGTCTTTATAAGATGTGTGACCTCGTAGATTTAATGAAATAATAATAACTGCTCCAACCACAACCCCGCCAATAGCATCAAAAGTTTGATACCCTTCTAGAATACCGCTTACAAAAGGAACATCAAAGGTGTTTGAGTTCATGTATTGAGGAGAACTACCCCAAGCCAACGCAATAATGGCCACTAGAATAACAACAATAATGGGCGTTAAAAATTTTCCAATTAGCTCTATGAGTTTTGACCGATTGATCACAAAAATAAAAATTAATATAAAATAAAGACTACTTGTAAGTAATGGGCTTGTTCCAAAAAAAGGGTGGATTGCCATTTCATGAGCAACAGAAGCAGTTCTAGGAGCCGGAATTGTAACAGCAATTAAATACATAACAACACAGTACAATGAGCTAAACCAAGGAGCTACTTTTTTTCCTAAATCATACATGGTTCCTTGAACTTTTGCATGTGCCAAAATACCTAGTATTGGAATAAAAACAGCTGTAATAATAAACCCAAAAAAAACCAACCACCATTGGTTTCCAGAATTTACTCCTAAAAAAGGTGGAAGAATTAAGTTTCCTGCCCCAAAAAAGAGCGCAAAGAGTGCAAAACCCGTAATCCAAATTTCTCTATTTTTACTCATTTTGTCCATTTTTTAATCAAAAAGAGGCTAAAATTGATCAAAATGTACGAAAAAACGACCAAAATGATAAAAAACTTAATTGTTGCAAAATAGAATGCCACAGAGACCCAAAACTGATCCATATTTCCTAAAACCAAGTTAATTAGCCCTATGTTTTCTATATAATCAAAGATTCCGGCAAGAAATATTACCCAAATCAAGACATTTCCTACTATAAAAAACGGCCTTTTAGACCAAAGAAGTACATTTAATTTATGAATTAAAATGGCCATAAATAATGAATAAGCAATTGGAAATAAAAAATCGATCCCTAAACCCAAAGACACTGCTATTTTTCCTTTTTCTCCCCAAGAATTTAAATAAGATCCTGCGGTTTCTAAATCTCCTGCCAATTCAAAAGCAATAATTCCTCCAGAGCAGGTGTCATTTATTAAAAACTGATCTAAATATTGCAACACAGCAATGCACAAGACGACTAAAAATAAGAGAACTCTTGTCAATCTTATTTCTTGGTTTTTAGTTAGTGTTGAAAAAGGTGATGAAAACATGAATTAAATTCTATGAGACAATGGAAAGATACATATTTTTGTAAGATGGAAAAATCACTTTCATTTAAAAACATCAAAATTTCATACACAGATTCTGGAAAAGGACCTGTAGTGGTCTTATTGCATGGATTTCTAGAAAACAAGAGGATGTGGAAAGAGATTGTTCCTAAAGTTTCCAACACCAATAGGGTACTTGCAATAGACTTATTAGGTCATGGGCAAACAGATTGTTTAGGCTATGTTCATTCTATGGAGCTAATGGCTGATACAGTTTTAGCTGTTCTAAAATTGTTGCGAATTAGAAAAATTACTATTATTGGTCATTCTATGGGTGGTTATGTTTCTCTAGCCCTGGCTGATAAACGTCCTGAAATGATAAGAGGGCTATGCTTGTTAAATTCTACGTCATTATCAGATGATACAGCACGAAAAAAATTACGTGAAAGAGCTAATAAAATGGTACAGAGTAATTTTACTAATATGGTGAGAATGTCTTTTGTTAATTTATTTGGTGAAGAAAACAAAGCTGCCTTTGCGTTTGAGATAGAAAATGCGCTAAACGATGCTTTAAAAACATCTTTACAGGGCTATATGGCGTGTCAAGAAGGAATGAGAATACGGCCAAACAGAATGGCTGTTTTAAAAAATAATGGTTTTAAAAAATTATATATACTGGGTAAAAAAGACCCTGTTTTATCTGTAGAGGAAGCTCTAGAGGAGGCTAAAGAAATACAAGCCGAAAGCGTTATTTTATCTGGAGGTCATATGAGCCATATTGAAAATACCCATGAGCTATTGATAGCCTTACAAAAGTTTGTAAAGCAGTGCTAAAATAACAGCAGTATTATTGTTCTTCTTCTTTAGCAAGCGCATTCCACCCTTGTGCTTTCAGTTCTAATTCTTGACCAGCTCTTGTCACTAAGTTTAATCCAGTTGCTTTATCGGTAATATGGCCAATGATAGACAAATGTGGATTTCCTTTCACCTTTTCAAAATCTCCAATAGGCACCGTAAATAACAACTCGTAATCTTCTCCGCCACTTAAAGCTACCATAGTGCTATCTAAATCAAACTCTTCACAGGCAGAAATTACTTGAGGATCTAATGGTATTTTGTCTTCATAGATTTTACACCCCACCTCACTTTGTGAACAGATATGCATAACTTCAGAAGATAACCCGTCAGAAATATCAATCATGGCTGTTGGTTGCACGTCCATTTCTTTTAAAAGAGAGGCAATATCTTTTCTTGCTTCTGGCTTTAGTTGACGTTCAATTAAATAGGTGTAATTATCTAGATCTGGCTGATTGTTTGGGTTTACTTTAAATACCTGTTTCTCTCTTTCCAAGACTTGTAGCCCTAGGTATGCAGCACCCAAATCGCCAGAAACAACAATTAAATCTGTTTCCTTGGCTCCGTTTCTATAAACAATTTCTTCCTTGGCTGCCTTGCCAATAGCTGTAACAGAAATTAGCATTCCTTTTGTAGATGAAGTGGTATCTCCACCTATTAAATCAATAGTATAGGTTTCACAAGCTAACTGAATTCCAGCATATAACTCTTCTATTGCTTCTAACGGAAAACGATTAGAAACAGCAATAGATACTGTAATTTGTTCTGCTACTGCATTCATAGCAAAAACATCAGAAAGATTTACAACTACAGCCTTATATCCCAGATGTTTCAGGGGCATATAGCTTAAATCAAAATGCACTCCTTCAATTAGTAAGTCTGTTGTAATTAATGTCTGTTTTTCTGAACTTTCTAAAACAGCCGCGTCATCCCCAACTGCTTTTACGGTTGTTTTGTGAGATGTCTTAAAATGTTTTGTGATATGATTTATTAAACCAAATTCTCCTAGTTCTGATAACGACGTTCTTGATTGATTTTTATCTTCTAACATTTTGCAAAGATATACACATCTTAAAAATAAACCCCACATCTTGTTGCTATTCTGTCTTCTCTTTTTTTGTTCTTTAAAACTGCTATATTTGTTTCTACTAATAAGAATAGATTCTGTCTCTTATACACATCTGACGCTGCCGACGATATGCAGTGTGTA
>OJEH01000554.1_pt1 | contig 11624 bp, 10 predicted proteins | sample 1593001 | NCBI WGS metagenome assembly OJEH01 (sample SAMN05416886, study PRJEB24817) | seawater metagenome | isolation source: Sea water | place: Canada:Atlantic | collected 2013-11 | reverse complement strand
AGATAGGAGTCCGTCTCGTGGGCTCGGAGATGTGTATAAGAGACAGATTGTATTGCTTATAAACCAAATATAGCTTTCTATGAATCTCAAGGTCTAAAGGGATGGAAAGCCTTAGAACAAACCATTGATTATATAAATACCAATTACCCGGAAATTTTCACAATTGCTGATGCTAAAAGAGGAGATATTGGTAATACAAGTTCAATGTATGCAAAGGCATACTTCGAGACTCTTAATTTTGATAGTATTACTATCAGTCCATATATGGGTAAAGATTCTGTTGAGCCATTTTTAGAATATAAAAATAAACATACTATTTTATTGGCGTTAACATCTAATATTGGTGCATTTGATTTTCAAACAAAAAATGTTGGTAATAATTCTAATCAACTTTATGAGGAAGTTATTAAAACTAGTACTAGTTGGAAAAACGCTGATCAGTTGATGTATGTTATTGGAGCTACAAAAGCAACTTATTTAAAAAAAATAAGAAAAATAATTCCAAATAATTTCTTATTAATTCCTGGAATTGGAGCCCAACGAGGTAATTTAAATGATGTCTGTGACAATGGTATGAATCAAGAAGTAGGACTATTAATTAATTCCTCTCGTTCTATTATTTATGCTTCTAATGATACTAAATTTGAAATTGATGCCGCTAAAAGTGCTCAAGAAATCCAATCTAAAATGGAAGCTATTTTATCTTGTAAAGGATTTATTTAATTAATTGTTTTGAAAAAATATTTATATCTTTTTATCCTTTTTAACTTATACTCTTGTGTAAAGCAGGACCAAACAGTCAAATCTGATCAGTTTATTACAGTTCTTGGAACAATACAAGACGCTGGATACCCTCAAATTGGTTGTGAAAGAGATTGTTGTAATAAATTATTTTCAGATAATAAAACTAATTATGTAACTAGTATTGGAGTTACTGATTTAAATAATAACAAGAACTTCTTATTCGAAGCAACTCCTGATATTGGAGAACAAATAAAAAAATTGAATCATAATTTAAATAAAGATTTAATTATAGATGGTGTTTTCCTTACCCATGCACATATCGGCCACTACTCTGGTTTAATGTATTTTGGAAGGGAAGCACTAGGTGGATTTAACATCCCTGTATTTGCAATGCCTAGAATGCTATCTTTTTTAAAAAATAACGGTCCATGGAGTCAGCTTTCTAATCTTGAAAATATTGATTTAATCCCACTGAAAAATAATATTTCATTAAACATTACTAGTAATTTATCTGTTGTTCCATTTGAAGTACCACATCGTGACGAATTCTCTGAAACTGTAGGATATAAAATTATTGGACCAAATAAATCAGCCCTATTTATCCCAGACATTAATAAGTGGGAATTATGGAACAGAGATATTGTTAATGAAGTTATGTCTGTAGATTATGCTTTTTTGGATGCTACATTTTTTCAAGATGGAGAAATTAATAGACCAATGAGTGAAATACCTCACCCATTTATAACGGAAACTTTAAAGTTATTTGAAAATGAATCTAGAGAAGTGAAAAATAAAATTTATTTCATTCATTTTAATCATACAAACATATCTTTACAAGATAACAATCCTGTTATAGACAGTATTGCAAACTTGGGATATAATTTCACTCGATTTGGAGATCAGCTATCCCTCTAGCATATTTTTTGTATATTTAAATAAAAGCACTATTATGAAAAATTCAAGCTGTAGTTGTAATTGTAATAGTTGTAAAAATGGAGATTGTAAAAACTGTACTTGTACTTCTTGTTCTTCAGAAAACTGTAAATGCTAGTTAACGCCAGGTTGTTTAAGCTTCCAGTTTGTTTTTGATTTCTCAAGGTCAACCATTTTTTTTACATCTTCTAATAATTTTTTCGCATCATATACTATTCCATCTTTCACGGTATACTTTACACCACCCACTCTAACAACTTCATTATCTTCTGTTAGTTTTATTGCGCCTGTGCCGTATAAGGTTTTTAAATTTTCTAAAGGATTTTCTTCTAGTATAACAAAATCTGCTAATTTTCCAATCTGTACAGATCCTATCTTATCATCCATATTTAGAGCTTCAGCTCCATTTAGAGTTGCAGATCTAATTACTTCTAGAGGATGGAATCCTGCCTCTCTTAAAAGCTCTAACTCTCTAATGTATGCAAATCCATATAATTGATATATAAATCCAGAATCTGAGCCTGTAGTTACTCTTCCTCCTCTATTTTTATATTCATTTATAAAGGTCATCCATAGTCTGAAATTTTCTTTCCATTCAATTTCTTGTTCAGTTCCCCAATAATGCCAGTAAGATCCGTGTGATATTTTACTAGGTTCAAAAAATTTCCATAGTGATGGAAGTGTGTAGTCTTCATGCCATTCTGCTCTTCTAGTTCTTTGTAAATCTCTACTAGCCTCATAAATATTAAATGTAGGGTCTAATGTAAAATCTAGAGATAGTAACTCATCCATTACACTGTTCCAATGATCTGAATACGGTTTCGCTGCTTGTTTCCAAAGCTTACCTGCTTCTTCAAATCTGTGTTGTTCGTTTTGATAGTTATAATCCAAAGGATAATTTTGTACTGTTCTGTCATCAAATAATGCTTCTGGTAGTCCATACCAATGTTCCATAGAAGTTAATCCAGCTCTAGCCGAATTTAAAACATTCCATCTTGCAACACTTAATTGTGCATGATGACAAGCAGATCCTAAGCCTAATTTTTTATTTTCATCTAATGCTGCTGCCATAATTTCAGGTTCAGCACCAAAAAATTTAATTCCGTCTGCACCTTTTTTTGCATTTGCCCTAACCCATGTTCTTGCCATTTCAGCAGTGCTAATTGGAGCACCATCCAATGGGTTGAAATCATTTCCAGTTTGACCAAAACCAGTATATGCATGAATTCTTGGGGCTATTATTTTATTTTCTGCACTAAGTTTTTTTAAATTTAAGGTCCAGTCTATACCTTTCCCACTTGGCTCTCTTACTGTAGTCACCCCGTGAGCCATCCATAATTTAAATACATATTCATAGTCTGCTCCTTGTGCATCTCCTCCTATGTGTCCATGCATATCGATAAAACCTGGCATTAGATACATTCCATTTGCGTTTATTTCAATGCCTCCTTTTTCTAATTTTGGTCTGCTTTTTTCATCTATTTTAACTCCAGGATAACCAACAACTTGAATGTTTGAAATTATATTTTTTCTTACAACAATATCAATTGGCCCTCTAGGGGGAGATCCATCTCCATTAATAAGTGTTACACCCCTAATGATTAATTGATCATGTTGTTTGTAATTCATTTTTTCTATTTCAGCTTGTTGTGAATAGCCAATGCTAAATAATAAAAAAGAGAGTATGAATGTTATTATGTTTTTCATATAATTTGATTTAGTTAGTTGGAACATTAATATTATCGCCAAAAAATATAGCATTTAAAAATAACTTATTAGTTCCATACCAAGAACCTCTAAAATTAGGATTGTCAGCAAAAATTATTACTCTACCAGAACCTAACTTTGAAACAATTAGTGAAGCAGTATTTTTAAAATTATTTTTGATATTTTTTTCTGAAATATATCCATCGATATGTGGATCTTTAGAATAAACCCCAACTGAAGAATAGTGATCCTTAGTTTTGTTAATAAATACATTATTATTTTTATAAACTGGAATTGAAGAATCCCTGTAACCAAAAGCTAACGGGTGGGTTAAATCTAGATCAACACTTAAAATAGCTCCTCCGATTCTTTCTCTACCAATATTTTCCCCTGCGTTTACATAATTTTTTCTTGAAAAAATTGAATCTTTAGTAGGTTCTAATAATGATTCTTTAACTAATTTTTTATTAATAGCCCAGCTAGATCCTTTTGCAATAGTTATTAGTGTATTACCTTTTTCAACCCAATCATTAATTTTTTCAATGTCATTTTTGTTTAATTGATTGTAAGACCCAGAAACCATTATCATTGTAGTATACTTATCTAATGATACTCTACTAAATTGGTTTAATCTTATTTTTGAAAGGGGCATTCCTATTCTTGTGTCCAAAAGATGCCAAACTTCTCCTGCTTCATATGAATTAACTCCTTCTCCAACTAGAAGCGCAACTTTCACAGGTTTGTTGATTCTGAAATTATTACTACCTAAATCTATTCCTTTAATACTAAAACCAGACTCAGAGTTGAAGATTGGTACATTAAATTTCTCCTGCGCAGTTTTAATTATTTCATATAACTTTTCGGATGATATTTTTTGTTTACTTACAGGAATTAAAATTGACCCATAGTTGAAATTTTTTATACTCTTTGTTTCATTAACTTTAACTGAAAACGGCTTAAATGCAGAATATGTAATTAAATTATTTTTTTGTAAATAATTTAAAGTTGCGACAGAGTTATAGTCATCCCAATCTAATATATAAGAGTAATTCGATTTATTGACTTTTACATTTTTCACTAAATCTTTGGTTGATAAAACCTCTGATTCAGCGGTAAAGCTTTTGAGTTTTTTAGATTTCATATTATAGAAATTTGACATACTCCATGCTGATGCATCATAAAAAACACTATCGACGTACATTTTATAAGTTTCGAAGAAATTTTTAACCATTCTTGACTGTCTCTGATTAACAGGGACTATATATTTATCTTTACTTTGATAAACTTTAACTTTATGAATTAATAATTTATCAATAAAAGCTTTGGTTCTATTTTGATCGTATAAATCACCAAACTCATAGGCTTTAACCTTTTCGTCTTTAAATTCTTTTAATGATGAATCAAAAAATCTTTTTTGATAATCTCTAAGCATTTTTTTATTATCAACTGCTGCTTCAACTGTTGCTAAACTTGATAAATATTGATTTCTAATGGTAAATCCAAAGGATATTGTACCATAATTTGTTTCTTGTAAGTGTCCTCTCGAACTGGCTTGTTCAAATAATATAGCTAATCCTCCTTGAACATCGGGATATGACGACCCATAACCTGGATATGTTTCATCAAAGGATTCCTTTGTATAGTAAAATGAACCAATACTATCTAAGGCTTTTACATAATATTCAGCAAATTTTGGACTAAGAACATTATAATTTTCTGCAGGAATTAATGGTCTTACAGATGCATTTGTTTTCATGGGTTCAAAAAAGTAATTACTATTAGTGCCCATTTCGTGAAAGTCAGTTACAACATTTGGATACCAAGTATGAAACCATTTTAATTTACCACGACTTTCAGGATTAACTGCTAATAACCAATCTCTGTTTAAATCAAACCAATAATGATTGGTTCTTCCTCTAGGCCATGCTTCATTATGTTCAGAATCATATTCATCAGCTACAAGATTGATAGATTTGTTTTGATTCGCCCATTGGGTATGCCTATCTCGACCGTCTGGATTAATAGTTGGATCAATAAAAACAACAGAATTTTGTCTAAACTTTTCAATTTTTTTATTCTTCGAAGATACAAGAGTGTAGGCAGTTAATAAAGCAGCTTCAGAACTAGAGGGCTCATTACCATGAACTCCATAACCGAGATTAATAATAATTGGTAAATCTTCATTTGATGTAACTGTTACTCCAGGAATAGTATTTTTCAGGTGTTCTTTTTGAATTTCACCTAATCTATTTAGATTATTTTTAGATGAAATAGTCAAAATAACTAGGTTTCTTCCCTCATGAGTTTTACCATACTTAATTAAATCTGCTTTATCTGAAACATTACTTAGGTAGGTTAGATAGCTAACAATCTGGTCATGTCTTGTATGTTGAAAACCTATTTCATAACCTAAAAATTCTTCAGGAGATAAAATTGAGTTATTATATGGTTCATAATTCTCTAGGAAATAATTTTGACTAGTTATTATATTGCTTAAAAGCATAAAGACTAGTAATAACTTTAAGTTTTTCATATAAATTGTATTAAGTAATGCATATAAATATAATTATTTATAAATTGTTGGCATGAAAAATCTAGTTGTTTTAGTAATTATTATTATTACTGTTTTGCATACATGCAAAGATCAAAAAAGATATATACCTAATTTGACTGAATTTCAAAAAGAATTAAATTCCTCTTTCAAAGATGTTACTAAATCACCTCTATCAAAAGAGGATAGACAAAATTTTATCTCATTGGAATTTTTCGATTTTGACTCTAGTTATGTTGTTAAGGGAATTTTAATACCCTTTCAAAAAGATAGCATATTTGATATGAAAACCAATACAGATAGAATGCATACCTACAATAAATTTGGTAAAATTAAATTTAATCTTGATAACACTTACTTTGAACTTAATGTTTATAAAGACCAGGAATTAATTAATGATCAGACTAATATAGATGATTTTTTTCTTCCTTTTTATGATAATACTAATGGAATTACTACTTATTCAGGAGGTCGGTATATGGATTTAAAAGTTAGTAAAGATTCAATAATTTCTATTGATTTTAACAAAGCATATAACCCTTCTTGTGTGTATAATTATAAGTTTTCTTGCCCCATAGTCCCAAGCGAGAACTTTATCGGATTAGAGGTTAATGCTGGAGTGAAAGATTATAACAAAAAATAATTATTTTTTATTTAGCCTGTAAATTAAAATTGATAATAATACAGCTACAATAACATCATAGATTGGTTTAACCTCAGGCCAACCGTAGTTCCATAAACAAACCAACAATAACCATATAAACCATATTTTGTTAAACTGTTTCATTTAAAGTAGTTGCTGTGATTTTTTCGTTTTTGTTAATGTATAAATTAATTCTTATCTCAAATATATACAATTCAAGTCATTAGATTTCTTTAAGATTAATTATTTTGTATTAATAAAAAATCATAATTTAGGCCATCAATTTAAAATCTACTCAAATGAAAATCAAATTAGTTCTATGTAATCTTTTTTTATGTTTTATTCTTTTTAACTGCAATAATAGTGATAGTGATTTAATCACTTTTGAAGATAATTTTGAATATTCACTAGATGAATTTTCTGATATAAAGGTATTAAGGTATGATATACCAGGATGGGAGAATTTAACTCTAAAGGAACAAAAACTAGTTTACTATCTAACTCAAGCAGGTTTATCTGGAAGAGACATAATGTGGGATCAGAATTATAGACATAATTTAGATATAAGAATTGCTCTAGAAAATGTATTCCGTAACTATGCAGGAGATAAAAGTTCTTCTGAATGGTTATCCTTTGAAGTTTATTTAAAGAGATTGTGGTTTAGTAATGGAATTCATCATCATTACTCAAATGCTAAGATTAAACCAGAATTTAATTCTGATTTTTTATCAAACTTGTTGAGTGATACAAATACTATTTTAAGTGATGAAGCTATTGATGTTATTTTTAATGATTCTGATTCAAAAAAAGTTGATATATCTAAAGGGGTAGATAATGTATTGCTCTCAGCTGTTAATTTTTATGGTCCAGATGTAACTTCTAATGACGTGTATGATTTTTATTCACAGGTTAAATCTCCGAATCCATTAAAGCCATTATCTCATGGATTGAATTCTAGGCTTGTCAAAGAAGATGGAGTCTTAGTTGAAAAAGTTTACAAATCTGGCGGTTTATATGGTGATGCAATTGATGAAATTATAAAATGGCTTGAGTTAGCACATGGAGTTGCTGAAAACAAACCACAAGCAGATGCACTGACTTTATTATCTAGCTACTATAAGACTGGAGACTTACAAACTTGGGATGATTATAATGTTGCTTGGACTTCTGCAACAGAAGGAAATATCGATTATATAAATAGTTTTATCGAAGTATATAATGATCCATTAGGTTATAGAGGGTCTTATGAAAGTATAGTTCAAATTAAAGATTTTGATATGTCCGCTAAGATGGCTGTACTTTCAGAAAATGCTCAATGGTTTGAAGACAACTCTCCTTTAATGGAGACACATAAAAAAAAGAATGTAGTTGGAGTTTCATATAAAACTGTAAATGTAGCAGGAGAAGCAGGGGATGCCTCACCTAGTACTCCAATAGGGGTGAATCTTCCTAATGCAAATTGGATAAGAGCTTCTGTAGGCAGTAAATCTGTTTCATTGGGAAATATAATTAACGCATACAATAATTCTGGTAGTTCAGGAAGATTGAAAGAGTTTGTAAACGATGATTTAGAATATGAATTAGAGTTAAAACATGGTAAGCAAGCTGATAAGTTACATACTGCTTTACATGAAGTTATTGGTCATGCTTCTGGGCAATTAAACCCTGGAGTTGGTGAAACTAAAGAAACTCTAAAGACATATGCTTCTACAATGGAAGAGGGTAGAGCAGATCTAGTTGGTTTATATTATCTATATAGCCCAAAATTACAAGAATTAGGGCTAGTAGAGAATTGGAAGGAATTGGGAACTGCTGCATTTGACGGATACATTAGAAATGGACTAATGACACAGTTAATTAGATTAAACTTAGGGGATGATGTAGAGGAATCTCATATGAGAAATCGTCAATGGGTAAGTGCATGGGCTTATGAAAGAGGCTTAAAAGATAATGTAATTTCAAAACTAAGTAGAGATGGTAAAACTTATTTTGAAATTAATGATTATGAAAAACTAAGAGAAATATTTGGAGAGTTATTAAGAGAAACTCAGAGAATAAAATCGGAAGGAGATTTTTCTGCTGCGGAAGCTTTAGTTGAAGATTATGGAGTTAAGGTAGATCAAGCAATTCATTCAGAGGTAATTGAAAGAAACATGCAGTTTACTGGTGCACCATATTCTGGTTTTGTAAACCCAGTTCTTGTTCCAGAATTTAATAGTGAAAATGAAATTATTAATATTAAAGTTAAGCATCACTCAAGTTTTGAGGATCAAATGCTTTATTATTCAGAAAATTTCGGATTCTTAGAATCTGAAAAATAATAATTACATAAAAGCGAATTTTATTAGTGCTATAAGCCCTATAAAACTTATAAAGGCAATTAGTACTCTATAGCTTCCTTTGTAGTATTTACTGTGTAATTTAGAATCTTTTTTGTAGGCAAATGCTACAAGAATTGAAAAAACAATAAAGAAAATGATTCCAAAAGTTATTTGTCCTTCGCTAAACATATAGTAGATTTAAAAAACAAAACTATAAAATAATTAACTAACAAATTCCATAAAAAATGCAAAATAAAACATCTTCTGTAAAGAAATTTCACGAATCCTTTAAAATCGGATATAATAATTCTCCAGTTGCAGATTTAGGAAAAGAAAAACATAAATTAAGATTTGATTTAATGGCAGAAGAAAATTCCGAATATCTAGAAGCTGCTGATAATGGAGATCTTGTAGAGGTAGCTGATGCTTTGGGAGATATGTTATATATTTTATGTGGAACTATTATAGAACATGGTTTACAAGATAAAATTGATGATGTATTTAATGAAATACAAAGAAGCAATATGAGTAAGTTAGGATTAGACGGTCAACCTATATTCAGGGAAGACGGTAAAGTATTAAAGGGACCAAATTACTTTAAACCTAATATATTAAAAATATTAAAGTCCTAATCATCAATACAAACAGTCCATTTGTGTAAATCAACTACTTTATTTGTCTGTATAGAAATTAACTTTTCTTTTAATTGATCAGCATACTTATTTTCAATGTCAGGTAAATCAAAATACTCACCAAGGTGATCAAAACCAATCACTTTACTGACTACTGCAGCTGTGCCTGTACCAAATATTTCTTTTAATGAGTTGTTTTTTGCTGCATCTTTTAGCTCATCAACACTAATCTTTCTAATTTGAATGTCAATATTAGAATCTTTACATAGTTGAATAATACTCTTTCTTGTAATACCATCTAGAATTGTATCACTTGTTGGAGTTGTAACTAGGGTATCATTAATTCTAAAAAACAAGTTCATTGTTCCTGCTTCCTCTAGATATTTATGTTCACTCGCATCAGTCCAAATAATTTGTTGAAATCCTTTTTCGTTAGCTAAATTGGTTGGGTAAAATTGTCCAGCATAATTTCCAGCTGCTTTCGCATAACCTACACCCCCGCTTGCAGCTCTACTAAACTTATCAGCTACAATTACTTTGACTCCACCAGGATAATAAGGAGCCGAAGGAGAGCAGATAATCATAAACTTATATGTATTAGATGGAGCAGCTTGTATAGCGTGTTGATTTCCAATTACAAATGGTCTTATGTATAACGCAGAGCCCTCTTCCTTTTTTATCCAATCAATATCTAATTTTAATATTTCCTTTATACCATTAATAAAATATTCTTTTGGTATTTCAGGAATAGCCAATCTTACGGAAGATTTATTAAACCTATCCCAATTGTCTTCAGGTCTAAATAGCCATACCTTCCCATCATTATCTTTGTAGGCTTTCATACCTTCAAAAATTGCTTGACCATAATGAAAGACACTTGCAGATGGATCTATTGCTAATGGGCCATAAGGACGAATAACTGGCTTTTGCCATTCTCCGTTTATAAAATCACATTCAAGCATATGGTCTGTAAAAACAGAACCAAATGTTAGTGTACTAAAATCGACATTATCTATTCTAGTTTTGTTTATTTTATTTATTTTTATAACCCCACTCATGATTGTATCATTTAAAGTGCAAATCTACGTAATATTAACATTATAAAAAATACATTTATTATATTGAAATTATTAATTTTAGATTTTAAACATAACAATAAATGAATATATTAATTACAGGTGCTACTGGTTTGATAGGCAGGAAATTAACCAATGATTTATTACTTAATGGATATGCAGTTAATTATTTAACAACAAGAAAGTCACAAATAAAATCTAACTCAAAAATTAATGGATATTATTGGAATCCAGAAAAGAATATTATTGATTTAGAATGTTTTAAAAATGTAGATACTATTATAAATTTAGCTGGATCGAACATAGCTAAAAGGTGGTCAGACTCTAATAAATTAGATATACTAAATAGTAGAATTAAATCTTTGAATTTATTAAAGCATTCAATTTCTAATAACAAAATAAACATCAAAAAAATAATATCCGCTAGTGCTATAGGGATTTATCCTAGCTCAGTGGATAATGTTTATAAAGAAAATGAGAGTTTAATTAGTGATTCTTTTTTAGGTATGGTCGTTTGCCAGTGGGAATCTGCTGTTAATTCTTTCAAAGATTTAGAAATTGATGTGGCAATAGTTAGAATTGGCTTAGTACTTTCAAGAGATGGAGGAATATTGTCAAAATCTATATTACCGATTCAGTATGGCTTTGGTTCTTTTTTTGGTAACGGAAATCAATGGCAATCTTGGATCCATTTTCAAGATATTTCAAATATATTTTATCATATACTAAAGTATGATTTAAGTGGGGTTTTTAACGGTGTTTCTCCAAATCCTGTTACAAATAAAACATTTACTAAAAAGATTGCTAAATTTTTAAATAGACCTTTATTATTACCGAATCTTAAAAAGTGGATGATGCGTTTATTATTAGGAGAGATGCATACAATTATTTTCGAAAGTCAAAATGTGTCCTGCGAAAAACTAACTAAATCTAAATTCAAATTTAAGTTTGACAACTTCGACCAGGCCATTGCAGATTTATTAAAATAATTGATGACATTTTGACATTATTTAATTT
>OJEH01000521.1_pt1 | contig 12019 bp, 10 predicted proteins | sample 1593001 | NCBI WGS metagenome assembly OJEH01 (sample SAMN05416886, study PRJEB24817) | seawater metagenome | isolation source: Sea water | place: Canada:Atlantic | collected 2013-11 | reverse complement strand
TAATCTCCCCATTTATCGATTACAATTTTCATTCTTTTGCCATACTGTTATAACTAGAGGTAAACATTAAAATAACAATAAGGTCGAGACATGCTTAGATTAAAATCTTCAATAACAACTATTGCGCTAATGGTTAGTGCAGCGATATCTCATACAGCATTCGCACAAACAACCGTTATACATGCCGGAGAGTTATTAGTTACTGCCGGTAAAGCACCACTTAAAAAACAAACGCTAGTGATTAACGATGGTAAAATTACTGAACTTAAATCAGGCTTTGTTGATGTAAAAAGTATTGCAACAGATGCCACATTCATTGATCTGTCTTCGAGCTTTGTTATGTCAGGCTTAATGGATATGCATGTACATTTACAAGGTGAACTTGGCCCGAGCAACGACAGTGATACGGTGAACTTATCTGATGCCGACACGTTAATGAAAAGTGCTCATTTTGCCCATAAAACATTAATGGCCGGGTTTACTACCGTTCGTGATTTAGGCGCGAGTGCTGAGCAAATATTTGCCTTACGCGATGGGGTAAAAAAAGGGTGGATATCTGGACCAACTATTGTTGCTGCTGGTAGTAGTGTTGCCGTTACCGGTGGGCATGGTGATGTAGATGGCATGGCGCCCGATTTAATGAAACTGCACACAGCAGAAACCGTTTGTGACGGTCCTTACGATTGTCGACGCGCTACTCGTCACGCAATAAAGTTTGGTGCCGATGTCATTAAAATTACCTCCACAGGTGGTGTGTTATCAGACACAGATACGGGTACTGGCCAACAAATGGCTGATGATGAAATTAAAGAAGTGGTTGATACTGCACATTCGCTAGGACGTAAAGTGGCAAGCCATGCACATGCTGCAGCGGGTATTAACGCCGCGTTACGCGCAGGCGTTGACAGTATTGAACATGGCAGCTATGCCGACAAAGAAAGTATTAAGCTCTTTAAAAAAGGCGGAGCGTATTTAGTGCCAACATTAATGGCTGGAGACACCGTGGTTAATTTAGCAAAAACTACTGACTTTATGTCACCGGCGATTCGCGCTAAAGCGATACGTGTTGGCGGCGATATGACCGATAACTTTAAACGCGCTTACAAAGCCGGCGTAAAAATAGCTTATGGTACTGATAGCGGTGTTTCAAAACATGGTTATAATGCGAGAGAAGCGCAATTAATGTTTGCAGCTGGCATGACGCCACAAGACATTTTAGTATCGGCAACCATTAATGGCGCTGACTTAATTGGCAAATCAAAAACCTTAGGCACATTAGAAGTGGGGAAAGTAGCCGATATTATTGCCATGCACGCTAGCCCGTTAAATAATATTGATGAATTACTCGATGTAGATTTTGTGATGAAAACAGGTAAGGTTGTTAAACAAAAATAGCCAAATAAGATCATATTAGCGTACAAATAAACGGTATTAAAAAACGTTTATTTGTACGCTTTATTTGTAGTTTGCATTGCTAATATCTATTCGTTACTTTTTTCTTTGTAGTATTCCAGTCGTTAACGCCACGCCAAGCAAGGTTACACTACCACCAATAAGCATCATCAAACTGATAGTTTCAGCTAAGAATAAAGCCCCCCAAAGAATACCAAATGCAGGAATTAAATAAGTTACTGATATTGCCTTTGCAGGGCCGAGTTGGGCAATAAGTCGAAAAAATAATATGTAAGCAAAGCCTGTACATATTATGCCAATTAACAGAGCAGAGCCGATAGCATTACTGCTAGGTATGGTTTCAGGGAGAAAAAATAAACTTAACGGTACTAGCATAATAGTGGCTGAAATTTGGCTGCCTGAAGCTAAAGCCAATGGTTTTATAGCGCTTAAATATTTTTTAGTATAATTGGCAGAAATGCCATAACAAAGCGCAGCAAGCATAGCGGCTAATGTGGGGAACAACGCGTTGCTTTGCATTGCTGGCGCTGAAACTGTTACGCCAAAATGTAAATTGTCGGATACTAATAAATAGACCCCAATAAAGCCAATAAATAAGCCGAAAGTTGCGCTAAGACTTAACTTATCTTTCAACCAAATATAAGCAACAATAGCACCGAACATTGGTGTGGTAGCATTTAAAACTGAAGCTGTTCCAGCGGTTAGGGTTAAGGTTGCGTAACTAAACAAAGCAAATGGCAGTGCAGTATTGAGCGCACCAACAACAAATATTTTACCCCAGTAGCCTCTCAAGGCTTTAGTTTGTTTGAATAAAACTAAACACACAATCAAAAAAATAGCCGCGATACCCGTTCGAAGAGCTGCAAATACTATTGGACCAAATTCAGGGACTCCTACTCGCATAAACATAAAAGATGCGCCCCAAATAGCGGCGAGTAACAACAGCTCAAGATAGGCTTGGTAATTTTGGCTATTCGGTGTGTTCAATGAAAATCCTTAGATATTGTAGTTAGCTTTAGTATAAATAGATAACCAATGAATCATGGCGATAATCGGACATTACATAGTAATTTAGTGGCTAAACTTAAACGTGTTTAGCGTCTTCTATTGTGATCACTTGTAATGTTGTAAGATCAGTCATCTGCCATTTAATATTAAAGTTATACAGGCTCATACCATAAACTTTATCGTCAGATTTATGGTGTTTATAAGCAGGGCGGGGATCTTGTATTAACACTTGCTCAATCAGGCTTTGTAGAGTTGGATAGTGCGTTATATTGTCAGCTAAGGTTTTAAGTGATAACGGTGAAAATTCGACAGTGATATTATTGCTTGGTTGGTTTTGCGCATAGCCACCATGAGCGTTTTCAACAATATCTGCGTAGGGCAAGTAAGGTTTAATATCGATAATAGGTGTACCGTCAAGCAAGTCTAATTCGCTGATATGTAATATCACCTGAGACGTTTTATCTTCTGTGCTATTTCTATTATCTGAGTTAACCGTACAATGCTCAATTCTATCTAGCTTTACCACCGACATACCAATAGGGTTGGGCCTGAAAGTTGAACGGGTTGCCAGCACACCCAGCTTTTTGTTACCGCCTAAACGTGGCGGCCGCACAAGGGGTTTCCAACCTTGCGACTGCGTGCCATGAAAAACAAATAACAACCAAATATGGCTAAATTGCTCTAATCCTCGCACTAACTCTTCGTTATTCGCTAAGCCAGTTAAATGCAGTTGTCCTTGCGCGGCAGTAACAATACCTGGCTGCCTAGGAATGGCAAATTTTTCCTTGTAGGGCGAGTCAATTGTGCCAATAACGTTGAAATTAACGCTGCTTGTCATTATTTTACTTGTTCAATTTGGTAAGCTCGACCATAGCAAACCGTTGAAGACAAACAATATTTAGCGGCTTTATCTTCTTCGATCATGACACACTGACTAAAAATAATGGCATTGGCACCCAGTTTGTATGCTTTGCCTCTAGCTTCCGTGCGAGCATCAATTTCGTTTGGAGCAGCATGATGAGCTTTTTCTTGGCAAGACTCACCGTCAACTAAACCAATAAATTTATGTTTACCAACAAACTCATTCTCATCGGTATAAATTTTTACTTTGGCTGGCGAAAAGTAATTTTTAAAGTTTTCGCGGTCTAAATTCGTTGAAATATCGTTTATTTTTGCACAGCCAGTAATGAATGCAGCGACAAATAGAATTATTGCAATACTGGCTTTATTTGAGAAAAGTGCCTTTGTGGTTTTTTTCATTTTTGTTTTTCAACTCTTGGTTAATTTTTCATTTTACTGAGTAAATACAGCTTTATTGGCTTTTAAGGGGTAATACTTTTGTCGCCTCTGATCCAATAATCGAACAGTTTATCAATGGTTTTACTCTGTTGTTTCATGGTGATCCAATTGCGCATAAATAACTCAAAACTATGGTCATTTTTATTGATAGGAAATGCCATAAACAGTGGCGATAATTCCGGTTTAGGGACTACCACGGTGTAACTTGGATTTAGCATTGTCCATGCAGATGATGCTGCAGCACCAAAAAGCATAGCGTCTATATGTGAATACTCGGGTTTAAAAAACAATCTAGGCGTTGATATTTCCCAAGCTTTGCCATGAGTAAAGGTTCTAGCAATGGCTTTTTCATAATAAAAGCTTTCTGGAATACCTAAAATAAGATCATCACGCTGTAATATATTGTCCCATTTTGTGAACTCTGCACGACGTTTATCTTTAACTATAATCGCTAAACTCTGCGAGCTATAAGGCATAGTTAATGTGTATTTTGTCATGTTGTCAGGAATAACCGGTACGCCGGTAGTAATATCCAAATAACCTGAAGTGAGCAATGTTTTTGCTTGATTATGAAAGATTTTAACAAACTCAATATCAACATTAAGATCTAAAGCTAGTTGGTGCATTATTTCAATATCGAAGCCAACAAGTTTGCCTTTATCGTTGTGAAAAGAGTAAGGTAAATCATCGCGAAAGTATCCTACACGCAAGTAACCTCGCTCTTTAATACGGTTTAATACACTTACATTCGGTTGCATGTTTTGGTTAATGGTTTGTGCTTTATCTAAAAGTGTAGTGTTTACGCTTTCCATTAAAAAATCACGCTCTATGAATTTAGTGTAGCCTTCATATTGGTAGCTTATAGAGCTGAAAGCATGCTTTAAACTGATGAAAGATATAACAGACAAAGCAGGAATAATCAGTAAGTATTTAAGCAGTGCTTTTTTCTTTAGCGTAAATGACTTTGCCATGCTGGTTGCCACCAAAATAGGTAAGCAACAGGCAAAAGTAACAGATAGTAAGGCAGATAAACGGCCAACAACTAGGTTTTCAGCCACAAGGAAAAAGTCGAACATGCTATGCGAAACATTGAATATCTCTAACAGGTTTTGCATTGCTAAGGTGCTAGTACCAAATAACTGCGGAATGCCCATTACAACAAGCTTTACATAATCTTCAAAACTGATGTAAGCACCTGAAAACCAAGCGGCAAACAAAACAAAAAGCAGTGAAAGTAATTTACCACCTACCGGTAAACTGTAACTTATAGGCACGATAACATCTGAGACTTTGTCAACGTTGTCAGTGTCAGGGTACTGTGAGGAAATTAGTTGTTTGGTTTTTTCGACAATAATGGGAATAACAACAAAAAAACTACCGGTTGCAAAAGCCGTAATCATCGCCTCTCTTGAAGCTTTTAAAATGGCTCTATAACCAAATGGCGTTACAGTGGCTAATAGCGCAGGAAATACAACAAAAGCCAATAAAGCCGTTAAAACAAGCGCACTGGCAACATAAATCATTAAGCCATCAAGTTGAGATGCATCTAGCGTTGCTGCTGCTCGCCAACCAATACAAAACACACCAATAGGCGCTAAACGCATCACTAAATGACTGATATTGCTTACTGATTGTCTTAAGTTACTCAGTACTGCTAACGTTTGACGCTTATTTTTAATCGGCATTAAACCAACACCAATAAAAACACTAAAAAATACCACCGCTGGGATCAGCGCATTTGCAAAAGCGTTAAAGGGGTTTGACGGTATAAACAATTCTATAATGTTAAACTCTTGGCTGACTTTAACCGTATTAGCACTATAAAACTCGGCTGTTTGCCAGTTGGGAAATGATAAAGGTGCCATTAAAATAAAGCATAACATCAGGGCGATGAGTAATATCACGAGTATCAAAGTGACTTTAAGCGCTGACTTAGCTTTGCTAGCAGACAAGCCGCCAATACCAACCATCAGAGACAGTGCGATATAAGGAAGGGCGGTCATTTGTAATAACATGACAAAAGCATTAGCAAGGTGATTAACTGTTGAGTACAACGGAACGCTGAAGCTACCTATAATTAGCCCCAAAAACATGGCGACAATTATGCGAGTAGAAGTTGGAACATTGCTGAGCTTAAATAATGTCATAGAGAATAATCGTATTATATTTATGCTTTATTATTGAAAATATTATAATAAAGCGAGTTAATAAAAGTTACGAGATGTAATATCAAGTTGATTAACTAACTGCTGATTTGTCACTGGTAAAATAGTAGCTCAGTTAATTTAATTAATAGGGTGTAACATTAAAAAAGGCAAACCTCGATTGATAATTTAGGTTTGCCTTTTTATTTTATATAGCCACGTTAAATCGCTATTTTTCGTAGGTACCTATTTAACACGCATTCCGGCCTGTGCGCCATCATCAGGATTTAGTATCCATAAGTCTTTACCGCCTGGTCCTGCAGCTAAAACCATACCTTCTGACATACCAAAGCGCATTTTTCTAGGTGCTAAGTTCGCCACCATCACAGTATGTTTACCAATTAAGTCTTCAGGTTGATACGCAGATTTAATACCGGCAAACACTTGGCGTGTTTCACCATTTTCTTTGTCATCTAACGCTAAGGTTAAGCGTAGTAATTTATCTGCTTTTTCAACATGTTCAGCGTTAATGATTTTCGCAATACGTAAATCTATTTTAGCAAAGTCTTCAAACTGTATTTCATCAGAAATAGGATCTGCTGCTAAAGGGTCTGCAAGCGCTGCTGAGTTATCAACCACCTTTTGAGCTTTAGCTTTTTTAGCAGGTTTTTTCTCTGCATCTGCGGCTTGTGTAGGGCTCATGTTATCTTTTGAGGCGTCAGTCATCGCATTAACTTTGTCCATATCAACACGCTGTAATAAGGCTTTAAACTTGTTGATTTTATGATCTGTTAATAAGGTTTTATGACCTTCCCAAATAAGTTCGTCATTTAAAAACTGAGCCGTGCTATCAGCTAAAACTGGTAGTACAGGTTTTAAATAGATCATTAATGTGCGGAACATATTAATGCCCAACGAGCAGATATCTTGCACTTCTTGCTGTTTTGTTTCGTCTTTGACTAACTGCCAAGGTTCTTTAATGGCGATATATTCATTCACTTTGTCAGCAAGTGCCATAATTTCACGCATACCGCGAGAAAAATCACGCGCTTCGTAGTGAGCAGCAATACTATCTCCGGCTGCCATTACTTCGTCAGCTAACGCTTGGTTGTCAATGTTAGTTGAAAGCATGCCGTCAAAACGTTTAGTAATAAAACTCGCACAGCGCGAAGCGATATTAACCACTTTACCAACAAGGTCTGAATTTACACGTTGCGCAAAATCTTCAAGATTTAAATCTAAATCATCAATACGGCTAGTCAATTTTGCCGCATAGTAATAACGTAAATATTCAGGGTTTAAGTGCTCTAAATAAGTACGGCCTTTAATAAAGGTGCCTTTAGATTTAGACATTTTAGCGCCGTTAACGGTAACAAAACCATGCGCATAAACTGATGTTGGTTTTCTATAGCCTGCACCTTCAAGCATGGCAGGCCAAAATAAACTATGGAAATAGATAATATCTTTACCAATAAAGTGATAAAGCTCAGCTTCAGAGTCTAATTGCCAAAAAGCGTCAAAGTCGATACCTTTTTCGTCACATAAATTTTTAAAACTACCCATGTAACCAATTGGCGCATCTAACCAAACATAGAAGTATTTACCAGGAGCATTCGGAATTTCAAAACCAAAATAAGGCGAATCACGGCTGATATCCCATTGTTTTAAACCTTGCTCAAACCATTCTGCTAGTTTGTTGGCCATCTCTTCTTGTAAAGAGCCACTGCGTGTCCATTCTTGTAACATATCGCCAAAAGCGGGTAAGTCGAAGAAGTAATGTTCTGAATCACGCAAAACTGGCGTAGCACCTGAAACGACTGAACGCGGGTTTAATACTTCAGTAGGCGAGTAGGTTTCGCCACAGTTATCACAGCTATCACCGTTTTGGTCTTCACTTTTACATTTAGGGCACGTGCCTTTAACAAAGCGATCAGGTAAGAACATGCCTTTTTCTGGATCATATAACTGTGAAATAGTACGAGTTTTGATATGACCATTAGCATGTAATCGGTTATAAATTTCTTCAGCAAAGGCTTTGTTTTCATCACTGTGCGTAGAATGATAATTGTCGTAGCTAATATGGAAGCCAGCAAAGTCTGCCATGTGCTCTTCACGAACAGCGGCTATCATCTCTTCAGGTGTAACGCCTAATTCTTGTGATTTCAACATAATTGGTGTGCCGTGAGCATCGTCAGCACATACAAAATAAGTTTCATGACCGCGCATACGTTGAAAACGCACCCAAATATCAGTTTGAATATGTTCTAATAAATGACCTAAATGAATAGAACCATTGGCATAGGGAAGGGCACAAGTGACTAAAATTTTACGCTTATCTGCTGCTTGCACAGATGACTTTGATAAAGACATATAAAGTTTACATATTATTGGTGGTAATTATGCAGGGAATGGTACAGAATTTGTCGTTACTTTTCATTAAGAATTATCGTCTTTATATCAATAAAGGCGAGATAAAAGCGCGTTTTAATCATGTTATCAAATTTCTTTTCCAAAAATGAAGTCAGTGTCGATAGTCAAAAAGCCATTAATGATTTTTTAGCGGCATATCGCTCAGATATATTTCCACATGGCATACAGGCAATTGCCCAATCTTTAACGATGCGCTTGGCTAAAAAAAACATCATAGTTAAAATGGCATTGCCGTTCCCGTGTGACGGGCAGCTTCATGATATTGCTGAGCAACTCTCAGCATTAGTTCAGCAAACTGTTAGCTTTGACGTTGAATATAATATCAACGCTGTGCGAGAGCATAATATTAAAGGTATAAAAAACATTATTGCCGTGTCGTCAGGTAAGGGCGGTGTTGGTAAGTCAACCACAGCGGTAAATTTAGCTTATGCTTTAATTGCTGAAGGGGCCAATGTTGGTGTTTTAGATGCTGATATTTATGGCCCGTCAATTCCGACCATGTTGGGATTAAAGGGCTCAAAACCCAGCTCTGTAGATGGTAAGTTAATCACGCCACTTGAGGCTCATGGTTTAAGTGCAATGTCGATTGGTTTTCTTGTTGATGATGCCGACGCTACGGTTTGGCGAGGGCCAATGGCAAGCCGAGCTTTTTCACAACTACTGAACGAAACCGACTGGCCAGAATTAGATTACTTAATTGTAGATATGCCGCCTGGTACGGGCGACATTCAGTTAACCTTAGCTCAACAAGTGCCTGTAGCCGGTGCGGTGGTGATCACAACACCTCAAGACATTGCCTTAGCTGATGCTATTAAAGGTATGGCAATGTTCGAACAAGTTAAATTGCCCGTGCTCGGTATTATTGAAAATATGAGTTATCACCAATGTGAAAATTGTGGTCACCAATCACACTTATTTGGTGAAGGTGGTGGCACACGAATAGCGAAAGAAGCAAATAGTCTATTATTAGGACAATTACCGCTAGATATTCGTATTCGAGAAGATGCTGACACGGGTCGTTTTGCAATTAATGAAAATAGCACTGGAGAAGTTGCGCTGCTGTATCGTACTATAGCGCGTAATGTTGCAGCACAACTATATTATCAACTCGATATGGGTAGCCCAGCAACCGCTGAAGTCGAAGTAAGTGATAGTGAAAAATAGTTCAGTGCATAGCTGAATTAATCAGAGAAATATAACGAAACAAAGCACAATAAGAAGTAAAACTAAATACAAGAATGACGTAAAATTAACAGCAGAATTAAGCATGATTTTACGTTAATACAATACAACATAATTCAAGCAATGAATTAGAATTTATAACAACGAAACCTAAGAAGAGTCATCATGAGATTAAGTGACATAGATATAGAAGAATGCCTTAGCAAAGGGCAAATAGCAATTTCACCGCCACCTGACAGAAGTATGATATCAGGTGTTAGCGTAGATATTCGCTTAGGTAATGAGTTTCGTGTTTTTCAAGACCATACTGCGCCTTATATCGACTTAAGCGGTCCTAAGCCAGAAATGCAAAAAGCCATGAACTCTGTTATGAGTGATGAAATTTATATTCCGGACGGTGATGCTTTTTTCCTTCATCCAGGTGAATTAGCTTTAGCCGTTACGCTAGAGTCAGTAACCTTACCTGACAATATAGTTGGTTGGTTAGATGGTCGCTCTTCTTTAGCTCGTTTAGGTTTAATGGTGCATGTTACCGCGCATAGAATTGATCCCGGTTGGTCAGGACAAATAGTCTTAGAATTCTATAACAGTGGTAAATTGCCTTTAGCTTTACGTCCAAAAATGAAAATTGCCGCATTGAATTTTGAAACTATGTCGTCAAGCGCGGCTCGTCCTTATAACAAGCGCCAAGATGCAAAATATAAAGACCAAATGGGTGCAGTTGCTAGCCGTATAAGCCAAGACGAAAGTCACAAGTAGCATTATCAAATTGAATCATTAGATACTAATTTCTTACCTATGAAGAACTAGGTTACTTAATTTATTCAATGACTAAAAAAAATTATGCGAACAAAAGCCAACGAATATATCGTTGGCTTTTTGGTTTTAAATAATGAATATATTAACTTAGTTGGCGCGCAAGGCAGCTGCTTGCGCTATTTTGATATGGTTACTTGCCTTTGAAATACAAATATTTAAAGCCGCAATTAATTTATCGCGACTATGGTAATGACCAACACTATCACTGTTTAATTCATGATGACAAACATCGATACGAGTCGAGGTTACACGAGTGTCGTGACATATAGCGCTATCAATTGGCAAACAACCAACGTTTTCTTCTATCCAAGTTAGCTTTTCATCTAACGTAAGAGCCGCAGCCGGACTATCTTCAGCTACTATATTATCAATAAATACTCGGTGAGCATTTGTTTGATCTAAAGCATTGCTAATATCTCGCACTAGTAGAGGAGGGATCACGCTGGTTAAAAAGCTTCCTGGGCCTAGTATAACTAGGTCAGCGTTTAAAATGGCTTCTACACAGCTTGGTAATGTTTTAACTAAAGGAGCCAACATTAAATTCTTGGGCATCATCGACATTTTATCAACAGATATTTCGCCGACACGGCAAAGTCCTTCAGGGTAAAAAGCCATAAGGTCGGTGGGGGTTTCAGACATAGGTAATACCGGCGTTTTAACTCTTAATAACCGACGAACAAGTTTTATCGAATCAAGCGGACGAGAATGTATTTCTCCTAATCCATATAAAATCAAATTACCAAGATTATGACCACCAAGCTCATCTTCACCGTCGAATCTAAAGTCAAACAGTTGGCTACCCACAGACTTTTCGTCAACAAGTTGAGTAAGACAGTTTCGTAAGTCACCCCATGCGATAGAGCTACTGCGTTTTCTTAAACGGCCGGTAGAACCACCATTATCTGTTGTGGTAACAATACCAGTAAGTTGGTTGCCTAAAAAGGAGAGGGTAGATAGTACACGTCCTAAGCCGTGTCCACCACCAATGGCAACAACGTTGAGCTCTTTTAGCTGCATATAATTTTTTATCTTTTCAATTGAAAACCAACTTTACCTTTTTATGATTAATAAATAAAGCAACTCGCTATAGGGTATAGTGCTGTTAGAAGGATTAATCAACAAATCACTATATACTCAGGTATTGTTATTCATTTTAGTTCAGTTGGAATTTATATGGATGTTGCTCATTGTTGTTGGCAAATGTATGCGTTATTAATAACGCATACATTTTGACGATTAAATTAACTCGAATAAGTAAAATTTAGGTAAAATTTAAACAACTTGTATTATAAGTAATCAGTTAACTTAAATCTTTAAAAAAAATGACCTAATATCTAAAATAAGGGTTGACAGTATCATGGTCGCTGCTTAGAATGCGCCTCGCTTTCAACGAGTAACTGAGTTACTTTTTGGATGTTGGAGTAAAGTAAGTATTAGGCCACTTATTTTATTTCTATGTGGGGCTATAGCTCAGCTGGGAGAGCGCTTCGCTGGCAGCGAAGAGGTCTGCGGTTCGATCCCGCATAGCTCCACCAATATTATTCACTCGTGTTGATAGCACAAGTGAAAGATAGTTAAAAAGATAACGGCGATTGGATGAACTAGGTTGAAAGACTAGGTTAATCGGATAGCCAGAAACAAAGCTTTATTGCTATGTTTTATCGTTTTAGTGTCCCTATCGTCTAGAGGCCTAGGACACCGCCCTTTCACGGCGGTAACAGGGG